>Ga0308170_10001010_pt1 | contig 29673 bp, 25 predicted proteins | sample PhyBR2_2_FD_202136 | JGI IMG/M metagenome (GOLD analysis project Ga0308170, IMG submission 202136) | Phyllosphere microbial communities from UC Gill Tract Community Farm, Albany, California, United States - DLSLSB.R2 | ecosystem: Host-associated > Plants > Phyllosphere > Unclassified | place...
CGCGCAAAGGTAATTACCCATTTAAGGTTTAAACCAAGAAGGCGCAAAGTACACGAAGCAATAAGGCTGACACGGCCACGGATTCACAGCAAGCACAGAACGTTTATTAAATATAACTCTGTTCACTCTGTGCCTTTCTTTGTGTGCTTTGTGGTTAAAAAATGAGAGATTCTGGCATGCGCCAGAATGACGACCATAAGAACTTTGCGAGCTTTGCGCCTACCCTCTGCACACTTTGCGGTTAAACAGTTAAACCAAGTTTATCTCCGTTTTAAAAACTTCAGATTAGGCAAAATCATTGCCGAAAGAATAACGACAACCCCGACCCATCTTAAAAACGAAACCTGTTCCTGTAGCACAAAGCCAGCCATCATTACCGCCACCGGCAATTCGGCGGCACTTAAAATCGAACTTAAAGCTGTACCAATTCTCGGCACCCCCTCCGCAAAACACAAGGGCGGAATTACCGTTCCAAAAACAGAAATAATTAACCCCCATTTAAACAAACTCCCACCTAGTGCGCCGTTAAATAAGAAAGCTGGTGGAAAGAGGATAAAAATCAGGATACAGGCCCCCGTAATCATCAATGCACTTTTCTTGAGTACCGGATATTCGTTACCAATCCTGCCGCTTAATAATAAGAAGCCCGCATAAGATACCGCAGCCAGTAAGCCGAAACCAATTCCTTTTAAGCTCATATCGCTAATCCGGGTTTCAACCATGCCACTGGCCAGTACTGTACCACCCAAAACCAAAACTATAGCCAGTAATTGCAAGCCAGTAGGTTTCTTCTTAAAAAACACGAGTTCCATTAAAATACTCATCCAGATAAACTGCATCAACAACACAATGGCTACCGAATTGGGTACTAGCTTAACCGATTGATAATAAAAAACACTCACTAGCCCTGTACAGGTGCCCGCCAATATCATTTTCCACCAGGGGGTAAGTAAAGTTTTTTCCTTTGCCTTATATTTTGAAGTTCTGCTCTGAAAGAAAAACAGTACCCATAAAATTACGGCGCCTAAAAAAGCCTGCGCGCCGGTTACATCGCCAAGGGTATAACCTTCGTGGTAAGCCAGTTTAACAAAAGTAGAGAGTATGCCAAAGCTACAGGCACCAAAAAAAACAAGGAGGATTCCTTTTAACATTTATAAAAAAGTATCAGGTATTTAGTATCAGGTATAATTGGCTTGCTAAGCCTGCCTATTAAACATGCTAATTTTGACAATAGTGTTATGGCTTTAAAGCTTTTTGCTTTAGTCTTTCTGCTTTTTAAGCAAGTTGTTGCAAATATTTATGAATTGTGGTTTCCAAACCTAAATAAAGTGCATCACTAATTAAGGCATGGCCTATAGAAACTTCAAGCAAGCCCGGAATGCTTTGTGCAAAATAATGCAGGTTATGTAGATCCAGATCGTGCCCCGCGTTAATGCCCAAGCCCAATTTATTGGCGTGTTTTGCCGCAGCAATGTAGTTTACCACCGCCTTTTCACGGTCGGCAAAATAGTTGTGTGCATAAGCTTCAGTGTAGAGCTCAATACGGTCAGTTCCGGTTTCTACTGCACCTTCTATCATTTCTACAACCGGATCAACAAAAATAGAAACCCGTATGCCTGCCTTTTGAAAAACAGCAACCATTTCTTTCAGGTAATCTTTGTGTTTAATGGTATCCCAGCCATGGTTAGAAGTAATCTGTCCTTCTGCATCAGGCACTAACGTAACCTGCGCGGGCTGATTGGCTAAAACCAGGTCTACAAATTTATCTTCGCGGCAATTGCCTTCGATGTTAAATTCTGTTGCAATAGCAGCTTTCAAATCGTAAACATCCTGGTAGCGGATATGTCTTTCATCAGGACGTGGGTGAACAGTAATTCCCTGCGCTCCGAAACGTTCGCAATCTAATGCAACCTTAACCAGATCAGGATTATTACCGCCACGACTGTTGCGTAGGGTAGCAATTTTATTGATGTTAACCGATAACTTTGTCATAAAACAAAGATAGTGCTTTGCCTTTGTTAATCTTAAACCTTGAAAAAATTTGACTTTTTTTTGCTCATATTTGCTTCTCGTAAATGAATATAAAGGATACTACATTATATAAGCTCCTGATTGCCCTGATTGTACTGGTAAGCAGCTTTGCCCTGTTTGGCGGTATAATGGAACCCGATTCGGCACTTTACGCGTCTATTGCCAAAAACATGGTGCTTAGAAACGATTGGGTTAACATTTTTGTACGCGGGTTAGATTGGCTGGATAAGCCCCATTTAACCTTTTGGCTCGCAGCGGCTTCTTTTAAAGTCTTTGGCATTAATGCTTTTGCTTATAAACTCCCCTCCTTTTTATTTGGCTTATTGGGTGCCTGGTATTTGTACAAACTGGCTAAAAGCATTTATAGTGAAAAAACGGGATTAATTGCAGCACTGATTTTTTTAAGCGCACTTCACATCCTCATCTCTACATTCGATGTACGCGCCGAAGTTTATATTACCACCTTTACTCTGGCAGCCATTTACCACTATTATAAAGCACACCAAAGTACTTTTTGGCATATTGTAGCAGGTTCATTTTTCGCGGCATGTGCCATCATGATTAAAGGCATATTTGTTTTAATCCCTGTGTTTGTTGGTTTTATCGTTTACTGGTTACTCACCAATCAATGGCAACAGTTGCTAAAGCCAAAATGGTGGTTAGCTATTGTGCTGATCTTTATTTTCATTATCCCTGAGCTCTATACCTTATACGTGCAATTCGATTTGCACCCTGAAAAACTGGTGTTTGGCAAAACCGGTGTTTCGGGCTTAAAGTTTTTCTTTTGGGATAGCCAGTTTGGGCGTTTCTTTAATAACGGTCCTATAAAAGGCAAAGGCGATATTTCGTTCTTTTTACATACTACACTCTGGGCATTTTTACCCTGGTCGATATTGTTTTACACCGCAGTTGTTAGCCTGTTTAAAAAACAAAGCCGCAAAGATTTGCCTGCAGAAAGTATCATGATCTGGACGAGTGCGGCAATTACTTTTCTTTTATTTTCCCTTTCAAAATTCCAGCTGCCTCATTATATCTTAATCATTTTACCACAGTTTGCCATTATTACTGCTTTGTATATTCAGAAACTGGAAGGCAAAAGTTTGAAGGTATTTTTAACGGTTCAAAATATATTGGCGGTGCTGATTGCTTTGGTTCTGACTTTAGTTGCCATCTTCTTTGGTTTTAAAAACAACTATCTGGCCATCGGTCTTTTGGCTGCAGTATTAATTGTTTCTTTTATCATTTTTAAAGGAATTAAAGCTGAAACCATTCTGGCACGAAGCGCTTTTATCTCGGTAAACCTGATGCTGTTTCTTTCCATATTTTTCTACCCATCTGTATTGAAATATGAATCGGGCATGGAAGCTGGAAACTGGTTAAAAGCAAACTATCCGGAAGCCAAAGCTTCGGTTTTAATGTATCCCGATTCTTATTCTTTTGATTTTTATGCCCAGGGAGAGCCTAAATATTTTTGGACTTACGAATCGCTTGATCAGTTTAAAGGAGACCCAAATCTGGTAATTTATACCCCTGAATCTGAACTACCCAGGCTGAAAAAAGATTATGGTGCCGAAGTATTAAAATCATTCGAATACTATCACATTACCAAGCTTACCCCAAAATTCATCAATGCTAAAACGCGTCCTCAGTTATTAGAACATTTTTACCTGGTTAAATTGCATTAAATGGATTTATTCTTCCGCATTATAAAATTTGGATTGACTGGCTTGCTCGGAATGGCAATTGATTTCGGTGCAACATGGCTATTTAAAGAAAAAATAAAAGTAAACAAGTATGTAGCCAATGCCATCGGTTTTACCCTGGCGGTAACCAATAATTACCTCATTAACCGCATATGGACCTTCGAAAGCACCAATACCCATTGGGGAACAGAGTTCAGTAAGTTTTTAGTGGTTAGCCTAATCGGCTTAGGTCTCAATACGTTTATCATTTATCTTTTTCACCAACGGAAAAATGGCACTAACTTTTATGTAGCCAAGTTTTTCGCCATTGTAATTGTTTTCGTGTGGAATTTCCTGGCAAATATGCTCTTTACTTTCAAGTAGTTATTCCAAAATCGTCATCTCGACTGAAGCATAGCGGAATGGAGAGATCTGCCTCGATAGATTTAGTTTCGCTGAGCACTACGTGCTTCCCAGCTGCGTTGCACTTCGTTCGAAATGAAGGTGTTTGACTATGCAACTCGAACGGCCCAATGAACGAATGACTAATGAACCAATGAACTTTTAAGTCACATTTTTCCCGATAAAGTAAAATACTACGAGCCAGATCAATCCTTTTATGAGGAAGAACAGGAAGCCTACAAGGCCTACCCTTTTGAACCATAATTTTACTTTTTCTTTGTCCATTACTGTTTGGGTAAAGATAACAGAATTGAGCTAAATTAGAAAGATTTTAAATAAGCTTTAATTGATTTGAGCCAAAGCACCTGTAGTTTTACATTCTGACGAAAATTGATTAGCTTCAAAGCACATTTAACCTCGCACTTATGAAAAAAATCATCATTCTCCTATTGGTATTGGCCACGGGTAAAATCTTTGCCAGCGAACCAAAATCAGTTAAACAAGCTACATTACATCCCCAATTAGTCTTAACTGCTATTGATACGGCTAAGAAAATGAGTAGTCAGGACTGGAAAAACGTAGAAAATGAGCTCAAAAAAGCATTACCTAAAAGCCTGGTAAAAACCATGATGAAACAGTTAAAATCGGCTGAGGCCATGAGCAAATCGGGCAATGCCAGCGATCAGCGTGCCATAGCCAATCTAATTGCCAAAGGCATGGCCGATCATGCCGACGAACTGGATTACGAATTAGAGAAAAAAGAAATTATCGACGACTATAAAAATGGCGATTACGATTCTGCTGCCGAAAAACGGGAAGCCAGAAAAGAAATGAAAGCAGATTTAAAAGAACTTAAAAAAGATTACAAGGAAAGCCTGAAAGAAAAAAAGAAAGAGAAGAAGGTGGCTAATACCCAATTTATTTAAGTTTTTGAATGATGCTAAAAATTAAAACGTTTTTCATACTCGTGCTGCTGAGTACCTGTCTTTATGCACAAAAATTTGAATCACTAAGCAGGTACAAAGTAAATTATGCTTTGGTCAAAAATGCGGCAGCGCAATGGCTCGCTGTAAGAAGCTTTACAGCTGAAGGAGAAAAGTACTTGTTATTGGTTAATCCACAAACATTGGATACCAAAGTAGATTTGGCAGGCAAGTACACCTTAAACAGCTTACAATATTCAAATGTATTAGCTATTTTCGAAAATACAGCCTATGTTAAGGCGTTAGAAGCCGCAACAGCTAAAGATGTTCAGTTACAAAATGCCGGTATCGACCACGCTTTCCCGGATGAAAAAGGAATTACCTTAACCATTGATCTCTGTCCCTCGCACAAAGCTTTAGACCGCATTATCTTTCAATCTGTTTTTGATGAATTTAAAAAGATTGAACAACCTGCTCCACTTGCCATTTCGGTTTCGGGCAAATGGATGTTAAAACACCAGGATGATTTAAACTGGCTAAAAAGCCTCGTTGCACAAAAAGAGCTAAACATTACCTGGGTGAATCATTCTTACAACCATGAGGTAAACAAACTACCCCTGGCCGAAAACTTTTTGCTGGCTCCTGGAACAAACCTCGATGTAGAAGTTTTGGAAAATGAGAAACTGATGCTTAAAAATGGCTTAACCCCATCGGTATTTTTTCGTTTCCCGGGTTTAGTTTCCGATAAATCGGTTGTAGATAAGATTGAAGCCTATGGATTAATTCCAATAGGAAGTGATGCCTGGCTGGCCAAAGGGCAGCAACCCAATGCCGGCAGTATTGTGTTGATCCATGGCAATGGCAACGAGGAAATCGGGGTGAAAGATTTTATCCAGCTGCTGAAAACGAGACAAGCCGAAGTAAACCGCAAACAATGGCTGTTATTTGACTTGAGGCAGGGATTGGAAAAGGAATTTGAATAATCGCATTTTTAACCGCAAAGTACGCTAAGATGAGACGCAAAGATCACGAAGATTAAAACAGGTAAAGTTTACAGATTATTTGTAAACCATACTTTGCGCCGCTTTGCGAAAAACTTTGCGTTCTTTGCGGTAAAACTTACTTCTTAACCGGCAACAACTTTATTTCTTTAGCCTTAAAGCGATTATTTACAATTTCGCCGGTTACTTCTGCTTTGCTTACGGCGTTGCAAAAACCATGCTCGCCATGCGCATCACCGAAATCATCTATATTTTTACCATCTACAAAATAAGGTTTTCCATCTATTTTCACGGCCAGTTCGCAATCTTTACCCTTCATTTTAAACTGACATTCGCCACAAGCAATATCGACCGTTTTGGTAATAACTTTTGCAGCAGCAGCTTTTTCTGGTTTAGTTTGGGCATTTGCAGCAATGGCAAATACGCTTAAACACAAGGCAACAATTAAATTCTTCATGACTTATTTTTTATCAAATTTATGGTTTTTAACGCGGAAAGAAATAGTGTTTGGTATAAATAAAACTGCTTTCATTTGACTTAATCCTGTCCTTCGACAGGCTACCATTGACAGACCTCGTAAAATAATCGTCATTTCAACTGGAGCCGGCCGGTTTTTCACCGGTGGCGAAATGAAGAAATCTATTTAGACAGATTGCTCGACTACGTTGCACTCCGCTGGAAATGACGATCCCGGAAGGGAGCTGTCACTCATATTGGTTTTTATACAATAAATTACCCCTCAGGATGACAAACTATTAGAAAATGATTTCCTCATTAATAAAGGAACAAAAAAAGGGATATGCACATGCACATCCCTTTTTGAATATAAACTTCGGACCCCCGACTACGGACTTCCGACTTTACTAGTAACGATATTCGTCTGATTTAAACGGACCTTCAACCGGTACACCGATATAATCAGCCTGGTGTTGATCTAAAACATCTAATTCTACACCAATTTTTTCTAAGTGTAAACGAGCAACTTTCTCATCTAAATACTTAGGTAAAACATAAACTTTGTTTTCGTATTTATCTGTGTTGGTCCAAAGTTCTAACTGAGCCAGAGTTTGGTTGGTAAACGAGTTACTCATTACAAAACTTGGGTGACCAGTTGCGCAACCTAAGTTAACTAAACGACCTTCGGCCAATAAAATGATATCTTTACCTTCGATAGTATATTTATCTACCTGAGGTTTAATTTCTACTTTAGTTGAACCATAGTTTGCGTTTAACCAGGCAACATCAATTTCGTTATCGAAGTGACCAATGTTACAAACGATAGCTTTATCTTTCATGGCTAAGAAATGCTCGCCACGAACGATATCGCGGTTACCGGTTGTAGTTACAATAATATCGGCTTCTTTTACTGCAGTAGCGAATTTCTTGACTTCATAACCTTCCATTGCAGCTTGTAAAGCACAAATCGGATCGATCTCAGTAACAATTACACGTACACCTTGCGAGCTTAAAGATTCAGCAGAACCTTTACCCACATCGCCATAACCGCACACAACAGCTACTTTACCAGCCATCATTACGTCAGTTGCACGACGGATCGCATCAACCAATGATTCGCGACAACCGTATTTGTTATCGAATTTAGATTTAGTTACCGAATCGTTAACGTTAATTGCAGGTAAGTGCAATGTTCCGTTTTTCATTCTTTCGTATAAACGGTGAACACCGGTGGTGGTTTCTTCTGATAAACCTTTGATCGCTGCAATCAGCTCAGGATATTTATCAAAAACCATGTTGGTTAAATCGCCACCATCATCTAAAATCATGTTTAATGGTTGTTGCTCCGGACCGAAGTGTAAAGTTTGCTCAATACACCAGTCAAACTCCTGCTCGTTTAAGCCTTTCCATGCATAAACCTGGATACCAGCAGCAGCAATTGCCGCAGCAGCGTGATCTTGCGTAGAAAAAATATTGCATGATGACCAGGTAACTTCTGCACCTAAAGCCACTAAGGTTTCGATTAATACAGCCGTTTGGATGGTCATATGCAGACAGCCTGCAATGCGCGCACCTTTTAACGGTTGTGTTGGACCGAATTCTTTACGTAAACTCATTAAACCTGGCATTTCTGCTTCGGCTAATTCGATTTCTTTACGGCCCCATTCTGCCAGTGAAATGTCCTTAACTTTGTAAGGGATGTAAGTTGTCTCTACTGATGACATAATTTTCTTTTTAATTAATTGATAATCAATTTTTTAACCGAAATTCAAAATATATTGCAAACCATTGGCAAACCTATTCTGATTATCAGCGTACAAAAGTACGTAATTTTGATGTGAATCCTAAACGCTTATCACTTTACAACTTGCGGTTAAGCGAATTATACAGAACAATTACTTTTCTGCAAATAATTTCAAAACTGGTTTTAAAAACCAATCACCGATTGCTAACTTACCAGCCAAATAAAATGCTTTATGAATGAAATTAAATGGGGGATTATTGGCTGTGGAGATGTAACAGAGGTTAAAAGCGGGCCTGCATTTAATAAAGTGCCCAACTCATCTTTAGTAGCCGTAATGCGCAGGGATGCGGTGAAGGCTGCAGATTATGCCTATCGCCACGGTGTACCGAAATGGTACAGCGATGCTTCTGAGCTGATTAACGACCCTGAGGTAAATGCTATTTATATTGCTACACCACCCCTGCAGCATGAAGCCTACACCATTGAAGCCCTTGCTGCTGGCAAACCGGTATATGTAGAAAAGCCGATGGCTCTAAACGCAGCTGCCGCACAACGCATGGTAAATGCAGCAAATAATTATGGGGTAAAACTAAGTGTGGCACATTACCGCCGCGAACAGCCTTTATTTTTGAAAGTAAAATCATTGATCGATAAACATGCAATCGGCGATTTCCGTTTTGTTGATTTGCACATGTTGCAGCCAGAAAAAAGCAAGGTAATTGCCAAAACGGCTTACAACTGGCGCATGGACCCCAATATTGGTGGCGGTGGTCTTTTTCACGATCTCGCACCCCATCAGCTGGATTTGATGCTCTATTTTTTCGGAGCCATTAACAGTTTTAGCGGAATTGCACTTAACCAATCGAAACAACAACCTGTTGATGATTTAGTAACCGGCCGTATCTTATTCGAAAACGGTGTGGTATTTAATGGCACCTGGTGTTTTTCAGTTGCAGAAGGGCAACAATTAGATGTTTGCAACATTTATGGCTCTAAGGGCAAAATCAGCTTCCCGATGTTTGGCCACCAGGTTAAACTAACGCATAATGGAGTAGAAGAACAGTTTGATTTTTTGCCGCTTGCCCATGTCGAGCAACCGATGATAGAAAAGGTAGTAGCTTATTTCCTGAATGAAAGCGAAAACCCATGCAGCGGAGAAGAGGCTTTAAAAACCATGGAATTGCTAGACGGTTTTACCGCAAACTTTTAATTATTTAAAGCTAAAAATCAACCACTTACAACAAAACAGATCCTTTTCTGAAAATATTTCAAAAAAACTAAAACAAAATTTTACGCCGTTTGTCTATTGTTTAGTTTGTTTGGTTTAAGCTTTATACGATGGATGTTGTATACTGCAAAATAATTTCAGCCTCATAGAAATATGGGGCTTTCTCATTTTATAAAGTTCACAACAAATTCCTTTGCGACCAGCATGAAACCCAGTCGCAAAGAAATTTAAATGGTTTTTTATCTTCTTTCGTTAAAAACCTGAAATTCGGCTATCGAGGCAGTTTCTTTCGAGTGTTCGATGCGGATACGCAACTTGCTGGTCCAAATGCGATCGAAACGGTGAATTTTAATCTTGTCGGCATTTTTACCATCAGCAATTTTTTTCCACTCTACACCATTCCAATATTCTAGCACATAATCATCAATATTGGCTTTCTGCTCGGCAACTACAACCATATTTACAGGCTGCTCGTTTTTGAAATCGATTTCGAACCAGGGTTTAGCTACCGAACTGTTCGAGGTCCACGAAGTGCGGTAACTGTCGTCATTGGCAAAATCCATGATATTCATATCATCACTCCAGGTAGCATTTGCAGCCTGATTGATGGCGATATTACTGGAGATAATTGGCAGATCAAGTGGAGGCAATTTAGCAGTAGCTCCTTCATTCTTCCATAATTTACCTACTTCTTTCAGCGATTCAATCGCATTATCATCGATTAATCCATCGCGGTTAGGCGCAACATTAAGGATAAAATTACAGCTGGCCTCATTTAAAGGTTTAATCAGTGTTTCTACAATTTCGCTTGGCTTACGCACTGGCACAGTAGGGAAATCGGTTTTCCAGAACCACGAAGTGTTAATTGGTAAACAAGCTAAAGCAGGCATAACCTTGTTTTCTTTGTGCATCCGCTGGCCGGCGCCCATTTCGTAAGTTTTAATATCGGTGTAGTACAAACCTTCTGCAGGGTATTTTGCACCATTTAAGTCCATTACCAAACAATCGGGCTGCAAAGTTTTAATCAACGTATAAATATCTTCAAAAGGAACATCATCATAAGAAATCCGCGACCATGGCGCATCCCAGCCATCAATAATTAAAGCCTCAATTTTACCATACTTGGTTAACAATTCGGTAATTTGCTGCTTAATCATCTCGATATGCTTGGGGGTAATCTGGTTTGGTCTCAATTTATGGTGTGTATCCAGTATAGAATAATACAACATCACTTTTAAACCGTTAGCACGAAAAGCATCGGTAAATTGTTTAACCACATCCTTACCATAAGGGCTATTCATTACATTGTAGTCGGTGCTTTTGGTATCCCAAATACAGAAACCGCTATGGTGTTTGGTGGTTAAACAACCGTAACTCATATTGGCCGATTTAGCTGCCTTAGCCCATTGGTTGGCATCGAGTTTTTTAGGGTTGAACAATTTTGGCAAGGCATCCGGATCGGGCCAATCGGCATTGGCGTAAGTAGGAATATTGTAGTGAATAAACATACCAAAACGCAGATCGACAAATTGCTGCTGCAATTGGTTAAGGTGTTTGGCGGCATCGGCATTTTTAAGCTGCGCTTTCACCAGGGGTGAAATCAAGATTAATAGCGCTACTAAAACGTTTTTCTTAATGGATACAAGTTTCATTTTTTGAATAAGGTAATTTATAAATAGTTGGGTTGTTTTGGTTTAAAGGTCTGGAGCGTTTGAATTAAAACATTCCAATTTTTAGCGAGCTTCAGACGAAGCTATTAATTAGAGATTATTCAGTCAGATTAACGGATCCTGATAACCTGACTGAATAACAATGCACCGCAAGCAGTACTAATTTTCGTTTTTCTTATTCCAGATATCGTGATACAATTCTTCGTGTCTTCTAAATTGTAAATGTACATAAGGGCACAATGGAATTACCATTAATTTATTTTCCCTTACATAAGCAACCATTGCTTCGAGCAGAAGTTTAGCGTAGCCCATGCCTTCACGATCGGGCTCTACTTCCGTGTGGTAAACCGTTAAGTCGCTACCCTGAATGTCAAAAACCATTTCACCGGCTTTACCTTTTTCATCAAAAATTTCGAATGCACTTGGTCCTTCTTGCTGAAGGTTTAATTTTACTTCTGCCATGATTTCTTAACTGATTTTGAGTTATTTTTAAAGCACCAATCCTAAAAATGGCGCATCTATTCGTCCGTTTTGCACCAATTTTATTGATAGCCGAAAGATAAGCAATAGAAATGAGCTCTATTTAATTTTACCTGAGAATCTGCAAACAAAATTGAAAGAATACCTTATTGAACTTTACATTCTTTGTTCAAATGGTAACCTGTTGTATACCTTAAATACATTTTAATAAACAATATGGAAACATAAAAATAAAACTTTGATTTTCAATCAATTATTGCTTAAATTCAGATAACCAAATCCTAGTGTTATGAAAACTGTAAAACACTTACTCGATACCAAACAAGTGCGCATTATCTCGGTACCCGAAAATATTTCAGTTTTGGAAGCCTTAAAGGTAATGACCGAAAAAAACATCAGCGCTGTACTGGTGATGGAAGACCAAAAACTGCATGGTATTTTTACCGAACGCGATTATGCCCGTAAAATCATCCTGCAGGGTAAATCATCAAAAGATACGCTGATTAGCGAAGCGATGACGGCCACCCCGATCACTATCACTTTAAACGACAGCATCGATTTTTGCATGGAACTGATGACCGATAAACACATCCGCCATTTACCTATAGTTGTCGATAGCGAAGTTAAAGGCATGGTTTCTATCGGCGATGTGGTGAAGTTTATTATCGAAGACCAAAAACAAACCATTTCGCAATTAGAAAGCTATATTAGCGGGTAAACAACCCGAATGAAACTGCTCCTTAATCCTGTACTGGCTTTGGCTATAAATGGCTGGATGATTTTACTATTTCCACCGCCATTCGCCTGCTATGGTTAAAGGCTCCTTTAAGTTCTGCGATTCTAAAAACTTACGCAATTCTTCATCACCCTGAACCCCAACAGGTATTTTAGGGGTATTGGCCAGTGCGTAGGTAAGCATGGCGCTATAACGAACCGTGTTTTTCAATTCCTGCTCATCAACCAGTTTAAATGAATCGCCATCTGAGTGGTAAAAAGGGCCCGAGTTATTGGGTAATTTGCCACCAAAACCGCCACCCGTCGGGATGCCCTCTAACATAAATGGTTGGTGATCGCTATGTAAACCTGCGCCTGCATTAAACAGATTTTTAAAACCCGTATCTATTTTTACAATCTCTGCACCCCAGGCCGTAAATAAGTCTTTCATCTCCGCTCTCGAAGTCGAAAAGCCTTTAGGATCGTTGGTCATATCGTAGTTGAGCATAAATTTAACCTGGGCTAAAGTTCCGTTCTTTTTGGCCTGTTCTACATAAGCCTTTGAGCCCAATAAACCTTGCTCCTCCCCCATAAACAACACAAACTCTACAGTTCGTTTCGTTTTCAAATTCAGTTTTTTAAAGGTGCGTGCCATATCTATAATAGCAAAAGAACCTATTCCGTTATCGATGGCACCAGTAGCTAAATCCCAGCTATCTAAATGTCCGCCAACCACAATTTTATCTTTTGGCAATTCGGTTCCTTTAAAGGTGGCAATTACATTGCGCGCCTTAATTACACCCGAAAAATTTGTCATGGCGATATGGGCAACCTGTGCTTGTGTTTTCAGCTTTTCTTTTAAAGCCATACCATCTTCCAAACCGATACAAACCGCAGGGATGGCAATTAATTTGCCTGTAACCGAAGCCGTACCTGTTAAAAGCACGCCATCTTTTACCGTATTGATGATAATAACCCCAATGGCTCCGTATTTGGTGGCAATGGCTGTTTTCTCTGAGCGGTGCAGTGATTTCGTTCCAGCAGGCGAACCCGGTAAAACACCTAAATAAATCAGTGCAATCTTTCCTTTAAATTTAGCTGGATTAGCCTGATAATCGGCTTCCAGCCCATTTCCAGCATCAACAATATCGCCACTCACATTTGCGCTTACCGGCGAGTGTGCCAGCGTTACCGCTTTTATTTTAGTCAGGCTGTTTTTATCAGCACCTATTTCTACACTAATGGTTTTTCTGCTCCAGCTTTCAACTTCAAAAGGCTGAAACTTTACCTCGCAGCCATACGATTTCAGTAAATCGAAAGCATACTGCTCTGCTTTTGCCCCATTTGCCGAACCGGTTAAACGGTGACCAATGGTTTCTGTTTCGTATTTTAAATTCTGGTAAGCTTTGCCATTTTGTTGTACATCGGCATTAATTTTCGAAAATACATCGCCAAATTGATCTTGTGCATTGGCAAATATGGCCGAACAGATGAGCGCAGCTGAGAATAGGTATTTCATAATAAGTTGATAAGTGCGTGAAAATACAAATTTGCAGCACAGGATGATAGCTGTAACGGTTATTTTGCTTTAGATTTTTCAGTAAAATTAACCATATAAGGCACGTAAGGTCATTGTAGCTTACTTGCCCTAATATGACTTATATGGTTAAGAAGGAGAATAGCAGAAAATTAGGCTGTAAAATCAACTAAGGTTTCGCATGCACCTTTTTCTTCGGGAAAGCCAACGAAGCCACAACACTGATGACCAATATCGCCAGGATAATAATTAGCGAATGCTCAGTGGTAAAACCCCATTTCTCCAGATAAGTATGGCCAAGCATTTTCACCCCGATAAAAGCAAGCAGCACCGCTAAACCTGTTTTTAAATAATGGAATTTATGGATAATGTTCACCAATAAAAAGAACATAGACCTTAGGCCCATGATGGCGAAAATGTTAGAGAAAAATACGATGTAAGGATCTTTAGTAACTGCAAAAATAGCTGGTATCGAATCTACCGCGAATAACAAATCGGTAAACTCCACAATCAGCAATACCAAAAACAAAGGCGTAACCAATGTTTTGTGGTTAATTTTTACGAAGAATTTTTTACCCTCATATTTAGGGTGTATTGAAAATATTTTCGAAGCCCATTTAACTACAGGGTGATTTTCAGGATCGATTTTATCGTCATCATCCTTACTGAAAAACATTTTCACCCCTGTAAATACCAGGAACGCACCAAACAGGTATAAAATCCAGGCAAATTTGGCGATAAGTGCGGCACCCACAAAAATGAAGATGAAACGCATAATAATTGCACCTAAAATACCCCAGAACAATACACGGTGGTAATATTTTTCTTCAACCGCAAAGGCCGAGAATATGAGTACAATTACAAAAATATTATCAACAGAAAGAGCGTATTCTATTACATAACCGGTTAAAAACTCCAGCCCCAGGTTTTGCCTGTAAATGGCTAAACTCCCTTCAAAATCGTCTGGAATAAGTTTAATGTGATGCTGGTGATTGATTACAATCTCCTTGAGATGGGCAAAATCCTTAATTCCATGCAGCTGGTGACCTTCCGTTAACAGAATAAAATAAAATCCCAGGGCCAGGGCCACCATAACCAAACTCATTATACCAGCTTGTTTTAAGCTTACAATGTGCTCTTTTCGGCTAAAAAGACCTAAATCTAAAGCCAGTATCAGCACAATAAACAAAAGAAAACCTATGCTGAAAAGTAGTTCGTTACTCATTATTTTTTACGTTCTGTAGTATAAAGTACAAGCTGTTCTAACCCTGTTCTTGCTTCGCCGGCATCAAAACCGTGCAAAATAGCAAAAGCCTCATTCTGGTATTCCAGCATTTTTTGGTTGGCATAATAAACCCCTTCGTGGGCATTCACAAAATCAATAATCTGCTGAATCTTAACCGGATCATCCTGGTGGTTTTTAACCAGATTGATGATTCTTTTACGTTCAGTTTTCTCCGCTTTGTTTAGTGCATAAATTAAAGGCAAGGTTACTTTTTTCTCTTTAATATCAATCCCAAGTGGCTTACCCACATCATCGGTACCAAAGTCGAAAGTATCGTCTTTAATCTGAAAAGCAATTCCTACTTTTTCACCAAACAGGCGCATTTTTTCAATCGTTGCATCATCAGCACCAGCCGACGCAGCGCCCGCAGCACAGCATGAAGCAATTAACGAGGCTGTTTTCTGACGGATTACATCAAAGTACAAATCCTCTGAAATATCCATCCGACGTACCTTTTCAACCTGTAACAACTCACCCTCACTCATTTGCTTTACCGCTTCCGATACTATCTGTAACAAACGATGCTCGTTATTGTTTACCGAAAGCAAAAGCCCCTTAGCCAGCAGGTAATCGCCCACCAAAACAGCAATTTTATTCTTCCATAAAGCATTAATCGAGAAAAAGCCACGACGCTCGTAAGCATTATCTACCACATCATCATGCACCAGCGTAGCGGTGTGCAAAAGTTCTACCAGGGCAGCCCCACGGTGTGTAGATTCGGTAATTCCACCGCACAGTTTAGCAGCAAAAAACACGAACATGGGCCGCATTTGTTTGCCTTTTTGCTTTACAATATAATGGGTAATCCTATCCAGCAACGGTGCGTCGCTATGCATAGATTCTTTAAAGGTCTTCTCAAACGCTTTAATATCAGCAGCAATAGGTGTTTTTATCTGTTCGATTCCCGGCATTAAGTCGAAAAATTTTGATTGCAAACTTAAGCTAATTTCCCATAAAAAGATAATCTATTGCAAAGCATTGTACTTGTTTAGCAAAGCAAAGCCAGTAATTATTAACCACTTTTGTCCTGCTATTGCCCATAGTCCGCGCCCTCATGCTTCGGGCTGTGGGCTATCTGGCGCTATCAGGTTTAAAATCAGTGGCAGGTGCAGGTAAACCGCCCCTCAACCGCCACAAGCAATTCGCTAAAAAATTAGCTTTATTTATTTCAAAAGTTTACATTTAAACCATCCAATCTAAATAGATGAAAAAGCGCTACAAAATCGTATTGGGTATTTCGGTACTGCTCGTGGCTGGCTATTTATTAGGTCCAAAGCCAAAAAAACCAGTTTACAACCAACAGCTTACACTCGTACCCGAGCTTGATGATCTGGATAATTATGTGGCTGGCATCGAAGCCCAACACAAAATAAAACCCGGCAATGCCGCCGAAATTATCTGGGCCGGCAGCAGTCACCAGCAAACCGAATATGCTGTAGTGTACCTACACGGTTTTTCGGCCTCCAAAACCGAAGGCAATCCGGTGCACCTCGATCTGGCAAAAAAACTACACGCCAATTTATACCTGGCGCGCCTGGCCGATCATGGTATTGATACCCTGGCGCCTATGCAATATTTTACGGCCGATCGCCTTTGGGAAACCAGCAAACAAGCTTATGCTATTGGTCAAAAACTGGGCAAAAAGGTTATTTTGGTGGGCACCTCTACTGGTGGCACCGTTGCGCTGAAATTAGCCGCCACTTACCCCGAAATTAACAGCCTTATTTTACTTTCACCCAATGTAGCCATTAACGATAAAAACGCCTGGATGCTTAACGATCCCTGGGGATTGCAAATTGCCCGCAAGGTTTTAGGCAGCGATGAGCGCAAGGTTGATGGCCGTACCTTAGAATATAAAAAATACTGGTACACCAATTACCGTATCGAATCGCTCGTAGAATTGCAGGAGTTTGTAGAAAGTACCATGATTAAAAAAGTTTTCGAAAAAGTAAAACAGCCGGTTTTAATGCTGTATTATTATAAAAACGAGTTGGAACAAGACCCTGTTGTACGGGTAGATGCCATGCTTAAAATGTTTGATCAGCTGGGTACCCCCGAAAACCTGAAACGTAAAATAGCCATCCCCAATGCCGGCAACCATGTGCTGGGTTGTTACATTACTTCGAAAGATTTACCCAGTGTAGAAACTGCTATAGATAGTTTTGTGGGCAATGTTTTAAAAGTGCCTGTTATAAAATAGTGATTCTCAAGGAACAATAAGCGGATCGTCATTGCGAGGAGGAACGACGAAGCAATCTTTCATACTAGCGATCCTTACGATAAAGATTGCTTCGTCGGCTGAAAAAGCCTTCTCGCAATGACGTTTAACGATTAAATCTATTCACCGACTTTTTGATTATTAGAAAATGATTCAACCAAATTTCATATAATTGCCAACTTTTTTATATCTGCTTTACAATTGCGCTCCCTATGAAAAATTTTAAACCACTATTTCACGAAATCCTTTGGCTCATTGTTTGCCTGATATTTACAATTGCTATCAACTTTGCCCTACTAGGAAAATCCCTTTTCGAAAAGGATATAGATATCAATCTACACGACACTTATTTTATTATTAATAAACAACATTTCTTAATCTCTTTTTTTATTGTTTTCTCTTTTTTTGTGTATTTCATAAAAGAGAAACGACATGCTTTCGTACGCAAATGGGCTTTCTTCATTTTTCTAATTTTAGGGTTAAGCTTCTCTGCGCTAATCACTAAAGCAAGTCCACTTTTATCTCTTCTTAGTACTCCTGCCAATAACGGTTGGACAATTTATCCGCCTTTATCAGTTATCGGGAAGAATCAAAACATATTACCCAAAGAAAATTTCTCATCATATTTTTTTACAGCATCAAACGTACTCCTGGCCATTCAAATATTAATAATTGCTTCAATGCTATTTGCTACGTACGAGTTTGGGAAATCCCGGAATAAATAATCAACTGGTATTTACCAATTATTTGATTGTGTAATTTATTGCTTAACGTTGTGGCAAATTACAACCTCATGAAATTCTATATCACTACTATACTAATCTGCATCTTAAGTACAAACCTTGCTTTCTCCCAAGAACAACCATTTGTTTTAGGAAAAATTGAAAAAATCAACTCGAAACAACTTGCCGAAACCAGAACATTAAACATTTATCTGCCCGAAGGTTACTCGCCCGATTCAACCAAAACCTATCCCGTAATTTATTTATTAGATGGTTCAGCCAACGAAGATTTTATCCATGTTACGGGCCTCGTACAATTCTTAAGCATGATTGAGGTTATGCCCAAATCGATTGTGGTAGGCATTGCCAATGTAGACCGGAAACGGGATTTTACCTACCCAACCAGCATTGCAGCAGATTTGAAAGATTTTCCAACCACGGGTAAATCGGCTAACTTCATTGCTTTTATCGAAAACGAACTGCAGCCTTTTGTTCAGCAGAAATACAAAACCAATGAGTCGAAAACGTTAATCGGTCAGTCGTTAGGTGGTTTGCTGGCTACCGAAATACTCTTTAAAAAACCTTTACATTTTACCAATTACCTGATTATTAGCCCCAGTTTATGGTGGAATAATGAATCACTTTTAAACGATATTTCTAAGTATACAGAAAACCTTTCGAAAGCTAAGGCTAATGTGTTTATTGCAGTAGGCGCCGAAGGAAAAGTAATGGAAGCAGATGCCAAAAAGCTATCAGAAGTTTTAACTCCTTATCAAAACCTTAAGATAAACTTTACAGCGCTACCCAACGAAAACCATTTAACCATTTTACACAATGCATTGTATAAAGGCCTGGGCTGGTTGTACCAGAAGAAAAAATAGGATTACATGCTGGTTGGTGATGACATCAACCAGTAGAAAAGCGCTTTAACCTGCAATATTTTTGACAATCATTTCGGCATGTACGCGCGAGTTTTCGATAAAAAGCTTGTGTGTATCTAAACCGCCGCAAACCACCCCTGCCAGGTACAAGCCTTTCACATTGGTTTCCATCGTTTCTTCATTGTAAAACGGGCAAAGGCTTTCAGGCAGTTCAATACCGAATCTCCGTAACATCGAAAAATCGGGCTGATAACCTGTCATCGCAATTACAAAATCGTTGGCAATGGTTTTAACACCCTCAGGCGTTTTAATATCTACTTCATTTTCTCTAATGGCCAGCAGTTCTGAATTGTAAAGTGCAGTAACCTCACCTTCTTTAATCCGGTTCTGAATATCGGGTCTCACCCAGTATTTTACGTGAGGTCCTAAATCGCCACTACGCACCACCATGGTTACACTTGCACCTTTGCGGTAAGTTTCCAGAGCGGCATCAACACCCGAATTATTGGCCCCAACAACCACTACATTTTGAAATGCATACAAGTGCGGGTCCTTGTAATAGTGGGTAACTTTAGGTAAATCTTCTCCGGGGATGTTCATTAACAAAGGCACATCGTAAAAACCTGTGGCTACCACTACATTTTTAGCCGTATAACTGGTTTTCGAAGTATTAATTTCGAAAAGCCCATCATCTTTTTTACTCACCTGGTTTACTCTTTCGAACAAATTAATTTTAAGGTCGAATTTTTCGGCCACGCGGCGATAATATTCAACAGCTTCATTCCGGTTTGGTTTGGGGTTAATGGTTACAAAAGGCACACCTCCAATCTCCAACCTTTGCGAGGTCGAAAAGAAAGTCATAAAAACCGGGTAATTGAATAAGCTGTTTACCAGTGCGCCCTTTTCTACAATAACATAACTAAGGTTGGCTTTTTGGGCTTCGATGGCGCAGGCCATGCCAATGGGCCCGGCACCTATAATTAAAAGGTCGTAATGGTTTTCAGACATCAGGGTGTTGTTGTTCGCTTTATTGAGTGATCGTCATCTCGACTGAAGCAACGCGGAGTGGAGAGATCTACTGAAATAGATTTCTCGACTGCACTGCATTCCGCTCGAAAGGACGATCTCATTGAATTAAGATACTTTCATTGCTTTACTGGGGCAGGCAAAATCGGTTCTTTTTAAACCAGTATTTTTAATGGCCCCGTAACCTCCTGCTATGTCAATTACCTGCTCTACCCCACGCGATTTTAAAATCGAAGCAGCAATCATAGAGCGGTAACCGCCGGCACAATGAATATAGTAAGTTGCTTTCGGATCAATTTCGCCCATCCAGTCGTTTATAAAATCTAAGGGCCGGCTAAGTGTAAACTCCAGATGTTCCGATTCGTACTCACCGGGCTTACGTACATCAAGCGCAGTAATTTCGGCATTAGTGGCCACTTGTTCGAAAGTCTCAGCCGAAATCGATTCGATGGTATCGATTTCTTTATTGGCAGCAATCCAGTTTTCGAAACCACCATCCAGATAACCAATGGTACTATCGTAACCTACACGGGTTAAGCGCGTAATGGTTTCTTCTGCTTTACCCTGCTCGGTAATTAATAAAATGGGTTGTTGTAAATCGCTAATTAAAGCGCCTACCCATGGTGCAAACTGTCCATTCAACCCAATATTAATCGAATTTGGGATAAAACCTTTTGCAAAAACCTGTGGATCGCGGGTATCGAGCATAATGGCGCCGCTTTGGTTGGCCAGATCCTCGAATTGCTGAGGATTTAAAGCATTCAACCCTTTTTCATACACTTCATCAATGCTTTCAACCCCGCCTTTGTTAATGGCTGCGTTTTTGGCAAAATATTGTGGTGGCGGCTGAATGCCATCGGTAACTTCGGCAATAAACTGTTCTTTTGTTTCAGCCTTCAATGCATAGTTTACCTGTTTTTGATGGCCCAGGGTATCAAAAGTTTCTTTACTCATGCTTTTGCCGCAAGCCGATCCTGCACCATGCGCCGGGTAAACAATTACATCATCGGCCAAAGGTTTAATTTTTTCGTTTAACGAGTCGTAAAGCATTCCCGCTAAATCTTCCATGGTTAAATTGCCTTTTTGAGCCAAATCGGGGCGGCCAACATCACCAATAAACAAAGTATCGCCACTAAAAATACAGTGGTCTTTGCCATTTTCATCGGTTAATAAATAAGTGGTCGATTCTAAAGTATGTCCGGGAGTGTGTAAAGCAGTAATGGTTAGTGCACCTATTTTAAACTGCTCGCCATCTTTAGCAATGTGTGCTTTAAATTCGGTTTTTGCCGTAGGTCCGTAAATAATCTCTGCGCCCGATTTCTCTGCCAAATCTACATGACCCGAAACAAAATCAGCATGAAAATGGGTTTCGAAAATATATTTAATGACTGCACCAGCTTTTTCGGCCTTTTTTAAATAAGTGGCAACTTCTCTTAAAGGATCGATAATTGCAGCCTCGCCATTGCTTTCGATGTAATACGCAGCTTCTGCCAGGCAGCCTGTATATATTTGTTCTATTTTCATGTTTAATAAGTATCGAGTTGTTGTGTATTAAGTATCAAGACATAACCTTACGACTTAAACCCTATACCTTATACCTCTTTACTGGCAAAAATAACGCTAAATACTTATAACCGAAATGATACTGCTCATAATTGCAGAAGTTTTACTTTTTTTACCAAGACCTCGCAGCCTGCCAGTCATACTGAACTTGTTTCAGCATCTTTTTTCTTTTAAGAAATAATTTTCCGATAGTTGAACCAAATCATCCCCCTGCCCCCTTCAAAAGGGGGAACAAGATTTTTGCAAGAATCCTGGTCTTATTGTCGCTTAATCTTTAGTCAACTCTCCCCGTAACGATTCTTCCATCAATCTGCGGCTTTCTTCAAGTGGTAAACCTAAGCCCATTACAAACATGAGTTTGGTTACGGTAGCCTCGAAAGTTAAATCGTAGCCACTCAATACGCCCATTTTTAGTAGTTCTCTGCTGGTTTCGTAACGACCTAACTGTACCGATCCTTTTTTACACTGCGAAATATCGATAATGATTTTACCATTCAGAATGGCCTGACGCAAACTATCTAAAAACCATTGTGCTGTAGTGGTATTTCCTGAGCCAAATGTTTCTAAAATAATGGCATCAACTTTCGAATCGGTAATGGCCTGAACAGCTTGAGGGGTAATACCCGGGTATAATTTCAGCACACCAATATTCGAATTGAAATTGGTATGCAGGGTTAATTTGCCCTGAGGGGCTTTAATGATATAATTTCTATAAAACTGGAGGTGAACGCCAGCTTCGGCCAAAATCGGGTAATTAGGCGAGCGGAAAGCCTCAAATTTTTCACTGTTGTATTTAATAGAGCGGTTACCCCTAAACAGTTGTGCATCAAAATAAATGCAAACCTCAGGAAACAGCGCCTTGCCATCTTCTTTGGTAGCGGCAATTTCGAGCGCAGTGATTAAGTTCTCTTTCGCATCTGTTCTGATTTCGCCAATTGGCAATTGCGAGCCGGTTAAAACCACCGGTTTATCGAGATTTTCGAGCATAAAACTCAGTGCCGACGCGGTAAAAGCCATGGTATCAGAACCATGCAGAATCACAAAACCATCGTACTGATCGTACTTATTGTAAACCAGTTCAGCTAAAGTCTTCCAGATTTCGGGATCCATGTTCGATGAATCGAGTACCGGATTAAAAGAATGCACATCTAACTGGTAATCTAAACGATTTAACTCCGGAACATTTTCTTTGATCTGTTCGAAATTAAAGGGAACTAACATCCCGTTGGTAGGATCGTTAACCATACCGATGGTACCACCGGTATAAATTATAAGTACTTTGGTCATTTGGTTGGTGAAGGTTGCTCACCGCAAAGAAAGCAAAAAATTACAAATGATGGGCTGATATTTTTAAAATAGCAACAAAAACACCTATTAAAACGCTTTAGATATCAATAAAATAAAAAATATGGTTTTTATTTACAAAATCAATAAAAACAAATCAGACTAAGCTGGTTAGTGGCGGTACAGCAATTAAAAGGAGAGATGCTGAAACAAGTTCAGCATGACGATATTGTGTTTCACCCTGTTCGTAGGGTTAAGCGGAGCGTCTCTACGAACTAGCAAGAAGAGCGAAAACACAATAACTAAATGAGTCAAAGACTCTGTTCCATTCTGAATCCGTAGAGCCCTTCGGAACTCTACGGACAGGTGAGATTTCTAAGCTGGTCGGTGAGACACCGACCAGTGGATTCATGACGGTTTTATTAAACCCCGAATATCTTTTTCGAATTTTCAGTGGTCACCGTAGCGATTTCCTCAATGGGGGCGCCGTAAATATCTGCCAGCTTTTGGGCAATATAAATCAGGTAACTGCTTTCGTTAGGTTTACCGCGGTAGGGCACAGGCGCCAGATAAGGCGAATCGGTTTCCAATACCAGGTTAGCTAGCGGAATATCGGCAAGTACCGCATCCAGTCCGGCTTTTTTATAGGTAACCACCCCGCCTATGCCTAAATAAAAATTCAAATCGATAGCCTGTTTGGCCTGTGCTAAATTACCGGTAAAGCAATGAAAAATTCCACGCAACTTTTCGTCCCTTTCACTTTCCAAAACTTCAAAAACCTCATCAAAGGCCTCGCGGCAATGAATCACGATAGGCAAACCCAATTTTTTTGCCCAGGCAATTTGTTTATGAAAGGCATCTTGCTGAATGGTGAGTGTAGTTTTATCCCAGTATAAATCGATCCCGATTTCGCCAATAGCATAAATTTTCCGGCCGGCAATACTCGCATAGATCTCGTCAAGTACAGTCAGATAATCTTCTTTTACATCACAAGGGTGCAAACCTGCCATCGCAAAACAGTTTTCAGGATATTTCGCAACCATATCGTCAATCATTGTGATCGATTTTACATCAACGTTAGGCAGAAATAAACGGTTTACATTGTGCTCAAAGCAACGCTCCATTAACTGCGATTGCTTTTCGACATCCTGCTCGTAATATAAATGGGTATGGGTATCGGTGAAGATCATTTTAGTATGAAGTAGTAAGTATCAAGTAGTAAGTATCGAAAATCAAGTATCAAGACGCTTTTTAGCCCTGATACTGGTATAAGGCATGCTATTTCTTTGTGGCTTTGCTTTTCTTCGGCGCTTTGGCAGTAGGCTCCGGACTTCCGACTGCGGACTCTGGACTATATTCCATTTCCTTTTTCAAAAACTTACCGGTTAAACTGATTGGGTTCTGAATCAAACCTTCAGGGGTACCTTCAAACAGGATTCTTCCTCCGCCGGCGCCACCTTCTTCGCCCAGATCAATTACCCAGTCGGCAACTTTTACCACATCTAAATTGTGTTCGATTACCAAAATGGTATTTCCTTTATCAACCAGCTCCTGCAATACGCCTAAAAGCACATGAATATCTTCGAAATGAAGTCCGGTAGTAGGCTCATCTAAAATATAGAAGGTTTTTCCGGTATCCTTTTTCGATAGCTCGGTGGCCAGCTTAACCCGCTGGGCCTCACCACCCGATAAAGTTACAGACGATTGCCCCAAAGTAATGTAGCCTAAACCAACATCTTTTAAGGTTTTAATTTTTCTGTAAATAATCGGAATGTTCTCAAAGAAATCGCAGGCATCTTCAATGCTCATATCCAGCACATCGCTAATCGATTTACCCCGGAAACGTACCTCTAAAGTTTCGCGGTTATAGCGTTTGCCACCACATTCTTCGCAAGGCACCTGTACATCAGGCAGGAAATTCATTTCAATTACCTTCAATCCGGCTCCCTGACAGGTTTCGCAACGACCACCTTTCACATTGAAAGAAAAACGGCCAGGTTTGTAGCCCCTTATCTTAGCTTCGGGCAACTGTACATACAAGTTACGAATATCAGAAAACACACCGGTATAAGTAGAAGGATTAGAGCGTGGCGTTCTGCCAATAGGCGCCTGATCGATCTCAATCACCTTATCAATTTCTTTTAAGCCACTAATTTTCTCGTATGGGAGCGGTGTTTTTTTTGCCCTGAAGAAATGGTGGTTTAATATTGGGTATAGGGTTTCGGTAATTAAACTCGATTTACCCGAACCCGATACGCCGGTTACTGCAATAAATTTACCCAACGGAAAATCCACCGAAACCGATTTTAAGTTATGTCCGGTAGCTTTCATAATCGACAATTTATGTCCGTTACCTTTTCTCCGCTCCTTAGGGGTCTCAATTTTTTTAGTTCCGTTTAAGTATGCAGCCGTTAGGGTTTTCGATTTAAGAATTTCTTTCGCCGTACCTTCGGCAACCACTGTTCCGCCGTGGATACCAGCCCCAGGGCCAACATCAATTACCCAGTCGGCCTCCAGAATCATATCTTTATCGTGTTCTACAACCAAAACGGTGTTACCTAAATCGCGCAAGTTTTTCAAGGCATTAATTAAACGTTCGTTATCGCGCTGGTGCAAACCAATACTCGGCTCATCCAGAATATACATTACGTTCATCAATTGCGAACCAATCTGCGTGGCCAGACGAATCCGCTGGGCCTCACCACCCGAAAGGGTACGCGCGGTTCTATCTAAAGTTAAATAAGTTAAGCCCACATCGGTTAAAAACCCAATCCTGGCTTTAATTTCTTTTAAAATTTCTTTTGCTATAATATTCTGGCGATCAGAAAGACGTTCATCAACTTTTTCGAACCATTTGTGCAGATCATTGATATCCATCGAAGAAAGTTCGAAAATGTTTTTTCCATCTACTTTAAAATGCAGGCTCTCCTTTTTTAAGCGGGCGCCATTACATTCCGGACAGGTTTTCAGCTTGCGGAACTCATCCATATCATCCGATGCAGATTCGCTTCTTTTTTCGTTCTGCTCTTCCAGCATCTTAATAATACCATCGAAAGTGATATTATAATTTTGCACATTCCATTTATTGTACTCTACTTCAACTTTGATTAAATCGGGCGAGCCGTTTAAAATCATGTTGATTACCTCGTCGCTCAGTTTTTCTATTGGCGTTGAAAGGGAGAAGCTGTATTTTTTGGCCAGTGCTTTCAACACCTGAAACATCCAGATATCGCGGTACTCGCCCAGCGGAGCTAAACCTCCGTTTAAAATGCTCAATTTTGGATTCGGGATAACCGATTCTTTATCCACCACGAATATATAGCCCAAACCATCGCAACGCTCGCAGGCGCCGTAAGGCGAGTTAAACGAGAAACTGTTTGGCTGAGGCTCATCATAAGAAATACCAGTGGTTGGGCACATCAGAAATTTACTGAAATGGGCCACATGATTATCCTTGTCGCTGATTTTGATCACACCTTTACCCATTTTCATGGCGGTTTGTAACGAATCCAGCAGGCGTTTTTTATCTTTCTGATCGATAATTAAGCGGTCGATTACTACTTCAATATCGTGTATTTTATAACGGTCGACCTGCATTTTGGCCGTAATGTCTTTAATCTCACCATCTACCCGCACCTTTACATAACCCTGTTTACGGATTTGCTCGAAAAGTTCGCGGTAATGCCCTTTTCTACCTTTAACCACTGGGGCTAAAATATTTACAGCAACGCCATCAAATTTCTGGAAAATGTTCTGTAGAATCTGATCTTCGCTCATGCGCTCCATCTTCTCTCCGGTATTGTACGAGAAGGCATCGGCTACGCGCGCATAGAGCAAACGCATAAAATCGTAAATCTCGGTAATGGTACCTACAGTTGAACGTGGATTTTTACTGGTAGTTTTCTGCTCAATGGCAATAACCGGACTCAAACCCGAAACCTTATCTACATCGGGACGCTCCATCCCCCCCATAAACTGACGGCTGTATGCGCTAAATGTTTCCATATAACGGCGCTGTCCCTCGGCATAAATGGTATCGAAAGCTAAGGATGATTTCCCGCTACCACTTAAACCCGTTATTACAACGAGCTGGTTGCGCGGAAAACTTACATCTATATTTTTTAAATTATGTACCCTCGCACCATATACTTCTACATCTTTTTGCTCGCCGAGGTCGATAGATTTATTGCTCATATTTTATTTAAAGTTGGGGATAAAGTCAGGTACTTGAAAAGACCGGATTTCAATCGGCAAAATTGCTAAAAATTTTATCAATTTAAAAGTCTAAACCAATCATTATTAAGGTTTAATTGTCATAATGTTTACCGTCTTTTTTAGGGATGTCCAAAGACATAACCACATGCAAATAAATTGCTATCTAAAATATCTTATTGATTAAACGCTGATAGCGAGGTAACGGTTTTGTATTTTTTATAGAATTGTTTTTTATAGTGAAAGTCTTTTTAATAGACTCCTCGACTCCGCTCGGAATGACGAATATCTTAAAGTTACTTTCGCTTATATTAAGAAACTACCACTCTATCGTAGTACCGTTCTCCGTCGGGTGCCCTGTACAAACCAAAACCCGGCCTCTTTTCAACTCATCATCGGTAAGCACTTCGTTATAATCCATGCGCACGCCACCTTTAGTACAGTTGGCTACACAGGTACTACACACCCCGCCACGACAGCTGTAAGGCAGTTTAATTTTATGCTCAAGGGCAACATCTAAAATCCGTTTGGGCCAGGGGACATTCAGATTATAGGTTTCTCCTTTAAAGTTTAGAATTACGGAATAGGTATTCTTATCTACCACTTTTTCTGAGCTATCGTCCTCATCAACCTCATCTTCGGGCAGCACAAAAGTTTCGCGTTTAACCTGTTTGATATCGAAACCCATGCCCAATAAAGTAATGCGGCACAAATCCATATAAATAACTGGCCCGCAGGTGTAGAAAAGTGCATCGCTCCGATCGAACAGCAAATGTTCTTTCAGCAGTTTTTCGATATAAAATTTATTTAAGCGGGCAGTAAGTAAGTTTTTGCTGTTGCTAAATACCCAAACAATTTTTAAGCGATCGGGATATTGCTGCTGCCACTCGTTCAGTTCATCGTAAAATAATGTTTCTTCTTTGGAGCGGTTACTGTACACCAAAGTAATTTTCGACTTTTTTTCCGTAACCAGTGCCGTTTTCATGATCGAAAACAGTGGCGTTATGCCTACGCCTGCTCCGAACAGAAAAATATCGCGTTGCAGGTTTTCTACCGGCTGATAGCTAAACAAGCCTTGTGGCTCCTGCGCCAGCAGTATATCACCCTCAGCTGTTTTATGATGCAGGAACCGCGAAATCTCGCCATTCTCTACCCGCTTTACCGTAATCGCCAGCGGCTCATCCACATCCGGCGAGCTGTTAAAAGAATACGATCTTCTGATTTCCTTATGCTTTCCTTCAAAAACCAATGATAAAAACTGCCCCGCCAGATATTTAGGATAGCTTTCTCCTAAGGCTTCAAATTGGAAAGTAATGTTATCGCCCGGCTGGTTAATGATTTTCTGGATACGCAGTTTGAACATAATACAAAGAAAAGGTTTTGGGCGTAAAGCGAAAAGCGTTTAGCGGAAATTCAATGTTTAGGGTTTAGGGTTTAGGGTTTAGGGAAAACACCATAAGATAAGTTGTGTTTTAAATAAATGTTTAATACATATAAATGATCTTCTATTCCTGATATGGTAAAATAGTTCAATGGCTAATTGGCCATTTGCTCATTAGTTATCATGGTGTCGAGAAAATTTCGTGTTAAAAAATCTAGAGGCAAGACGTATCAAAACAATTCCGTGTTAATCCGTGGCTCTGTGGCTAGTAAGTTCATAGGGTCATTTGTCCATTGGTACTGCAAACTGGATAACGGTTAAATGGTTAATTGTTTAAATCGGTTAACTGACGCCAAACGCTTAACTCCAAACGCACATCCCAAAAAAATAAAAAGCGTCCTGATTCGAAAACCAGGACGCCTTACCAAATGCTTGTCTTTATCTTAATTATATTATTCGGCGTTGTAGGCCAATAATACGCGCGGTTTTGCGTAACCGTAACGTTTCGGATGTTCCATAATCTGTTTCATAGAAATTACTTTATAAACATAGCCACCGGTTTCGCGGTTCAGCTTCATTTTGTAATAATTATCCTGATTTTGATTATTGATTTGCTTGCGCAGGCGTCCGTCGCCAATATTGTAGGCCGCTGCAACTAATGTCCAGCTTTCTAAACCCTGATACATTTCTTTAATGTATTTACAGGCTGCAATAGTCGATTTACGCAAATTATAGCGTTCATCAACGTTGCCGTTTACTTTTAATCCGTAAGTACGGGCTGTGCCAGGCATAAACTGCCAGATTCCGGCTGCTCCTTTTGGAGAAATTCCTTCAGCCATTCCAGACTCGACCAGAGCCAAATACTTAAAATCGTTCGGAATTCCGTATGCGGCAAGGATCGGCTCAATTACCGGAAACCATTTTGCTGCTTTTGCATGCAAACGATTGGTTTGGGTATTGCCATAAGTGTGTGCGGCAAGGATTTTTTTCATTTTGCGCTCTACCTTTTTATCGCCTAATGGCAAAGTTTCCTGAGCGAAATTTAATTGTGCCATTAAGGATTGAGGGCCTGCCTCATATTCAACTTTCAGGCTATCAGATTTTGATGTTGTAGTGTTTAATTTTTCTTCTTTTGCAAGACTTTTTTGTGCTAAGGGCATTTGGTAAGCGAACACTTTTGCCAAGATAAATAGTGTTGCCACTACCGCAAATGGTACGATGTGTTTCTTTAAC
>Ga0308170_10001014_pt1 | contig 29619 bp, 38 predicted proteins | sample PhyBR2_2_FD_202136 | JGI IMG/M metagenome (GOLD analysis project Ga0308170, IMG submission 202136) | Phyllosphere microbial communities from UC Gill Tract Community Farm, Albany, California, United States - DLSLSB.R2 | ecosystem: Host-associated > Plants > Phyllosphere > Unclassified | place...
ACGAGGAGGGGGAGAGGAAAGGCAGCTCGAGGCGCCGCTGCGAGGTCGACGCTCGGGTCCCGAGTAACGCTGTGCGCATTGCGATCCAACTGTACAAACCCTCCGCCGACTCGTCCATCTAGTCCTGCGCGGTCGCGACCAACTTCTTCTTGAGCTCCTCGACCTGCTCGAGGACGGCGCGACGACTCGTGCCGCCCTTGGCGTCGCGGCGCTCGACGCTCGTCTCGAAGTTGAAGACGTCGTGCACGTCGTCGCCGAAGTGCGGCGAGACCGACTTGAACTGCTCGAGCGTGAGCTGCGAGAGCGGGACGCCGGACTCCTCCGAGAGGCGGATGCACGAGCCCGAGATGTGGTGCGTCTCGCGGAAGGGGATCTGTGCGCAGCAGAGGGAGAGAGAGAGAATCAGCGAGGCTCTTCTTCGCGGCCGACGACCTGTAGCTGCGAGCGAGGAGAGGTCGGCAGAGGGAAGAGGAAGACGCACCCCACGGCGGACGAGGTACTCAGCCAGGTCGGTCGCGAGCATGTCGGGCGTCAAGCTCTTCTTCATGTTCTCGGGGAAGACCTGCGTCACAAGAGAGACGATGCGTCAGGCTTGACCGTCAAGATGGTCCGTGCGCCGGCAAGAACGGCCGCCGGCCGAGGAGGAGAGCGCGTCGACGCACCTTGAGGGTCGAGATGACGCCCTGGAGGATGCGCAGGCTCTTGCCGACCGTCTCGGCGGCGTCGAACATGGGCTCCTGCGACTCCTGCAGGTCCTTGTTGTACGTCGCCGGGAGGCCCTTAAGCGTCGTGAGGAAGCCGGTGAGCTGCACAGAGAGGATGGAGCATCAGCGAGCTACCCGAGAGGAGGACTACAGCGCGAGGGGGAGGGCGAGGGAGGAGAAAGGCAGAGGGAAGGGAGAGGGAGGAAAGGGACGAGGCGCACCTGACCGACGGTTCGTCCGCTCTTGCCGCGCAGGAGCTCGCACGCGTCCGGGTTCTTCTTTTGCGGCATGATCGACGAGCCGGTGCTGTGCGCAGTGGAGTAGAGTCCGTCAGCGCCTCTTGTCGTGCGAGGCTCGAGAGGAAGGAGGGAGGACGGCGTGCGCACCTGTAAGCGTCGCCGCAGACGACCCAGCCGAACTCGCTCGACGAGTAGATGATCAAGTCCTCGGCGAGGCGCGAGATGTGAACCATGAGGAGGGAGCACGCAAAGAGGTACTCGGCGACAAAGTCACGGTCGGCGACCGACTGCGTGCAGGAGTTCGTGCATCAGCGTCAGGCGCGCACCGAAGGAGACGCAACTGCCTCTCGAGGAATGAGAGAGTCTGCGAGGGGAGCACGAGCTGACGGACCTGCATCGAGTTGCCGCCGATCGAGTTGAAGCCCAGCTCGGAGCGGAGGAGCTCGCGGTCGACGCAGAACGGGTTGCCGGCGAGGGCGCCCGAACCGAGAGGAAGAGTCGAGACACGCCTGTAGGAGGAGCACGATGTCAGCTGAGTGTCGACGTGAGGCAGGGAGAGCGAGAGCGGGACGGACGGCAAGAGGTCGCGGAACCGGTCGAGGTCGCCGGCGAACGAGTGGGCGTGGGCGAGGAGGAAGTGCGAGAAGCGGATCGGTTGCGCGCGCTGTACATGTCGAGCGTCAGGACGCTGCGAGCCGACCGGGAGGAGAGGAGGGAGAGGAAGGAGAGCGCACCTGGAGGTGGGTGAAGCCGGCGGCGAGGTGGTCGATCCACTCCTCGGCCTTGACCGACAGGATGCCGACGACGCCCTGGATCCACTCGATGTCCTTCTTGACCTCCTGGATGAGCCACAGGCGCATGTCGGTCGCGACCTGGTCGTTCCTGCTGCGGCCCGTGTGGAGCTTGCCGCCGATCTCCTTGCCGATGACCTCGCTCAGGCGGCGCTCGTTGGCCGTGTGGATGTCCTCGTCGTCCTGCTTGATCTCGAACGAGCCGTTCTCCCACTCGAGCTGGACCTGGTCGAGGCCGCGGTGGATCTCGGACAGCTCGTGCGCCGTGAGGATGGGCGGCTCTGTCTTGGACAGGGCGAGGGCGTAGGCCTTGGACCCGGCGACGTCGACGGCGTAGAGCGCCTTGTCGTACGAGAGGCACTGGTTGAACTCCCACATGCTGCTCGACGCGGCCGGCGGGGACGAGGGACGGGGAAGAGGGAGGAGGAGGGAGAGAGGGAGGGCGGCACGACGGTCAGCTCGCCTTGCGCACAGGAAGAGGGCTCGAGAGAGTTGGACGCACAGAGGGTCGGTGCCGGTGGTGAAGCGGCCGCCCCAGAGCTTCTTGGCCTGCGAGTTCGGGACGAGGAGGAGGGTCAGCGCGCGTTGTACAGGGTGCAGCGAGAGTGCGAGATTGCGCGCACCATCTGCTCAGCCATGATGTACGAGTCTGTGTGCGAGGGCAGAGGTCGCAGGAAGGTCAGCTCGAGGTGCTCTTGCGCTTCGGAGCGAGGTTGCGGATGAGGAGTCAAGCCGGTCGTCCTCGCCGACCACAGCTCCTGCAGGCTTGCGGTGCGGGAGAAAGGGCACCGAGAAGACCTGGACCATGGCTGTACCACGCAGGGTAGCCTGGACCGAGTGTCGCGGGAGGGCTGGCGGATGGGGTGCGATAGCGAGATGGGGCGGGGAGCGAAGGGACGACGAGCTCGCGCGGCGGCCTGCGCACGTTCCAGAGGCCTGCATCGAGCAGCGCACAAAGGATCTGAGCCTCACCTAGTCGTTTGGTGCGGTGGTGGTGGAGGAACAGGTCGACAGATCTCTCGCCCGACTTCCGCCCTTCGCTCGCTCGCCGTGCGGATTTCTTGCGCTTGCATCAGTAGGTTCTGAAAGCTATCGCGTGGCTTTCAGTCCATGTACCAGCCCGTGCAGAGTCGTCTGACGGAAGCGAGCTGCGGGCGAAAAAGCGGAAAAAGCGCGGCCTCTCGGCTTCCGCTCGCCAGAAGCAGTCGGGCGCAGCTAGTGTGGGTGAGCTACTAGCCGCCCAGGTACACCCGCACTGGCACCACGCAAGCGAGAGGGCGAGGGGGCGAACCTCGTCGTCGTCGCGCCGCCGCCGCCAGCGAGGCGGGGTTGGCCTCGCACCGTCGCTCCTCTCGTCGCTGGCCGCCAGACTGCTGCGCTAGTCTCCTGCGAGTGCCTGCAGGCCACCACACCACCTCGACGCGCAGGCCGCGCCACCACCCATTCCCGCCTCGTCCGGCCATGGCTCTCGACGCCTACCTCCCCGACACCCGCTGCTTCTTCCCCGACAAGGAGCTCGGCTGGATCGCCGCGCGCCTCACCGCCAAGTCGATCGACGGCGACACCGTCAAGCTCGACTTCGTGGACGACAATGCCAAGGTGAGCCCGCCCTCCTCTCCTCCAACGACGAGGCGACGCGGCGCGAGCACTGGACCTCGGCTGCAGCGGCGCGCGCAGGGTTGGGCAGCGGTTAAGGGTCTCTGTGGATGCAGTCAGGGTGGATGGAGCCACAACCGGACGCGTCGAGCGCGTCGGCTGCCGGCGGTGCTGCTCCTCCCGGTCTCCCAGCGAGCAGTTGGAGCCGCACAGCTCGCCTCGCTTCGCCGTCGCCTCAAGGGCCGCACGAGCGCAGCTGAGGTGCTGCAGGGGTCCTGGAGGACTCGCTGATCGGGTCTGGAGCGTGATTCGGGCGCACGCTCTCTCCGCAGCTCGCACCGCCCCACCCTCCCTCTCGTGGACGAGCGCTGACGACCCTCCTCTCTCGCACTCTCCTCTGCCCGCAGGAGCGCACCGTCACGACGACCCTGAGCGCCTTGTCGTCCGCCTCGCCGCCCGACGTCCTTCCGCCATTGCGCAACCCGCCCGTCCTCGAGGGCACCGAGGACCTGACCAACCTCTCGTACCTCAACGAGCCTTCGGGTGCGTCCTCCTTTCCTCACACACCCTTCTTGGACTTGGAGAGGGCAACGCTGACAAGCCACGCCGTGACCCGCAGTCCTGCACACGATCCTCCACCGCTACTCGCTCCGGTCCATCTACACCTACTCGGGCATCGTCCTCGTCGCCGTCAACCCGTTCACGTCGCTCTCGGGCGTCTACGAGCACTCGGTCGTCCAGGCGTATGCGTCGCGCCGCAAGGGCGAGCTCGAGCCCCACCTGTTCGCCATCGCCGAGGAGGCCTACCGGTGCATGGTCGGCACGGCGGGCGAGCCGGGCGGCAACCAGACCATCATCGTCAGCGGCGAGTCGGGCGCGGGCAAGACCGTGTCGGCCAAGTACATCATGCGCTACTTCGCCACGGTCGACGACCCGAACAAGCCCGGCAAGAAGAAGGTGCGCTCGCGCTCGCTCCCTCTCCGTCTCTGTCGAACTCGCTCTCGGTCGGGCCGCTGACGCACGATCCCCCTCCTGCGCACACAGTCGACGTCGAGCGGCATGAGCGAGGTCGAGGAGCAGATCTTGGCTACCAACCCGATCATGGAGGCGTTCGGCAACGCCAAGACGACCCGCAACGACAACTCGTCTCGGTTCGGCAAATACATCGAGGTGCGTCTCCTCGCTCACTTCTCTCGAATCCGCCTCGACGACCGAGCTGATGAGCGCTCGCTCCCTCGCAGATCTTGTTCGACGGCTCGCAGACGATCGTCGGCGCCCGCATCCGCACCTACCTCCTCGAGCGGTCCCGCCTCGTGTACCAGCCCGAGACGGAGCGCAACTACCACATCTTCTACCAGCTCCTCGCCGGTGCGCCATCGTCGGAGCGCAAGGCGCTCGGCGTCGACTCGGCGTCGACCTTCACGTTCCTCAACCAGGGCGGCGCCCCTCAGATCGCCGGCGTCGACGACGCAGACGAGTTCGCCGTCACGCAGAAGGCCCTGTCGACGGTCGGCATCCCCGTCGAGCGCCAGTGGCACATCTTCAAGGTCCTCGCGGCCTTGCTCCACCTCGGCAACATGGAGATCCGCTCGACCCGGACCGACGCGCTCCTCGACGACGACGACAAGGGCCTCACGATGGCGACCCAGCTCCTCGGCATCGACAAGGCCGAGTTCAAGAAGTGGATCCTCAAGAAGCAGATCGTGACCCGCACCGACAAGATCGTGACGAGCCTCAACGCGGCGCAGGCCAACGTCGTCAAGGACTCGGTCGCCAAGCACATCTACGCGTCTCTGTTCGACTGGCTCGTCAGCGTCGTCAACGAGAGCCTCACCAACGACGAGGTCGAGGGCTCGGTCAAGAACTTTATCGGCGTCCTCGTGCGTCGCTCCTCCTCTTCTCTTACTCCTCGCCCGTCGTCTCGACGAGCAGCAGCTGACGCCGACGTTGACCGCGCACAGGACATCTACGGCTTCGAGCACTTCAAGAAGAACAGCTTCGAGCAGTTCTGCATCAACTACGCCAACGAGAAGCTGCAGCAAGAGGTGCGTCCCTACCCTCCTCGTCTTGCGCTCGGCTCTGCGCGTCAAAGCTGACTCGGCTCACTCTCCTTGTCGCTCGCAGTTCAACGCGCACGTCTTCAAGCTCGAGCAGGAGGAGTACGTCCGCGAGCAGATCGACTGGACCTTCATCGACTACGCCGACAACCAGCCGACGATCGACCTCATCGAGGGCAAGCTCGGCATCCTCTCGCTCCTCGACGAGGAGTCGCGCCTCCCGTCGGGCTCGGACGCCAACTTCCTCCAGAAGCTGCACTCGACCGTCGGCGTCAAGCCCGAGAACGCCAAGGTGTTCAAGAAGCCACGCTTCGGCAACAACGCCTTCACGGTCGCCCACTACGCGCTCGACGTCACGTACGAGGCCGAGGGCTTCCTCGAGAAGAACCGCGACGCCGTCCCGGACGAGCACGTCGCCCTCCTCGCGACGACGAGCAACGCGTTCCTCAAGGAGGTCCTCGACCGCGCCGACGCGACCAAGGCCGCCGTCGCCGAGGCCGAGGCGGCGACGGCGGCTGCAAAGCGGGCCAGCACGCTCGGCGGGCCGGGCGGCGCAGCAGCGGCGGGAGGGCCCAAGCGTCTCGGCGGCGTCGGCGGCATCGGCGGCGGCGGCGGCTCGGCGCGCAAGCCGACGCTCGGCAGCATCTTCAAGGGCTCGCTCATCAGCCTCATGGACACGATCGACTCGACCAACGCCCACTACATCCGCTGCATCAAGCCCAACGAGGCCAAGCAGGCGTGGGAGTTCGACCCGCCCATGGTCCTCGGTCAGCTGCGCGCGTGCGGCGTCCTCGAGACGATCAAGATCTCGTGCGCCGGGTACCCGACAAGGTGGAAGTTCGACGAGTTTGCCGACCGGTGCGTCCCCTCCCTCGCTCGTCGCTGTGACGGTCTCGACCTCGTCGCAGGAGACAAGCTGACCCTCGCCTCGTTCTCTCTCACGCTCGCAGCTACTACATGCTCGTGCCGTCGTCGCAGTGGCAGCAGACGTCGGACCTGCGCGCCCTGTGCTCGTCGATCCTGTCGTCGGCCGTCTCGGAGCCCGACAAGTACCAGGTCGGCCTCACCAAGATCTTCTTCCGCGCCGGCCTCCTCGCCCGGTTCGAGCAGCTGCGGCACGCCCGCCTCGGCGAGCTCACGACGCTCATCCAGAAGAACGTGCGCCGGTTCCTCGCCCAGCGCGACTACGGGCGCGTGCGCCGCATGATCCTGGGCGTGCAGTGCGTCGCTCGCGCCAACGCCGCCAAGCGCCTAGCCCAGGAGGCTCGGCGCGAGCGCGCGGCGGTCATGATCCAGAAGGCGGCGCGAGGGTTCCTCGAGCGCGTCAAGTACGAGCGGGCGAGGAAGGCCGTCGTCGCCGTGCAGGCTCGTGCGTCTTCTCCTCTCTCCTCTCCTCTCCGTTTGCGCGCTCAGGATAACTCGCTGACTCTCCCTCCCTCTCCTGTGCGCAGTCGCTCGCGGCCTGCACGTACGAGCCACGTTCAAGGAGTCGAGGCGGGTCCAGGCGGCGGTCCAGCTCCAGTCCCTCATGCGCGGCGCGTGCGTCCCGCTCTCCCTCCGTCCTACCACTCCCTCCACGTCGCGCAAGCACTGACGCGCTCTCTCCGTGCTCGCAGTCTCGCTCGGCAGCTGTACACGCGCGACCGGCGGCGAGTCGTCCTCCTCCAGTCGTGCGTGCGCCGGCGGCAGGCCAAGCAGCAGCTCAAGACGCTCAAGACCGAGGCCCGCTCCGCGACGCACTTCAAGGAGGTCACGTACAAGCTCGAGAACAAGGTCGTCGAGCTCACGCAGACGCTGCAGACGCGCACGGCCGACAACCGCTCGCTCCAGGGCAAGCTCCGCACGCTCGAGCAGCAGCTCCAGAGCTGGCAGACCAAGCACGACGACGCCGACGCCCGCGCTCGCTCCCTCCAGGCCGAGGTCGACAAGCCGACTGTCGCCCTCCCCGAGTTCGAGGCGCTCTCGCAGCAGAAGAAGGACCTCGACGCTCGCCTCGAGGAGTCGCTCAAGAAGCTCGCCGAGCAGGACGCCGAGATCGACCGCCTCCACGCCGAGTTCCTCAAGGAGAAGACCGAGCTCGAGAAGCAGCACGAGTCGCTCAAGGCGTCGCTCGCCGCCGCCAGCGACGACTCGGCGACCGTCTCGACCCTCCGCCAGGAGATCGCCTCGCTCCGGGAGCAGCTCTCGCGCCAGGTCGCCATCAACAACGCGGCCGCCAAGGTGCCTCGACCCGACGGCGGCAACTTCCAGATGGCGACGGGCCAGCGTGCTCCCGCCGTCGTCGCCAACGGCGCCGCGCCCGTCGAGAACGGGCACGCCGCGCTCCCCGCCGTCCCGGCAGGCGTCGCCGCCGCCGCCGCCGCCCTCTCGGCGCCGCAGGGCGGCGCCAAGCGGCGCGTGCGTCGTTACAGCGACGAGGGCGCCGCGACGAGCACGAACGCGCCGTCGTCGGTCAGCCCGATCCCGGAGCACGACCGGTGGGAGACGTCGCCCCGCCCCGTCTCGATGGCGTTCCCGCAAGAGCCCGGCACGAGGCGGCTCGCAGGCGGGCCCGGCGGCAAGGGCTACCTGCCCGACGTGTACGACGACCCGGCCGAGGAGATCATGCGCCTCCTCGAGGAGGAGCAGCCGCTCGACGAGGACGTCCTCTTCAGCATCATCCGCCACCTCAAGATCCCTGCGCCCAACCTGTCGAGCCCGCCGTCGCCCAAGGAGGTCCTGTTCCCGGCGCACCTCATCTCGCTCGTCACGAACGAGATGTGGAAGTACGGCATGATGCGCGACAGCGAGCGTTTCCTCGCCAACGTCATGCAGACCGTCCAGCAGCACGTCATGGTGCGTCGGCCTCCCTCCTCTCTCCCTCTCTCTCTCTCTCTCTCTCTCTCTCTCTCGGTGCTTGCTGTCGAGCTTGAAGACTGACTGCCTCTCCCTCCTCGTGCGCGCAGGGCTACACCGGCGACGACGTCGTCGTGCCCGGCATCTTCTGGCTCTCGAACGTGCACGAGATCCTCTCGTTCGTGTGCATCGCCGAGAGCGACATCCTGCAGGGCATCGGGCCCGGCGGCGAGGGCATCGGCCGCGACTACGACTGGGACGACTACGAGCGCCTCGTCACGATCGTCAAGCACGACCTCGACAGCCTCGAGTACAACATCTACCACACGTGGATGCAGGAGACCAAGAAGCGGCTGCACAAGATGGTCATCCCAGCCCTCATCGAGTCGCAGTCGCTGCCCGGGTTCGTCACGTCCGACTCGGGCGGCGGCCGCCTCTTCAACCGCCTCGTCGGCGGCAGCAACCAGGCGCCCGCCTTCAGCATGGACGACATCCTCAACCTGCTCAACAAGGTGTGGAAGAGCCTCAAGTCGTACTACGTCGAGCACTCGGTCGTGCAGCAGGCCATCACCGAGCTCCTCAAGCTCATCGGCGTCACGAGCTTCAACGACCTCCTCATGCGCCGCAACTTCTCGTCGTGGAAGCGCGCCATGCAGATCCAGTAGTGCGTCTCCTTTCTTGCCCTCCTCTGGGCTCACAGCCTGTCGACGTCAGGAGCTGACCTGTGCCATCCCCTCAACCTCTCCCCGCTTCTCCTCCTCCTCCTCCTCCTCCTCCTCCTTCACGCTCTTTTTCCTCGCCCGCAGCAACATCACGCGCCTCGAGGAGTGGTGCAAGGCGCACGACATGCCCGAGGGCACGCTCCAGCTCGAGCACCTCATGCAGGCGACCAAGCTCCTCCAGCTCAAGAAGGCCTCGCTCGCCGACATCGAGATCATCTTCGACGGTGCGTCCACTTGCTCTCGTGCACTTCTACAAGTTCTTACTGACGACTTCTGTCGCCGACCGCAGTGTGCTGGATGCTCACGCCGACCCAGATCCAGAAGCTCGTCGCCAACTGTGCGTGCAGCCTCTCTTCGTCGTTTTGGCCGGTCTCGTCCTGCTCAGACGTCCCTGACCTCCTCGATCGCTCGCAGACTACGTCGCCGACTACGAGAACCCGATCTCGCCCGAGATCCTGCGCGCCGTCAACGGCCGGGTCGTCGCCGGCGACAAGAACGACCACCTGCTCCTCCCGCCCGAGGTGCGTCCCGCGCCCTCCTCGACTCGGACCTGAATTTTTGCTGACTCGCTCCACTCGCGCAGGTCGAGGAGGCGGGTGGCTACGAGACGCCGCTGCCGCGCGAGGTCACCGGCATCGAGACGGTGCGTGCACGCCCCTTCCTCTCCACGAACTCGTCCCTGTCCGGCTCAAGCTGACCCAGCCTCTGCGCGCCCTGCAGTACATCCCGGCGTGGCTTAGCGCACCGCACCTGCGGCAACTCGTGCAGCTCGTGGCGTCCCTCTAGAAGCAGTCGTCCCGCACCCCTTTTCCGCCCTTCGTCTTTTTTATCGGCCCGCCTCTCTCATCAGTCCCTTGGCATCATGCCCTTTGCGAGTCATGCCCAGATGCACTCCTGTCTGTACCAGCCGCAATGAATCCGTCGTTCCTCGTTCTCTCGTCGTCGGCGTCGTCACCGTCGGTCGATTCGGCGGACCTTGCCAGAGTGGAGGCGAGTCGTCGAGACGACGGCGAGAGCCAGCTGCGAGCGATCGGCGGCATGTGCGAGCTTTGTTTGGCACTCGTGCTTGCGTGAGCGGCTTTGGCGGCCGCGCCGAGCGAGCGCTTCGAGAGTGGAGGCGAGCTGCGCCGTGGTCGACCTCATCAAGCCTCGCTGCTTCCCCTCCTCCTCACCACCTCGTCTCCCCACCAGACGCGCTCGCCCTGCTTCTCTGTGCTCTGCAGCCCGGCATCTACACACCCCGTCCAGCACCGACCCCGCCCAGCCGCACCTCGCCCTCCCCCGCAGCATGGCGCCCACCATCGTTCCGCCCGCCGGCATCGCGACTGGCTTGATGCGCCTCACCTGGGCCCCCGAGCAGGTGCGCACACATCCCTCACGTACCCTGCCTGCCAAGGCGCCATGCGCTGCCGTGAGCTGACCGCACCCCCTCCTCCTCCTCCCACCTCGCACCCTCAGACGCCCGACCCGCAGGCCTTCGAGCTCATCCAGACGGCCATCGAGGCTGGGTCCACGTCCGTCAACACCGGCTACTTCTACGGCAACGCTCCTCACGTCACGGCCAACCTCCAGCTGCTGTCCCGCTTCTTCGACGCGCACCCGGACCTCGTCGACAAGGTCTACATCTCGGTCAAGGGCGGCCTCGGCGAGGGCATGACGCCTAACGCCGATGTTGGGTTCCTCCGCGAGCAGCTCAAGGAGATCAACTCGATCCTCAAGCACCGCAAGATGGACCTCTTCGAGATGGCGAGGGTCGACAAGGCGACGGGCATCGAGCAGGTGCGTCTTCATCTCGCTCTGGGCCGATCAGTGGTGGCTCGAGTACTTTCACTGACGCTCCTACCGGTCATCCACGTACGCAGACCATGAAGAACCTCCTCATCTTGCGCGACGAGGGCCATTTCCGCGACATCGGCCTGTCCGAGTGCGTTCTCCTCTTTCCTCCCTTTCCTCGTCGCAGAGGATCCGATCGCTGACGCTCAGCCTCCCGCAGGGTGTCTGCCGAGACGATCCGCAAGGCCGCCGCCGTCGGCCCTGTCGCCGCCGTCGAGGTCGAGTACTCGCCGTTCGCGCTCGAGATCGAGGACAACGGCGTCCTCGCAGCCTGCAAGGAGCTTGACATCCCCATCATCGCATACAGGTACGTCCAGCTCACCGTCTCCCGAGCATAGACGAGAAGCTGACGCTCGTTCTCGTTCGTTCGCAGCCCGCTCGGCGCCGGCTTCTTGGGCAACAACTGGAAGAGCAAGGACGACCTGCCCGAGGGCGACATGCGCCGCAACTTCGACAAGTTCTCGGACGAGCACTTTGAGCACAACATGCAGCTCGTGCGCAAGCTCACGTCGATCGCCGAGAAGAAAGGCGTCACGCCGGCGCAGCTCTCGATCGCTTGGGTGCGCGCGCAGGGCGTCGTCCCTCTCCCCGGCTCGGTCAGTCCTGTCCTGCTCTCCATCCTCCTCCTACGCTCTCCTCGATCGACGCCCTCCCTCGGCGCTGCTTGTCCTCGTCGGGCCCGCCTCGCCGGCACGGTTTCAGCCCTGCGCCGCTGAGCGGCGAGCACTCGCCCTTCCTTCCTTTGCTGACGCACAACCCCCTCCTCTCCGCTCTCCTCGCTCGCAGACCAACCCCGAGCGCGTCAAGCAGGCGATCGAGGCCGGCAAGATCGAGCTGTCCTCGGAGGAGCTCGACGAGATCCGCAAGGTGATCGACAGCGTCGAGGTCAAGGGCGTTCGGTACGCCAAGAACCCGCACATGCAGGCGATGCTCTTCGGCTAGACGTCCTCGAGTAGTCGAGAAGTGCGTCGCGAGCGTCTGATAAAGCAGTTGCAGTGCCTTGAGCGCAGAGAGAGATCGACCTTCTCAAGTCGCTTCGCTCGGACCTCGCTTCATTTCTCGCTGCTGAGGATCCGGCTCGCCCGGCAAGCTCGACTTTGGCTTCTCGATCGTCCTCAGCTTCCTCGGCTGTGCTGCGGCTTCGTCCTCTACCCCTGTCCGTGCGCCTCGTGCCTCGGTCAGCGTCTCTTGCCGGCCGCACGGACTTTCCGGCCGTTGAGCATTGGCTCGAGGCTCGCCTCATCGACTCGTCTGCAGAGCTCGCTCCATCCTTGCTGCCTCGCTCCTGTCAAGCTCGTCCATGTCCCAAAGCCGCGCCGTCGGAGACCTGGTGCGCTTTGACCCTCGCCGCCGACCTCCTCAGCAGCGAAGCTTCCTCGTCCCGCTCGCTGACTGATTCTCTGCTCCACAGAACGCTGACGGAGAATGGGCCGCACGCGTGCGTGCCGTCGTCACCGCCGCGTCTGCGCACGATCCTGGGCGAGCCGGCGACATCGTCAAGTACGGCACGAGCCTTTGCACGCCGGCCGCTCTCGCCCGCTTCGAGGAGCTGAGCGCGTGCGAGCGAGCCACGGCGCTGCACCACCTGGACGCCTGGGGCAACAAGCTGCTGTCGGGCGACGTGAAGCGGGTGCGTGCGCTCGGTCCTCTCTCTCCCCCCGCCACTCGTACCGCTCGGCGCTCGTTGACTCAGCTCCGGCTCCTCCCGCAGCGCTCGTGGGACCACATGATGCCACCCAACGAGAGGAGCCGGGCGAAAGCTCGGGAGAGGGGCAAGCGGTTCAGGGAACGGCGGGCGCTCAAGGTCTGCCTGCTCTCCTCATGCTTCCCTCTGGACACCCGTCCTTCGGCGAGCCGAGTAGCTGACTTTCGTCCTGCTCGACAGGCTACTGCCGACGTCACCCCTACCGGCCAGCCTCCTCCGCATCGCCTCATTCTGCCGAGCCAGCCTCGCGACCGCTTCCCGACACCTCCTCACGACTTTCGCGGCCGCAGCGCCGCCATGCCGCACGCCCAGCTCGACTACGCACCTCGGCAAGCCTCACGCACGTACCCTCGGCGCGACCCTCGGCACGACTACCTGCACGACCCGGCCATCTTCTGCCCGTCGTGCGACCCGTTCGACGAGGCGCCGTCGTTTGTCCCGCCCCCGCCGCCGCCGGTCTACCACCCTGCGCCGCGCGAGCAAGGCACAGTCGCACCGCACGTGCTCCACCGGCCCTTCGGCGAGGGCGAGGGGCACGAGCATCGGCGGTACGGCGAGCGCTGAGCTCGAGGAGGGTCCGTGCGCGGCGAGGCGGGACGGTCAGGGTGTTCAGGCGTTGGCGCAGGAGCTGTAGCTGTCCCAGACGTTAGTCTCGTGGACGTTGGAATCTGGTTGAGCACAGGACCGCAGCCCGAGAGCAGAACACCAGAGAGCACCTCACAAACCGACCTTCCCAAGTCAATGCGCTTCGTCGTCGGGCTCAACGATCTGCCGAGACTGAGCCGCGTTCCTTTGTGATCATCTACTCGTACTAGTGGTGCCGGTATCGTCCTGCTTTGCCGCCTTCTACAGCATGTCGAGCGCATCCTCAGCTCGAGAGGTGAGCCTGCCGGCCTCCTTGAGAACGGCGCCGGTCCGCTTCCCCTGTCCGCCTCGATCGCCTCGCACGCGGCTTCTCCGCGGCTCGGTCGTTGCCGAAGCTCATTACCGACAGCAGGGAGCCGGCTCGCCGCGGCGAACTCTCGTTCATCCCCTTCTCTTCCTTCCCCCGCCGCCCTCACTCATGCCCAAGCGACTTTCCGGCAACTTGGTGCGCTCATCCTACTGCTCAGAGCGTGCTGCAGTTCCAGCTCGCTCACGCCCCGACCTGCGCGCAGCACGCTCCTGGCGAATTCGCGGCGAGGGTCCGTGCGGCCGTCCAAGAAGCGTGCGAGCACAACTCGGACCCGGTCAAGCAGCAGTACATCATCGACAGCGGCAAGGGCCTGTGCAACGCCGAGGCCCTGGCTCGCTTCGAGACGCTCGACGAGGATCAGCGTGCGCGCGTGCTCAGCAAGGTCGACGTCTGGCGCGGCAAGCTGCTCCAAGGCGAGGTCAAGCGTGTGCGTTCCTCTTCCCCGACGTCGTGCGCTCGAGAGCGAGCTGACGGTCCGCAGGCTCGCTGGAGGGACTTTCTGCCGTACAGCGACGCCGAGCAGCGGCGAGTGACGGCGAGGGTGAGCGCTTCGAGGAGGCGGGACAAGGCGCAAAAGGTGCGTGCTCTCCTCAATCTGGTCGTCCCGGTCACAGCCAGCTGACGGTCCTCCTCTTTTACGTACGTGCAGAAGGCTGCGGAGGGCACGGGCCCAGAAGAGGAAGGAGAAGAAGCCTCCCCGGCGTCGCAACCTCGTCTCGTCGACTCTCGTCGGCAACCGCCACGGCGCGGGCCCTCGTCGAGCCAGCTTCGGCCCCTCTTCCCGGCTCCTCGCCACGAGGGTCCCTCGAGCTCGGCGAGCCTCGGCGCGGCGCACCCGCCGTTCGCCGAGCCCAGCCCGCTCTTCGGCGAGACGTGGCAGGACCTCCAGGGCCTTCACGCCGCCGCGCCGCTCGTTCAGCCCGACCATTTCCCTCAGCAAGCTCCACGCACGTACGCCGAGCACGACTACCCGCACGATCCGACCACCTTCTGCCCGTCGTGCGACCCGTTCGACGAGGCGCCGTCGTTTGTCCCGCCCCCGCCGCCGGCGGCGTACCACCCTGCGCCGCGCGAGCAGGGCTCGATCGCACCGCACGTGCTCCACCGGCCCTTCGGCGAGGGCGATGGGCACGAGCAGCGGCGGTACGGCGAGCGCTGAGCTCGAGGAGGGTCCGTGCGCCGGCGAGCGGGAGGTCGAGGCGGAGCAGAAGTCGGCGCAGGAGCTGTAGTTGTCTGAGAGCCTCGAACGCGCAGATTGCAGCTTGTTCAGTGCACCGCAGCAGCCCGAGAGGAAAGCGCGAGAAAGCGGCTTCGAGAGCGACCTTCTCAAGTTGGTTGGCCTCCTCCCTTTGGTCGAGTAATCGGCGAACTCGCGCCGCTCTCGAGCAGTGGGCTCTCTTGAGCCGTCAATCGTATCATGAAGCTGCGGCTCATGTAGAGCCGGCTTAGTCTCGTTCCTTGCTGACGAAGCTGCTCACCTCGGAAAACGCTCTGCGCCGACCGAGGAAGCGCAATAGCTCGGATCGTTGCGGGTACACTGCTACGGGGAGAGAGAGAAAAGGTGCGAGGAACGGCAATGATGAGGGAGTACAGGTAATGGGGAGGAAGGTAGGGGTGAGGGGCAACAAGCAGGGACAGACGAAGGGGAGGACGAGGTACAAGGCGCTCGAGCGAGACCGGCCGCCGCCGCGCGCAGCGACGACAAAGGAGACGCCGAAGAGCGGCGACGAGCCGTCTCACGCCGCGCCGACGACGCGCTGCTGGTGCTGCGAGCGGCTTGAGGTCGAGCGAAGCCCTGCGCCGGGGCGACGGCCGGCGGCGGGCACGGGCACCTGCTGCTGCTGCTGCTGCTGCGGGCGGGCGTAGCGCGCCGGCTGGGCGAGCGGCGCGTACGAAGCCGCGGCGTAGGGCGAGGCGCGCGCCGAGGGAGGAGCGCGCTCGAGGTCGGGTTTGAGGTCGAGGTCGTCCTCGTCCGAGTCGGCATCGTCGTCGCTGTACGCCTCCTCCTCCTCCTTGCCCTTGCCCGATGCCCCTCCACCAAGAGCCGCAGCCCCGCTCGGCGCGCTCTCGATCCTCTTGTGGTTCCTCCCCTTGCCGAGCGCGCCCGCTCCTCCCGCACCCGTCGCCGACGACGACGCCGCCGCGGCCGCCTCTGCGTCGCCCTCCCACCCGAGCGCCTTGACGGCCCCCTTGGCCGTGCCCTTGACGGCCCACCCGACGAGCGCGCGCGGGACCCTGACGGGCCACAGCGCGTACCACGCGACGCCGTGCCGCGCGCGCTCGCGCTCGCGCTCGTCGCCGCGGCCGTGCGCGTACGCCGGCGTCGCGAGGTACACGACGAGGTGCTTGATGACGCTGCCGAGGACGGCGGCGGCGTTGCTGAGCGCGGGCGAGCGCTTGTGGACGGTGGCGAGGGCCGAGCGCGCGGCGACGACGTCGCGCAGGGCGACGAGCTCTTGGTCCTGGGCCGCGAAGGCGAGGCACAGCTCGTCGACGGCGCCGGCGAGAGCGCTCAGGCGCTCGGTCGACGAGAGCTGGGCGTGCTGCGTCTCGAGCGTCTGGCGGCGCAGCTGGCGCTGGAGCGGCGTGAGGGTCGACGACAGGGACGACGAGAGCGACTCGAAGGTCGACAGCGGGACCGACGTGCGCGAGAGCTGCGAGCGACGTGTGCAAAAGGTGTGAGGGGATGCCCCATCGTGTAAAGCGCGGCGAGGGAGGACGAGAACGCACCTGCGAGAGGTCCTTCTCGAGGCGGTCGACACGCTGCTGGAGTTGGTGGACGCGCGACGACGGGTAGTGGACGACCTCCTGGTGGTAGAGCGAGTCTGCGTGCACGTCGAGCGTCAGCAACCGAGCCTCAACGAGGGACGAGAGCGAGAACGAGGACGCACTGCGCTTGACGAGCTTGACAAAGTGGAGGACGGGCTTGACCGAGCTCGCGATGGCGAACAGGCCGATCAGGAAGCGGTTGATGAAGCGGTCCGGGTCGCTGAGGAGGCCGCGCGCGTAGTGGAGGAGCGAGGCGCCGACGACGGGCACGAGGAACGTCGACCAGAGGGCCATGAGCTCGTTGCGGCGCAGGGCTTGGGCCGACTCGGCGCGGCGGGCGACGACCTCGGGGTCCTCGTCCTCGTCGGCCGCACCGGGCTCGACGCCGTCGGGGAGGACGGAGCGCGCGTACGAGGCGTAGTAGAGCTCCCACGGCACTGCGAGCGGGAGGGAGGGAATGTCAGCGGGAGGTCCGAGGGCGGAGCGAGCGGGCCGACGAGAGCGACGCACCTTTGATGAGCTGGTAGAGGTAGAAGACGACGAGGGCGAGGATGATGGCGTCGCTCCACTGCTCTGCGCGACCGTGCACGATGGCGCCGAGCGAGGGGAGGCCGACGAGGAAGAGCGGGAGGTGGTGCCACCCGGAGGCGCGCTCTGCGTCGGCATGGGCCTGGAACGCGTCGTCCGTGTCGAACAGCTCGTCGTCCTTGGGCGGCTGTGCGGTCCTGGGCCGGTGCGCCGCGGGCGCTGGACCCGGTCGCCTGGTCGCGCCGTGGGCCGTGGTGCCCCGCCGCGAGGTGGTGCGGGCGTCGTCGGTGTCGGGGCTGTCGGGCGGGTTGTCGCGGGCGCTGCGCTTGCTCGAGCGACGGCGCACGGTGGCTGCCGAGGGGCGCTGGTGCGGAGGCGAGGGGCGCGAGTCGGCGCGAGGTGGAGGGTTGGACGCCGAGGTCGAGGTGGATGGGCGAGGGGCGGCTGTCGAAGGGGGTGGGGAGTTGGCGTAGCCCTTGAGCGGGTCGAAAGAGGAGATGGCCTCGGTGGCGGTGGCTGCAGCCGAGGGCGCGGTGGTGCTGGCCATGTCGCGTGCCCGAGGTCGACCAGGGGCGGGGGAGGGACGGGGAGAGCTGTTGTGGTCGAGGCGGGTGGCTGAGGGCGGGAGGGGGCGCAGCAGGCGGGTGTGCGCGTGCAGTGGCCTCTAGCTGGGCGCACTGGTGAGAGGAGAGTGAGAGAGAGCGAGGCGAGGCGATGCACCTCGCGCGATGCGGGGCAACCGACGACGTCGACGACACCTCGTCCGAACGGGGCTCTGGCTGTGTGCAGGACAGGCTCACACGCACTGTAGCCACTCGGTACAACCGTGCAAGCGACTACCGGCCCATTCCACGTGCCCCTCGCCTCGCTCTCGTCGTCGTCGTCGTCGCCGCCCGCGAGAGCGAGTTGGACCACGACCAGCTCGCGCGCTCCCCACTCGAGCTTGCTAGACTCGTCTGTTCAAGTCGGCCACTCTCTCCAAGATGGAAGCAGTCCTCGTGTCGCGCAACCAGGGCGGCCAGTCCACCACCGACCGCACCCTCGACCTCGTCCTCGCAGGTGCGCACTCAGCCCCTCTCGTCCCTCGGAGCCCACCAGTGACCCGCCTGTGCTGACTCGATACCTTCCACAGGCGACGGCAAGCGCCAGCGCCAAGCTCTCGACTCGCTGTGAGCCCCTCCTCCGCCTCGACCCTCTCATCGCCGTCTCGTCGAGCGCACGCTCACCTCGGCCTCCCGACACAGCCCGGCGTCCGAGTGGTCCACCTCGACCGCACCTCATGCTCACCCTGGAGCCGCTCAAGCCGCACAAGAACCTCTCGACGCGTGCGTGCTCTCTCGCTCCTGCTCCCCCTGGTCCAGCCTGAGCTGACCCCGGTTCACTCTCCCTCGACAGATCCTACAAGCCTCATGCGCTCGGCACCTACTCCAAGTTCGGCTCGGACCAGCCCAACGAGCTCGCCACCTTCATCCAGGGCCGCGAGGCGTGGCACGGCAACGCAGAGGTGCGCTCCTTCCTTCCTCCTCTGCGCGCCTCGTTCGCCCTCGAGGCCGCCGAGCTAACCCCGTCGCCGCACGCAACAGCTTCGAGACGATGTCGAGGACGACCTGCGCGCCTTCGCCGAGCAGAGCGACCACACCGAGGTGCGCCTCACCCCTTGCCCTCCTCCTCACCTCCCTCCGCTTCTCTCGCTGACGCTTCCTCCCTCTCGCGCTCGCAGGGCTTCCTCCTCACGTCTCAGCACTCGACGGGCTTCTCGGGCCTCACGAGCTCGTTCCTCGAGACGCTGCGCGACGAGTTCCCCAAGAGCGCCGTCTGGGTCACGGCCATCCTGAGCGACGCGCGAGGGTGGAAGCGGCCCGACTCGGATGTGCGTCGCCCTCTCAACTTATTCGGCTTTTCCGCGGTATCCTCACCGAGCGTGCGCTGATTCCAAGTTGGCAACGCTCGCAGCGCGCCAAAGCGCAGCGCCTCCTCAACGAGGCGCTCGGCCTCGTCGCGGCCGAGGACCTCGCGAGCATGGTCCTCCCCATCCAGCCCGTTCAGACGTACGACGCCTACGTCGAGGGCACGAACAGCGACGAGTGGCGCAGGTTCTTGAGGGACGACGTGAGTCGGCGTCCTCCCACTCGTGCTCGGCGGGTGCGACCTGGAGCGCGCCTGCCGTGCTGCGCACATGCGACCTCGCGCTATCTCACGGTTCTGATACCTACTCCCTCTGCAGATCGATTCGGCCGAGGCCTACCAGCAGGTCTTGACGATGCACTTGCAGAGCGCCGGCAGCGAGCTTCGGTGCGTCGTCCCTCTCTCTCCCCCTCTCACCTGGTCCATCTCGTCGGTCGCCCTCCTTCTTAGACGATGACCTGACGCTTCATCTCCCTGATGATCGCAGCGAGCCCGACGTCCTCACCTCGGTCATCGAGCAGCTCAACTGGCGCGGCGGGACCAAGATCGCCTCGCTCTCGGGCCACACGCCGCTCGCGCCTGCCCCATACTACGGGCCGAGCGGGAGCGAGGCGGCGAGGCAAAAGGTCCGGGCGGGCGAGAGGGACTTCAGCGCGTGGCGCGGCGACGAGGAAGGCGAGGCTGAGCGGGCGAGGGACGGACCGGTGCGTGCTCGTCTCTCTCTCTGTACGTCTCTACTTGACGTGTACCTAGCTGACTCTCTCTCTTTCGAACGCTCGCAGGCGAAGGAGAAGAAGCGCGACGAGGAGGTGTCGTTCGCGCAGTACAGCGTCGTGCGCGGGCTCGACTTTGAGGAGAGCCAGGAGATGGGGCCTCTCCTCGAGGAGGCGGCCAAGCCGCTTAAGGAGCCTCTCGCTCGATGGTGCGTCCCCTTCTCTCTCATCGGCGCCTTCGTCTGCTCGTCGTCTTCCTGCGCGTCGCCACGCTGACTCTTCCCCTCGCGCAGGGTGTCCCTCCCCTACCCTTTCCCCATCCTTGCCGCCGCGCCGCCGGCCTTCCGCGGTCTGCACCCTCACACCGGCCATCCCCTTCACCTATCGATCCCCTCGACCTCGCTCCCGCTCCTCTCGTCCGACGCGCCCGCCCCCTCGGCCGCGCTCTTCGGCCTGCCCGACGCGCGCTTCCCGCCCGCGCTGGCCTTCTCGGCGCAGCAGCCGCGCGCCGTCCCCGTCCTCACGACGCTCTCGACGCGCCCAAGCACGGCGCGCTACGTGCAGCACCTCGCGCGCGGGATGCGCGAGCTGCGCCGGGTCCGGGCGGGCGTCCTGCGCGAGTACGACGAGGGCGAGTTTGCGCTCGGGCGCGAGGGCGTCGACGAGGCGAGGGAGCGACTGGAGGCGCTGTGGGACGGGTATGGAGGGGCCGAGGACGAGGACGAGCGCGACGGCGACAAGGACGCCGACGAGGACTGGACGGCGACGGAGCAGGCTGACGAGGAGTGGGACTTGTAGATGGCGCCCGAGCAGCGATGCAGTGCAGCTGTGCACCTTCTAGAACGTCCTGCAGCGAGATGTGCGAGCAGCGCAGGGCGCGGATATGCTGCTTGAGAGCGAGCAGGAAGCTCAACTTGAGAAGGTCGACGCACGGACCCCTCAAGCTGCTCCTCTCGCTCGTCCTGAGCACCTCTCGCCTCGCGCGATTACAGAACGAGTCGTGCATTGCTCAAATTGAGACGCTGATGCCCCACCGCTCGAGTCTACAGCGCTCTCCTCCTCCTCCTTCCCGGTCCCTCCTCGCTCGCCGGGCCTCGCCGGCCCCTTAGTTGTCGTACGACCAGCCGTCGAGGAGGTCGTCGAGGTCGAACTCGGGGTCGTCGAGGTTGCGGTCGTACGGCGCGGCCGGGTCGTGCTCCCACGAGGGGTCGTAGTCGCCGAGGTCGAGCGGGTCGGGCGAGAGGGTCGGCTGGCGCGAGTGGTGCCCGTGCGCCGGCGAGTGGTGCGGGGCGGGCGTGCCGGCGTGCGAGGGGTGCGGGACGGGCGTGCGGGTGCCCGAGCGCGAGCGCGGGTGGCCGTGAGGGTGCTGGGCCGTAGGGGTCCGAGCGCGAGGCTGCGGCGGGAGGATGGCGTCAGGGCACGGCGCAGAAGCACGGAGAGCCAGGGGGGAACGAGGGCGCACCTCGTAGGCGCTGGAAGTACGGTTGGCGTTGGCGTTAACGGCCGGGTCGAGGCCGACCGACTGCGAGCGGGAGACGACGTCAGTCACGTGAGGGCGACCCTGCGCTCCAGGGGGGCTCGACGCACCCTCGCTTTGGCATCGACGAAAGCGCGCTGCGACGGCTGCGACGTAGAGAGGACGAGGGTAAGGAGTTCGTCAGCGAGCGGACTCGAGGGAGGACGACGAGCGCAAAGAGGCTTGGACGCACAGCGTGAAGGAAGCCGCCGGCGTACGAGACAAAGCCCTCGTCGAGCTTGCGCAGCTCGTGGATGCACTCGCGCTGGACCGGCTCGGGCAGTCGGTCGAAGAGGGTCCTGCGGTCGTAGCCCGGCTCGACTGCCTCCACGATCCACGTCCTGATCGCGTCGTTGTTGGCGTCGTCGCCGCCGATGTGGTCGTTCTCGAGCCCGTCGTTGACGACGATCTCGGCCGTGCGGACGTAGTCGGCCCACGAGTGGCCGCTCGGCCAGCCCTGCGAGCGAGGATGAAGAAGAGGACGAGGAGGTCGAGGAGGAGGAGGACGAGAGGCGCAAAGTCAGGGTCAGTCAGAGCCCGGCTTGACGGCGTCGACGACGAGAAGACGCGAAAGGGACGTACCGCGCTGTCGACCAAGACGCCCTTGTAGCGACCGAGCCGAGCGCGGCGCTGCCGCCGCTGGATGTAGGTCGGGCGGCCGACGGTGTTGCGCGGCCTCGAGTGGCTGACGCGCGGCCTCGGGCGGCTCACGGGCGCGGCACGAGGACCGGGCCCCGAAGCGCGAGCAGCACTCGAGGGAGCAGGACCCAGGCCCCGAGCCTCGTGCCTGCGCGCCCTGCGGGCGTCGGTCTCGCCGCGGCGGACGAGCTCGTCGAGGTCCTCGTCGTGGACGTGCGAGCCGAGGAAGGGTCGGGCGTGCGGCTGCGGGTCGTGCAGAGAGTCAGTTTGCTTCTCAAGACAAGGAGATTGGGTTGGAGAGGGAGGAAGTGGAGGAGCTCACGAGCTGATGGCGGAGCGACGTATCGTCGGGCCAGTTGACGAGGATGTCGTGGTAGCCCCTGAGCGAGTCGATGGCCTCGTGCCGCTCCCACTCGGCCATTTGCGGAAAGACGCGCTGGCACCAAACGTCGAGCACGTCCTTGACAAAGGCGCGCAGCTCGACCCGGTTGATCTCGCCGCGGTAGCTGTCGGCGGCGATGTTGGGGTTGAGGAGGGCGTCGCGCTCGACCTTCTCGGCCGTGCCGACCCAGTCGGCCCAGTCGTCGCCGGTCGGCCAGCCCTGCGAGCGTGCGAGAGGATACGTCAGCCGCAGTCGGCGGTCGAGGAGACCCAAGTCGAAGTGCACGCACCTCTGCGACGAGTTCTTGCAGTTCCGTCTGCGAGTACAGGTGCGACATGACGAGCTCGAGAGAGAAAAGATGAAGACGAAGCCGGCGAGGTAGGCGAAGGAGAGAGAGAAGGAAGGGCGGACGCCGAGGTCGACTGAGCCGAGCGAGGCGACGAGCGAGATCCACGGACTCTCCGAGACCTCGTCCAGGAGCTGAGCTCGAGCTGATTGACCTCGCGCGCACCCCGAGAGGGGCGGCGGACGGGCGGCGAGAGGAGACGAAGAGGAGCGCCTCCTGCAAGCGAGCGAGCGCGCGGGTCCGTGCGCGGGGACGACCGTCGCCGCGGACGAACACGGCGTCGCCGACGGAGCAACGCGAGCTCGATCGATCGGCGAGGCCGCCGAGGCCGCCGCCGCGGAAGAAGCGGAAGGTGAGAGACCGAGCGCCACGACGAAGAGGCGCGACCGCCGCTCGCGAAGGGAGATACGGCCGCTCTTTGCACGCCCGCTTCTAACGCACCGCTCTACCGCCGCCTCGATGTACATCTAGAGCGCCTTGACCTTGTTCTCGGCGCGGCGGACGGCCTGCGCCTCGGGCTGGCGCGTCGACGAGCCGCGCACGAGGTGGTGGACGCCGTTTGCGGCGTGGAAGAGGCCGATGAGGACGGGGACCTGGACGAGGTAGAAGGCCGAGCGGGCGAGGGGCGACATGTCGTCTGCGGGATCGAGTAGAACGCGCGAGAGAGCGTCAGCGAGGGGAACGCAGAGCGAGGGAGCGAGGAAGAGGAGGGAGAGAAGGGGACGGACCGAGCATCGGGTACGGGTACTGGCCGTTGCCGGCCGCGCAGTACTCCATCCAGACGCAGTAGGACGCCGTCGCGAGGCTGGCGATCAAGGCCGGGCGGGCGCGGCGCGGGAGCGGCGGGCTGAAGGCGAGGAAGTCGATCCAGAGGAGGATGGCCGGGAAGGCGTGGAGGGCGAGGTCGAGCTTGAGCGGGATGCGGAAGGGCTCTTCGCCCGGTGCGACGGCTGGGTTGAGGAGGCCCGGGTCGAGCAACATCAAGCTCCAGTAGAGGACCGAGACGAGGCCCTCGATGGGGACGACGAGGAGGGCGAGGGTCGACTTGACGCGCGAGAAGAGGGCGAGCGGGACGAGGTCGTACAGGAGGGCGAAGGCGAACGTGGCCCACGACACGGCGAGGCTGTGCGAGGGCGTCGAGGGCGTCAGTGCGAGTCGCCGGAGGCCGAGGTGGGGGGAGCCTGAGGAGGGGGCGACGAGCACGAGGGAGGACGAGGGCGACGGACCTGAGGATGGTGAGGTACTGCCACCTGCCGCCGTACTGCATCTTTTGCATAAAGTCGGTCATGGGCCCAGGGAGGAAGAGCTGGTGGAAGGCCCACGAGAGGATGGCGAGGGCGCAGAGGTGGAGGAGAGTGGTGGCCGGGGAGCGGGCGAGGGGCTGAGTGGCGGCCATGGCGGGTGGCTGGTCGGTGCACTCTACAGCTGCCGAGTCGAGGTTGAGTGAGAGGGAGTCGCCAGCGGTCGTCGGTCGAGGTGGTGACGAGCTGCGGGCGGCCTTGGTCCTCCTCCTCTCGCCCTTCATCCCGACCTCGAAGCCAGCCTGACTCCGACTCGGCCCACTCTAGCTCACCGCCACAGCCACTTGCACCGCTCCACACCGCGCCCCTCGCTCTCGTCGCCATGCCAGGTCCGTCTCATCTCGTCCCGCGCCTCCCTCATCATCATCATCATCTCGACCCTCTTCATCCTGACTCTGCTCCACCCTCAACCTGCCCTCGCAGGCACCGCCGCAGAGCTCACCACCCCGCCCGTCACCGGCGCACCCGCCCAGGCCTCGCCCAAGGCCTCGGCACCCCTCGACCAACCCGACTCCGCAGCAAAGGCCCTCGCCGCCCGCCGCGAGAGCACCTCGATCGACAACTCGCTCAAGGCCGCCCTCGAAAAACCCTCGGCCGCCGCGGCCCAGGCCACCGCCGCCGCCAAAGAGGAGTCGGCAAAGCTCAAGGAGTTCGTCCAGGACGACCGTCACTTCTCGCTCGTCAGGTGCGCCTCTCCTCCCTCGCACTCGCCCCCTTCTCTCTACAGCACCTCACTCACGACCGACCGTGCTCGCAGGAACTTCCGCCTCGCCGACTGCGTCACCCTCGGCAACGGCTTCTGCGGCGCCCTCTCGCTCTTCTCGTCGGCCGAGTACCTGCGCAACAACGACCAGCGCTTCCTCTGGTGCGTCCCCTCACTCCCTCCCCTCGTCCATATCGCATACGCACGACGCTGACTCGCACCTCTCGCGCTCGCAGGCGCGCCCTCGCCTTCCCGCTCCTCGGCATGATCTTCGACGCGCTCGACGGCAAGGTTGCGCGCTGGCGCCGCGAGAGCAGCATGCTCGGACAGGAGCTCGACAGTCTCGCCGACTCGGTGCGTGGATTCTCTGCCTTGCCCCTTGGGGCGCCGCTCGCCGCTGGCTGAGCGCGCGGCTCCTGTACCGGCGCGCGTAGTATTCCCGCTCACGCCCTCCTCCCTCGCCCGCAGATCTCGTTCGGCGTCGCGCCGGCCTTCGTCGCGTGGACCCTCGGCCTGCGCACCCCGATCGACACGGCCCTCCTCACGCTCTTCATCTGCGCCGGCATCGCGCGCCTCGCGCGGTTCAACGCGACCGTCGCGCTCGTGCCCAAGGACGACACGGGCAAGAGCAAGTATTTCGAGGGCCTCCCGATCCCGTCGAGCCTGTTCATCTGCGCCGGCATGGCCGTCTGCGTGTACCAGGGCCGGTTCGACGGGCCGCAGGGGCAGGGCAACGGCCTTCCCTGGGGGCTCGTCGGCCCGCTCAAGGAGCACGTCGGCGTCGAGGTGCACTGGTTCGCCGTCCTCTTTGCCGGCTGGGCCGCTGCCATGGTCAGCAAGACGCTCAGGTGCGTCCTCTCTCCCGCTCGTCCGCCTTCCGCGGGCTCTGCTTCGGCGCTCCCTGGAGACGGTCCGAGTAGAAGGCTGGATCGCTGACGCCGTCTCTGGCGCACAGGATCCCCAAGTTCTGAGCTCGTCGAGCTTCTCCTCCTGCCGCGCTCCAGCCCACTTCACCTCGACCGACCTTCTCTCCTCCCCCCCCCTCGTCCTCCTCGGGCTCTACTTTCGCCCCAAGCCCTCCTTCCCCTCTCCACATGTACTATGCCTCCCACCTCTGCGCTTCTCCCTCCCTCTCTCGGTGCTGTCGTCGAGCGTCTGCAACGTGCACGTCGTGCCTTTCTCTGTCCCTCTCGCTCGGACCTCTCGCTCGCCTTTTCGAGAACGAGAGCATCGGGCGCTGTCGCACCTTGCATGTCGAGCGCGTGTATAGGAGCGAGCGGGCGACCGGCTGAGCAAGCCTGCGCTCGAGAGAGACGAAGCCTGAGCCAGATCCGGCGAGCGCGAGAAGGAGCTCGTGCGAGCGAGCCAGATGCTCTCGACGACGACGAGCGAAGCTGCGCGATGGAGGTGCTGTGCAAGGGGTTTGCTATGTCATACACGTCTCGGCCGTCTAGCTCTACCTCGCTGCGTGTCCATCTCGAGCGTCCTCGCCTTGTCCCTCCTCGCCCGCTCTCCTCGTTCCAGCCACGCTCGCGCCGCCCTCACTTCTTCCTCGTCAGGACGTCGCTCGCAATCTTCTCGAGCGCGTCGCGCGCGTCCGACTCGGGCAGGCGGTGCAGCGCCTCGATCGCCGCCTGGCTGTGCGCCGCCGCGAGGTCGAACGTGCGCGTCGCGCCCGACGAGCGCAGGATGAGGTCTTTTGCCTGCGGGGAGGAGAGCAGGAGTCAGTCTGTGAGGCTCTCGAGATGTCGGCAGTACGTTGCGGTGGGGGGGAGAGATGGAGCGAGCGAGAGAGAGGGGAGGGACGCACCCGCTCGACGTCGCCCTCGCGCTCAAACTTGCGCTCGATCAGCTCTCCAAGCTCGGGGAACTCGTCCCACGCGTACAGCGCCGGTGCGGTCGCGAGGCCGAGCTTGAGGTCGGCGCCGCCACCGGGCTTGCCGAGCTCGGCGGCCGAGGCCGTGAAGTCGAGCATGTCGTCGATGAGCTGCGGGCACGAGCGGGCGAGCGTCAGGGGCCGTTCGTCTGCTGAAACTGTACGAGACAGCGAGAGGAGAGACGCACCTGGAAGGCCATGCCGAGGTTGCGCCCGTACTCGTACGCGGCGTCCTTGACCCGCTCGCCTTCCTTCCACCCCTGGAGCGCGCCGCACCCGCCGAGGACCGTCGTCGCGCGCGCGCTCTTGGCGATCAGGCTCGCCGTCTTGAGGTACGTCTTGCGCATGTAGTGCTCGAAGATGGCCGGCGTCGGGCCGTTGCCGCTCAGCGACGCGGCGGCGACGGCGCTCGGGTCGGTCGCGGCGAGCGACGAGGCGGCCGTCCGAGGCGACGCCGGCGTCGCGCGGTTCGGCATGTTGCCCTTCATCTGCATGACCTCGCCCTCGACGAGGTTGGCGAGGACCGACGCGACGAGCTCGACGACCTCGTTGCTGCCGAGGCGGCTCAGGGCGAGCGACGCGCGCGCCAGGAGAAAGTCGCCGGCGAGGATCGACAGCTTGTTGCCGAACAGGGACGGCGCCGACGGAGCGCTGCGGCGCGTCTCGGCGAGGTCGATGACATCGTCGTGCAGGAGCGACGCGACGTGGATGAGCTCGGTGATCTCGGCCAGTCGTCGCTGGGTCGGCAGGAGGTTGAGGGACGAGTCGGCGGCGGAAGAGGAGGACGAGGAGGCGGAGGTCGAAGAGGAGGACGGCGAGGAGGAGAGGATCGAGAGCGGGTTCGAGAGGAGGTCCTTGGCGCGCTGCATCATGCTCGGGTTGTCGTCGTTGAGGACGTCCTCCTGCTCGAGCGGCTCGTCGACGCCCCGACCCTTGCCCTCGCGGCGGTCCTGCTCGCGGCCCCGCTCGCGCAGCTCGACGTCGGTCCACCTCGGGCTCAAGCCGTTGGTCGCCTGGCTCATGAGGAGGACGACCATGGGCCGCACGTGCTTGCCCTCGGCCTGGAAGTAGTACTTGGCGATCGTGTCGAGTGCCGGGTGCTTGCTGCCGAGCAGGCTCGTGATGTTGTGCCGCAGCGAGCCGAGTTCGTCCTTGAGGAGCGCGAGAGGGTCCTCGAGGCGGACCCGGGCCGACGCCCCGCCCGAGGTCGGGATCGAGGCGGTCGGCGGGGCGCGGGTGCGTGGCAGGACGGCGCTGGTCCATGCGGCGACGCGGGACGAGGTCGACGCCGGGCGGCTCGGCGGAGAGACGGGGGGAGATGGGCGAGCCGAGGGAGGCGAGGGGCGACGGCGGGCGGCCGGGCGCAGGGCCGCTGTTGCTGGCCGTGCGAGCGCTCTGCTGGCGGGCACCATGAGCTTGTCGGGGAGGCTCCGGGCGAGGGTGACGAGGTGGAAGCAGGACCGCCGATGAGCGCTGCGCCTCGGAGGCGATCAAGACGCACCTTTCTCGCGCTCGACTTGCGCGCACTGTGACCAAGGCAGCTCAAGCTCTCATTGCTGTACAAGCTAGGCCAGGCCCCTCGAAGACAGCAAAGCCGGGTCGCCGCTTTTCTCACTTCCCGCTCTCGCTCCTCGCACCTCGGTGGCACCTCGAGCAGCTGCAGCTCAGCTCGTACATTGCCTGCTCCCTCTCGCGAGCCCTACTCCTTGCGCCACGTGATGTCGACGACCTGGCTACCGTTCGCCGGGTACTCGGGCAGGTCGAGCTTGAACTCGTTCGCGACCGCGCTGCGCGCAGGACGAGAGGGGTCAGCTCGAGCGCTCGTAGAAGCGCGAGCTCAGGCAGGAGGGAGACGAGGACGTACTCGGGGACGAAGCGACCGCCGAGGAAGCTGCGGCGAGCAGAGAGTCAACGATGCCGTCAGGAGAGGAGGAGAGCGAGAGTGAGGGACGCACTGCTTGCCGCCGCTCTCGACAAACGCGCGCACGCCCTTCTTGGGCGCCGTGAGCGATAGGAGCGCATCTGCGCGCAGCACCGACAACTGCTAGCGTCAGCAGTGGCCCCTCGACAGCGACGAGCGACGCAGACTGCGTGCGCACGCACCAGGGGTGAACCCGCTCCCGTCGGCGTTGCCCGTGTCGACGTCCCACCCGCTCGGGATATCGACCGACAGGATCGGCTTGGCCGTTTTCTTGAACTCGTCGAGGACCTTGACGAACGGTGCGCGGGCGGGCGGCTTGAACGAAAAGCCTGCGGGCGGGGGAGCGGGCGGTGCAGCTGCGTCAGCGAGTACTCTGCGAGGGATAGAGGAAAACAGAGGAGAGGTGAAGGGCGCACCGAAGAGGCAGTCGAGCACGACGTCCGTGTTGTCCATGGCGCGGCGGAACGCGACGTCCTGTGCGTCGGCCGCCATCGGGAACGACGACGAGCCCGAGCTCGGCGGCGCGATCAGAGGCAGGCCGAGGTTCTCGCACTGCTTCTTGAGGCGCTGTGAGTCGAGAAGGAGAGTCAGCGGGAGGCTGAGAAAGGGCAGGCGGAGAGTGAGGAAGGTGGACGCACAGGGAAGATCTCGCCCTTGGACTCCTGCGACAGGTCAAGAGCAGCAGGGCGTCAGCACGGGCGCACGTCGAGCATCAAGGCGACACGCACCTTGGGGTAGAAGACGCTCGGGGCGTAGCCCATGTGGACTGCGCGCAGGGCGGCGGGAGCGAAGGTCAGCTCGTCCTCGTCGGGCGTCGAGAGGAGTACGAGGAAGAGACGCACAGAGGTGCCTCGCCGCGACGAGCCCGTCACCGCCCTGGTTGCCCGGCCCGCAGCAGACGAGGACGCGCTCGTTGTCGCGCTTGCGCTTGACGCCGTTGGCGTCCTTGTCGAGCCTCGGTCCGAGCGGGTACAGCTGGGCGACGGCCTGGGCGACCGAGAGGCCGGCGAGCTCCATGAGCTGTTGCGTCCGATGAGGCTCAGCTCGGAGTGCTAGCGGCCCATCAGAGAGAGGGAGAGAGGAGGCGCACCTGGTCGAGCGAGAAGGCACCCTTGTCGACGCCGCCCATGAGCCAGCCGTCGATGGCGACTGCGTCCTCGGCGTTGATGTAGCGAGGCTGGCGAGGTGCAGGCGAGCGGAAGGCGCCCGCGATTGAGCTGAGGAGGCCCGACATGTGCAGAGATGACGTTGGACGACGACGAGGAGGAGGAGGGTGGGAGGATCGAGGCGGGCGAGTCGGGCGGGCTTGACGGCGAGCTAGTGGCCGTGGGGAGCTGCCGAGCACGCGCACGAGTCTGTCTGTGCGGTGTGCGAGGGTGGCTGCGACGAGGAGGGGCGCCTCCTCCTCCTCCTCGTCGTCGTCCTCCTCTCTCTCCTCCTCCATCCTCCCTCGCACCCGCTGCCAGGATGAAGTACGCGCTCCTGCCTCTCACCGTCGTGTCGGCCATCGTCACCCTCGTCTCGGCAGAGTCGGCCCCGGCCTTCACCGTGCGTCGTCGTCCTCATCTCCCTCGCCGCCTTCC
>Ga0308170_10001016_pt1 | contig 29611 bp, 26 predicted proteins | sample PhyBR2_2_FD_202136 | JGI IMG/M metagenome (GOLD analysis project Ga0308170, IMG submission 202136) | Phyllosphere microbial communities from UC Gill Tract Community Farm, Albany, California, United States - DLSLSB.R2 | ecosystem: Host-associated > Plants > Phyllosphere > Unclassified | place...
GGGAATTCCTGATCACAAACGTCTCCCAGACGGGCGGCCACCTCGGACCCAACCTCGGCGTCGTGGAACTGACGCTGGCCGTGCACCGCATCTTCGAATCTCCCCGTGACAGCATCGTCTTTGACACCGGCCACCAGTCCTACGTCCACAAGCTCCTCACCGGACGCCAGGATTTCAGCACCCTCCGCCAGGAAGGCGGCCTCTCCGGATACCCCGCCCGCGCCGAATCCGAGCACGACATCGTGGAGAGTTCGCACGCGTCGTCTTCCCTCTCCTGGGCGGACGGCATCTCCCGCGCCCGGCAGCTGACCGGCGAAGGCGACCGACACGTGGTGGCCATCGTGGGCGACGGTGCCCTCACCGGCGGAATGGCCTGGGAAGCCATCAACAACATCGCGGCGGACAAGAAGCGCCGTGTGGTGATCGTGGTCAACGACAACGGCCGGTCCTATGCGCCCACCGTGGGCGGCTTCGCCGACTATCTTGCCTCGCTCCGGCCCACCATCGACTCCTTCCGTGCCGCCCCCGCCTATGAGGGCGCGCTGGACTGGTGGAAGAAGAGGCTCCAGAACGGCGGCCCCGTGGGCCAGTTCACCTACAAGAGCCTGCACGCCATGAAAAAGGGCATCAAGGACTGGTGGGCGCCGCAGGGCATGTTCGAGGACCTCGGCATGAAGTACATCGGCCCGGTGGACGGCCACAGCCTCCAGGCCATGGAACACGCACTCTCCACCGCCAAGAACTACGGCGGCCCGGTCATTGTCCATGCCATGACGGAAAAAGGCCACGGCTACGCCCCCGCCCGCGCCCATGAAGCAGACCAGTTCCACGCCGTCGGCATTATCGATCCGGAAACCGGGGAGCCCACCGGCACCGGCGGCGCCCAGTCCTGGACCTCGGTGTTCGCGGACGAGATCGCCGCCATCGCGGACGAACGCGACGACATCGTGGGCATCACCGGCGCCATGCTGATCCCGGTGGGCCTGCACAAATTCGCGGCCAAGCACCCCAAGCGCGTGATCGACGTCGGCATTGCCGAACAGCATGCGCTCACCGCCGCAGCGGGCATGGCATTTGGCGGCCTGCACCCCGTGGTGGCCGTCTACGCCACCTTCCTGAACCGTGCCTTCGACCAGTTGCTCATGGACGTCGCCCTCCACAAGGCCGGCGTCACGATCGTCCTGGACCGCGCCGGTGTTACCGGCCCCGACGGTGCCAGCCACCACGGCATGTGGGACATGGCCATGGTGCAGATCGTTCCCGGGCTGCACCTGGCGGCCCCCCGCGATGCCGGCCGGCTCCGGGAGGAACTCCGCGAGGCGGTGGCCATCAGCGATGCGCCCAGCGTGGTCCGTTTCTCCAAGGGTTCCGTAGGCCCGGCAGTAGAGGCATTGGAACGGCTGAGCGACGGTGTGGACGTCCTGGCCCGCCGGCCCTCCGGCTCCACCGAAAACGACGTGCTGATCGTCAGCGTCGGTGCCATGTCGGAGCTGGCACTCGATGTGTCCAACCGGCTCGGCGCCCAGGGCATCAGCACCACCGTTGTGGACCCGCGCTGGGTCCTCCCGGTCCGCCGCTCGATCATTGCGCTGGCCTCGCACCACCGGCTGGTGGTCTGCATCGAGGACGGCGTTCGGGCCGGCGGCGTGGGCTCCCGCATCCGGCAGGAGATGCGCGCCGCAGGAGTGGACACCGCCCTGAACGAGGTGGGCCTGCCCGTGGAGTTCCTGGAGCACGGCACCCGCAACCAGGTGCTGGAGCGCGTTGGGCTTACCGCCCAGCAGATCACGCACGACGTCGTAGCGCAGGTTTTGGGCACGAAGGTTCCGTTTGCGCGGCCCCTGCCCGGGCAGCAGCACCCCACCACCGGCAGCCTTCCGATCCTGTGAGGGACGAAGACGAACTGAAGTATCCCGGCCCTGCCGGGGAGTCCGGACCGGTTCTGCACACCACCACAACGCGTGTGCCCGACGGGCTGCAGCCGGGCCAGCTGGTGGTCTCCCGGAACCGCAAATGGAACGGCAAGGCCCACTGGGTGGTTCCGGGGCGGTACCTCGGCGAAGACCAGCACGGCTGGTGGATTTTCCAGGGCACCAACGAGTTCTGTTCCCGCCCGGGCGCCGCGTTCTACACCCGCTCCGACGCCGTCCTGCTGGTACCGCGGCAGGGGGACTGGGTGGCCACCTTCTACGACTCGGCGCACCCTGGCGGGGTCCGCGTCTACATCGACCTCGCGGTAGGCCACGAGTGGACGCACATCCGGCCTGCCGTGACCGAGTTCCATGTGATCGACATGGACCTGGACGTCATCCGCACCGCCAGCCGCGGCGTCTTCATTGACGACCAGGACGAATTCGCGGAGCACAGCATCTCCATGCACTATCCGGAGCAGCTGATCCAGGACATCCAGGCCGCCGCGGACGATCTTTACCAGGCCGTCAAGGCCCAGCAAGCGCCCTTCGACGGCACCGACGTCGAATGGTTTACAAAAGGACGCAACATATGAGCGGCATAGTCAGGGTTTACAAGCGCGACGACGAGGGCGCCCTCCAGTTCCGGGAGGCCTGGTTCGACGAGGACTACTCCCAGTTCGTCATGAACTTCGGTGCCGTGGGGCACCAGAGCAAGACCGAGGAGACGGACGTCCCCGATGCCGCTGCCGCGGACGGCCTGCTGGACGCGTTCGCCGCGCAGTGCGCAGAGGACGGATACGCCGAGATACCCGCCGAAGAGCAGTTCTGGGTGGTTGCCCAGTTCGCGCTCAAGACCAAAGAAGGCACGGACCGGGACCGCTACCTGGAAGAAAAGGCCAAGGACGCCCTGATCAGCCACCTTGCATGGCGCGGCCTGGGGACGGTGGAGCGCTCGGAATTCACCGACTACAAGCTCAACATCTTCTGCCTCTGCCCTGATGTCAACAAGGCCGTCAACGCCATCAAGGTCTGCATCCGCGGCGAGGACCTGGACTTCACCAAGCTCAGCATCGGGGCTGCGCCCCACAGTGACACCGGGCACTTCAAACTCAAGCACTCGGCAAAGCCCGCCGGCAGCTTCAGCCTTTAGGAGACTCCTTGACCAGTTACCGCCGACTCGGAAAATCAGGCCTCACTGTCTCTACCGTGGGACTCGGCTGCAACAACCTGGGCCGGGCGAATACCGCCACCGAGTCGCAGGACGCTACGGACGCCGTCGTGCATGCTGCAATCGACGCCGGCATCACCCTGTTCGACGTCGCGGACAACTACGGCCGGGAAGCAGGCCTGAGCGAGACCATGCTGGGCAAGGCGCTCGGGCGCCGGCGTGCGGAGGTGGTGGTGGCCACCAAATTTGGGATGGATGCCAAAGGTGCCAACGGGCCGGACTTCGGCGCCCGCGGCTCCCGGCGGTACATCATGCAGTCGGTGGAGGCGTCGTTACGCCGGCTGGGCACCGACTGGATCGACCTGTACCAGTTCCACACCCCGGACCCGCTGACTCCCATCGACGAAACCCTCGCGGCGCTGGACACCCTGGTGCGCAGCGGCAAGGTCCGCTACATCGGGCACTCCAACCGCTCCGGCTGGCAGATCGCCCAGGCGGAGTATGTGGCACGCGAACTGGGGACGGCCCGGTTCATCTCATCGCAGAACCACTACAACCTCCTGGACCGGCGCGCCGAGCTGGAAGTGACCCCGGCCGCCGAGGAGTTCGGACTGGGCGTGCTGCCGTACTTCCCGCTCGCCAACGGGCTGCTCACCGGCAAGTACTCGCCGGGCCACGCTCCCGAAGGGTCACGCCTCAGCCACACCCGCACCAACATGGTGGACGACGCCGACTGGGACCAGTTGGGCAGGTACAGCGCCTTCGCGAAAGAGCGCGGCCTGACTGAGATCGAGGTGGCCTTTTCCTGGCTAGCCGCGCAGCCCTCGGTAGCCAGCGTCATCGCCGGCGCCACCAGGCCGGAGCAGATCCGGCAGAACGCGGAAGCGGCCAACTGGGTCCCCACCCCGGAAGACCTCGCCGCCCTGGACGACATCTTCCCCGCAGTGCCCAAGGTGGCCCTCTTCTAGGCACCCATGCCCGCCTACCTGCTGGATGTCGATACCGGCATCGACGATGCCCTGGCCCTTGCCTACCTGGCGGCCCTGCCCGACACTGAGTTCGTGGCTGTCACGGCCACGCCGGGCAACGTGGATGCCGACCAGGTTGCAAGCAACACCCTTGCGCTGCTGGAACTGTGCGGGCGGCCCGGGGTTCAGGTGGCAGTCGGTGCCCGGAAGCCGCTGTCTATCCCGCTGCTGACTACGCCCGAAACCCACGGACCGCAAGGCATTGGGTACGCCGTGCTGCCCGAACCATCCGGCCGGCTCAGCCCCCGGCACGCGGTGGACCTCTGGATTGAACACGCGAGGGCCAGGCCGGGGGAGCTCACTGCGCTCATCACGGCGCCGCTGACAAATTTTGCCCTGGCACTGCGGCAGGAACCGGAACTGCCCGATCTCCTGGCCAAGGTGGTGATCATGGGCGGCGCCTTTTACCACCAGGGCAACACCACGCCCACGGCCGAGTGGAACACCCACGTGGACCCGCACGCGGCCAAGGAGGTCTACGCCGCCTACCGGGGCCGGCCGCAGGAGAAACTGCCCATCGTCTGCTCCCTGGACACCACCGAACGCATGGAGCTCCACCCGGCCCACGTCACGGCGCTTGCCGAGGCCGCCGGCGCCGCTGTCGCGGAACTCGTACGGCCCGAAGACCCGGAGGGCCGGCGCAGTACCTCAGACAACATGCTCATCAGGCACCTCTCGGATGCCCTCCGCTTCTATTTCGAGTTCCACCGGCACTACGACCAGGGATACCTGGCCCACGTGCATGACTTTTTCGCCGCCGGGGTGGCTGCCGGCACGCTCGAGTACACGGCCCGCCCCGCAACCATCGACGTCGAAACCGACTCGCTGCTTCTCATGGGAACCACCGTGGCGGACTTCCGCGGGCTCTGGGGCGCACCCCCCAATGCCCGGATCGTCTCCGGCAACAATCCGGGGCAGGCCTTCCGGGAGCTGGTGTCCGCCGTCGGAAACCTGGCACGCCGCGTGGGATAGTACGCCGCGTGGGATAGCAGGTCCCGCGTCGCGCAACGGCCGGTAGAATGAGGCACGGACCGGCCCGGCGCAGTTGCCGCCGGCTGCTGCCGAGGTGACATAGGCAGCCACACTCCCGCCCGGCATTGCCGGGCCACTGCCTGCACCCCAAAGGAACATTCCCCATGTCATCGCCCTCTTTGACGCTCCCGTCCCAGGAACAGCACCCGGCCCGCCGCCGGCTGCTGGAGGTCCTCGGCGCCCTGGCCATCGCCGCCACCTACATCTACCTGGTCCTCAACCAGCCGGCAGACATCACCGGCGGCCCGGGCAGCGCGTCGGCCCTGATTGCCCTCACCGGTTTCCTGGCCGGGGCGGTCCTGCTGATCGTCGCCGTCCTGCCCACCCTGCCGGCCTCCACCCTGGTCCTGATCCCGGTAGCCCTGGTCCTGAACATCGTGCTGGGCCAGTTCGTTGGCAGCACCCTGGTTCCCTTCTACCTCGACGCCATCGGCACCGTGCTGATCGCCGTCCTGGCCGGTCCGGCAGCCGGCGCAGCCACCGGCGCGCTCAGCAGCATCGTCTGGTCCTTCTTCAACCCGACCGTGTTGCCGTTCGCCGCCGGCGCCGCGCTCATCGGCTGCCTCGCGGGGCTGGCGGCACGCTACGGGCTCTTCCGCCGTTTCTACTTGGCTCCGGTCGCCGGGTTCGTCACCGGGATCATCGCGGGCGTGGTGTCCGCCCCGGTGGCCGCCTTCGTCTTCGGCGGCACCTCGGGTGTTGCCACCGGCGCGATCGTCAGCGCGTTCCGGGCCATGGGCGATACGCTCCTGGCTGCCATCACCAAGCAGGCGCTGATCTCTGACCCGATGGACAAGGCCATTGTGTTCACCATCGTGGCCATCCTGGTCTACGCGCTGCCCCGCCGGTCACGCCAGCAGTTCCCCTTCCTCCGCCGCCACCGGGTTTTGGCCGGCAACACCGCGGACACTGAGGCGCGTTCGGACGCCGCGGCGCAGGCTCCCGCGCAGGACCCGGCACACGATTCAAGCCGGAAGGGCTGACCGGACCCTGTGACAGCATCCCCGGCGGGCAGTGCCCCAGCGCAGGCCACGCGGCCGCGGCTTAGTCCGCTGACCTGGCTGGCTGCTGCCGGCAGCACGGCGGTCATTACGACGGCGGCCGCGAGCTGGCCGCTGTCAGCTGCCGTGGTCGCCGCGTGTCTTGGCCTGTCGCTGGCAGGCGGAACGGCGCGGAGGGTCCTGCCCGCGTCCGCAGCAGTGCTGGTGCCGCTTGGCCTGTCCCTGCTGGTGCTCCACGGCCTGTTCTTTCCGGAAGGAAGGACGGTGCTGGCAGCGTGGGGACCTGCCCGCATCACCGCGGAGGGGTTGGATTTCACGGGTCAGCGGATTCTGCTGCTGGCCGCCGTCGTCATGGTGCTGCTGCTCTTCTCCTTCACCGTCAGCCTCCCGGACCTCGTGGCGGCGTTGTCAGCCCGCGGTGTCCAGGGCCGGTTCGCGTTCGTGCTGGCCTCCACCCTGACCCTGTTGCCGGCCATCGCCGAGCGGGCACGGCGCATACGGGAAGCCCAGGAGGCGCGGGGCCTGGTGGTCTCCCGGGGCCTGCTGTCCAGGGCCGCTGCGTTCCGGCTGCAGGCCGTCCCCCTGGTCCTGTCGCTGATCGAGGATGCCGGCACCCGGGCCGCCGCGCTGGAGGCGCGGGGACTGAGCAGCCCCGGGCCGCGGACCAGTTACCGGGAGGTTCCAGACTCCGGCGTGCAGCGGACGGCACGGGTGGTCCTGGTGCTGGCTGCCCTGGCAGCGGTGGTTCTTCGTTTGGTGCAGGCGGGCGCGGGTTGCTGAGCACATGGTCACGGGCGGCCCCTTGAAACCAGGCAGTAACAGCAATGCCAGTAATGCCAGTGATGGAGCTGCGCCTGTCCTTGCGGCCGGGATCCGGAATTTCACCTTCCACGAAGGGCGGGCCCCTGCGCTCCGGGACGTGGCAGTGTCTTTTCCGCCGGGATCCTTCACCGCCATCCTCGGCGCCTCCGGGAGCGGAAAGTCCACCCTTGGCCGCCTCCTTGCAGGCTGGCTGCCCCCTGGCGGCCACGGAACCCTGGCGGGTTTCCTTGAGTTGTCCGGCACGCGGTTGGAATTCGACGGCGGCCCGGGGGACCCGCGGACCAACCCTGCCGAATGGGGCCGTCAGGTGGGCTTCGTCCCGCAGGACCCCGCCACCGTGCTGTCCACCGTCCGGGCAACGGTGGCGGAAGAACTGGCGTTCGGACTGGAAAACGCGGGCGTGGAGCGCGGGGACATGATGGCGGCCGTTGATGGCACTGCCAGGCTGCTGGGCCTTCACCACAAGCTGGGCCAGGACCCGGCGCAGCTCTCCGGCGGCCAGCTGCGCCGGCTGGCCATAGGCTGCGCGATCATCGCCGGCCCCCCGGTGCTGGTCATGGACGAGCCCTTCGCCTCACTGGATGCGGCGGGGATCGAGGAACTCGCAGCCTTGGTGCGGGACCTCCTGAAGCGCGGTACCGCCGTCGTGATTCTCAGCCAGACTGTTGATCCCCTGCTGCGGGAGGCCGGCACCTGGGCGGTGCTGTCGGAGGGAACGGTAACCGCCAGCGGGCCGCCTGCCGCCATGCAGTCCGGGGTGCTGCCGCCGGCGGTCCGGCGCGTTGACAGGCACGAACCCGCCACATCCGCAGAGCCCTTGCCCCCACAGCCGATAAAGCAGCCGGTAGGTTCCCCCGTATTGGAGCTCCGGGGTGTGTCCTTCGCGTACCCGGAAGGACCGGTGCGTGGCAGACGAAAGAGGAGATCTGGCCGGGCAGGGGAGCTGAGCCGCCGGTCCCTGGTGCTGCAGGACGTCGATCTGGCCATCCACCCCGGTGAGATCGTGGCCGTCACCGGCCCCAACGGTGCCGGCAAGTCAACGCTTCTGCGGCACCTCAACGGATTGCTGCGTCCCGTATCAGGCAGCGTGGCAGTGCACGGCGCTGACATCGCCGGAGCTCCCGCGGGCAGAACCGCAGCCTCGGTGGGCCTGCTGTTCCAGCAGCCGCGTGACCAGTTGTTTGAACGGACCGTACTCCGGGAGGTCCGTTTCGGGCTGGACCGCCTGGTGGGCCCCGCACTGGCGGAGAACCGCGCCGCCGCGGCCCTGCAGGCTGTGGGCCTGGCAGCCGCGGCGGAAGAGCATCCCGCCGAACTGTCCTCGTCCGCCCAGCGCCTCCTGGCCCTGGCCACCGTCCTGGCGCGCAGGCCCGCCGTCCTGGCGCTGGACGAACCGACCGTGGCGCTGGACGGGGACGGGCTGGCCCTGCTCGACGCCGCCGTGCGTTCCGCAGCTGCGGAGGGCGCCGCCGTCGTGCTGGTCACGCATGACCTGGGCTATGCACGTTCGGCGGCGCACCGCATTGTGTCGCTTGATGGCGGCCGGCTGGTGCCGGCCTGACAGCCGGGCCCTCTGGCGGGCCAGGCTGTCCGTGGGCCTAGGCTGCGGCCGGGGAAGCGATGCCCGGCGCCAGGAAACGCTTGCCGTTGACCCGCTCGGACGCACCCACCCGGTCCAGGTACGGCGTGATCCCGCCCAGGAACATCGGCCAGCCCGCGCCCAGGATCATGCAGAGGTCAATGTCCTCCGGCCCGGCCACCACGTCCTCGTCCAGCATCAGGCCGATTTCCTCGGCCAGGGCATCCTGGACGCGGCGCAGCACTTGCTCTTCCGTGGACGGAGCGGAGCCAAAGGACATCAGTTCAAGCGTGGAGGCCGGGATGGTACGGGAACCGTCAGGGGCGGTCTCCCACAGTGCCTTGACGTTGTTGTCAATGAGCTTCTTCAGGTTGGTGGACACCGGGAAGCGGTCGCCAAAGGCAGCGTGCAGCGATTCCTGGACGTGCTGCGCCACCGGAAGGCCCACCATGGCCAGCAGCGTGAAGGGCGTCATGGGCAGGCCCATGGGCCGCAGCGCGTTGTCCGCCACCTCCGCGGGGGTGCCTTCGTCGAAGACGGCCGTGACCTCGCCCATCAGCCGGAGCAGGATGCGGTTGACCACGAACGCGGCCGCGTCCTTAACGAGCACGCCGGTCTTCTTCAAGGCCTTGGCCAGTTCGAAGGCGGTGGCCAGCACGGCGTCATCGGTCCGCGGGGCACGGACGATCTCCAGCAGCGGCATGACGGCCACCGGGTTGAAGAAGTGGAAGCCCACCAGCCGCTCCGGGTGCTGCAGGTCCGCGGCCATCGCGGTGACCGAGAGGGATGACGTGTTGGTGGCCAGGATGCACTCCGGCGACACGATCCCTTCGAGTTCGGCGAAGACCTGCTTTTTGATGTGCAGTTCCTCAAACACGGCCTCGATGACGAAGTCGGCGTCCGCGAATGCCTCCTTGGACACCGAACCCGTCACCAGGGCCTTGGTGCGGTTGGCTGCGTCCTGGCTGACGCGCCCCTTGGCCAACAGCTTGTCCACCTCGGCATGGACGTAGGCAACACCCTTGTCCACGCGCGCCTGGTCGATGTCGGTCAGTACCACCGGCACCTTCAGCTGCCGGGCGAACAGCAGCGCCAGCTGGCCCGCCATGAGCCCGGCACCGACGACACCTACCTTGGTGACGGGGCGGGCCAGCTTACGGTCGGGGGCACCGGCCGGGCGCTTGGCGCGCTTTTGCACCAGGTCCAGGAAAGCGTAGACGGTGGAGCGGAATTCATCTGTCTGCATCAGGTCGGCCAGCGTCTCGCATTCGAGTGCGGCGGATTCCGCAGCCGTCATGGTCCGGTTGGCCTCGAGGAGTTCCAGCACCTTGGCCGGCGCGGGCGAGGCGTTGGAGGTCTTGGCCTCGACGAACTTCCGGCCGGCTTCAACTGCCGCGGTCCAACGGGCCTCAGCGTCGGGGGAGGAAGGGTCGACGGCGTTGGGCCGCTCCGGGACCACCTCGCCGGAGATGACGCTGGCAGCCCAGGCCAGGGACTGTTCCAGGAAGTCGGCCGGTTCGAAGAGGGCATCGGCGATACCCAGCTTGAAGGCCTGCGTGCCGGAAAGGGTGCGGTTGTTGCTGAGCGGGTTTTCGATCATGACCTTGACGGCGTTTTCCGGGCCCACCAGGCGGGGGAGGATATAGACGCCGCCCCAGCCGGGCACCAGGCCCAGGAAAGCTTCGGGCAGGGCCAGGGCGCCTGCGCCGGTAGACACCGTGCGGTAGGTGGACTGCAGGGCGATCTCCAGGCCGCCGCCCAGGGCGGCCCCGTTGATGAAGGCGAAGCTGGGGACGCCCAGGTTTGCCAGGGTGGCGTAAACGTCGTGGCCCAGCTGTGCCATCCACAGCCCGTGCTCGCGCTGTTCCAGCGACTTCACGGCGGAAAGATCCGCCCCGGCCACCAGGTAGTGCGGCTTGCCGGTGACGCCGACGCCCACGATTTCGCCCCGCGCTGCCCGGTCCCGCAGGCTTTCCAGCACGGTGCCCAGCTCCACCAGGGTGTTGGGGCCCAGGGTGGTGGGCTTGGTGTGGTCCAGGTCGTTGTCCAACGTGACCAAGGCAAAGATGCCAGGGCTCGGCTTCCCCGCGGTGCCCGGGAGGACGATGTCCTGCACGTAGGAGTGGGTGACGGTTTCGTTGGGGAAAAGGTCAGCCAGCTTGCGGAAGTCTGCGGCGCTCATGCCAGGGCTCCTTCGGAAACGGCAGCGGCGGTCTCGCCGGAGGGGATTCCACTGTAGTCGGGGTGGTGCGGGTTCTCCCAGATCACGGTGCCGCCCATGCCCAGGCCCACACACATGGTGGTGATCCCGTACCGCACCGACGGGTCTTCCTCGAACTGGCGGGCCAGCTGAATCATCAGCCGGACGCCGGAGGAGGCGAGCGGGTGCCCCACGGCGATGGCGCCGCCGTAGCGGTTGACCCGGGGGTCGTCGTCGGCAATGCCGTAGTGATCCAGGAAGCTCAGGACCTGGACCGCGAACGCCTCGTTGATTTCAAACAGGCCGATGTCATCGATGGTCAGCCCCGCGTTCTGCAGGGCCTTCTCGGTGGCCGGCACGGGACCGATGCCCATGACCTCCGGCGCCACCCCGGCGTAGGCGTAACTGACCAGCCGCATCTTTACAGGCAGGCCCAGTTCTGCAGCCGCATCGGAGGATGCCAGGACCGCGGCGGTGGCACCGTCATTGAGGCCGGCTGCGTTGCCGGCAGTGACACGGCCGTGGGCGCGGAACGGCGTGCGCAGGCCGGCGAGGTCGGCCATGCTGGTGCCTGGCCGCGGCGGCTCATCCTTGCTGTGGACGGTCCAGCCCTCGCCGGGCTTGCGGGCGGCAACGGGAACCAGGTCCGGCTGGATCTGCCCGCCCTGGTAGGCGGCCGCCAGCTTGTCCTGGGAAGCCACTGCATATGCGTCGGTGCGCTGCTTGGTGATGGCCGGGAAGCGGTCGTGCAGGTTTTCTGCGGTGTTGCCCATGTTCAGGGCGGCCGGATCCACCAGCCGTTCGGTCATGAAGCGCGGATTGGGGTCGGCCCCGGAGCCCATCGGGTGGTGGCCCATGTGCTCCACGCCGCCGGCGATCACAACGTCGTAGGCGCCAAAGCCGATGCCGCCGGCCGTGGTGGTGACGGCGGTCATGGCCCCGGCGCACATGCGGTCGATGGCGAAGCCCGGGACGGTGCGGGGGAGGCCGGCCAGCAGCGCGGCGGTCCGGCCCAGGGTGAGGCCCTGGTCGCCCGTCTGGGTGGTGGCGGCGATGGCCACCTCGTCGATCCGCTCCGGCGGCAGCGAGGGGTTGCGGCGCAGCAGGCCGCGGATGCATTTCACGATCAGGTCGTCGGCCCGGGTTCCGGCGTAGATTCCTTTCTCGCCGGCCCTGCCGAAGGGTGTGCGGATGCCGTCCACAAAGACGACGTCGCGGACAGTGCGCTGGGATGCGCCGCTTCCGTGCTGGCTCACGTGTAACTCCTCATCGAGACGTAACGCGCCGGGTGCATGCCGAAGGGCGGCAGCAGCCTGACGTGGGTCACCTCGATGTTACTCGCGAGTAACTTAGCCCGCAAGGGCTGGAGTGGTTTGGTTACTGGCTGCCCGCCGGAGCGCCCGCCCTGGCCTCCTTCGGCGGCAGCGGCTGCGGGTTGAGGAAGGCGCCCACGATCAGCGGAGCCGTGAGTTCCACCTGCCACTGGCGGGCACCCAGCGCCAGCAGTTCGGCGGAAACGGAATCCTCCGTGACCTCCGTCGGCGGCCGCCAGGCCACCCGCCGCAGGAAGTCAGGCGTCAAAAGGTTTTCCAGCGGCAAGTCCAGCTCCTCGGCCTTCGCCTGGAGCAGGGGCCGTGCGGTGGCGAGGCGGGCGGCAGCCTCCGGATCACGGTCCGCCCAGACCCGCGGGGGCGGCGGCGCATTGGTGGCCAGGTGCAGCGGCGGTAGTTCCTCCAAGGCCCGGGCGGCGGCAATGCACCGGAGCCAGCGGGGAGCTTCGCGCTGTGCGGCCCGGCCGTGGAAACCCTTGGTGGTAAGCAGCTGCGGGACAGTGGTGGGCATGGCCTTGGCCGCGGCAACGAGGGCGGAATCCGGAAGCAACCGGCCGGGAGCCACGTCGCGTTTCTGTGCCAGTGAATCGCGTTCCAGCCAAAGCTCGCGGACGGCGGCGAGCTGGCGGCGGTCCCGGATCTGGTGCAGGCCGGAGGTCTTCCGCCATGGGTCAACGCGCGGGGGAGCGATGCCGGCCGCCAGGATGGCCGCGAATTCCTGCTCGGCGTACTCCAGTTTCCCGTTGGCCTGCAGCAGTTCGATGAGTTCCTCGCGCAGTTCGGCGAGGACTTCGACGTCGAGCGCAGCGTAGCGCAGCCACGGCTCGGGAAGGGGGCGGGTGGACCAGTCGGCGGCCGAGTGTTCCTTTGCCAGTCCGAAGCCCAGCAGCTGTTCAATGACAGCGGCCAGGCCCACGCGGGGCAGCCCGGCCAGGCGTGCGGCGAGTTCGGTGTCGAAGAGTTTGTCCGGCCACATGCCCAGCTCCGAAAGGCAGGGGAGGTCCTGGCTGGCGGCATGCAGGATCCACTCGACGCCGCGCAGGGCATCGTTGATGATGTCCAGGTTCTCGAACGGCTCGGGATCGATCAGCCAGGTACCGGCACCTTCGCGCCGGATCTGCACCAGGAAGGCACGTTGGCCGTAGCGGAAGCCCGATGCGCGCTCGGCGTCCACCCCCGCCGGCCCGGTGCCGGCGGCGATGGCAGCGGCGCAGCGTTCCAGGCCGGACTGGGTTTCGATGACCAGCGGGACGCCGTCACGTGGGGCGTCAAGGTCGATGATCTCGGGGATGGGGCTGTCAAAGCCCTCCACGGTGATGTGGGGTGCGGCGGCAGCAGCCGGGTCGCCGGCTGTGGTGTTTTCCGGAGTGTTTAGGGTCATGGTTCCCCCAGTTTACCGGGCGGTACCATAACCGTTTTGTTGGTTGCGGCGGCGGGGCGGGAGCGCGGTGACGCCGTCGGGCAGCGGCGGGAGGCCCGCGAACGTGCATACCATGTCGGACCAGGCCTCCAGATGGGCCTGGACGTCGGAGGAATCGGGAGTCCAGGAAGCGCGGAGTTCGATGTCGATCGAGCCGGGCCGCCCCGCCAGGGTACCGAAGCTTTCGGAGAGGACGCGGGTGGCGGTGCCGCCCGCCGCCCGGTAGGCCGCCTTGTGATTTTCCAGCGCCTCCACCAGCCAGGTCCAGGCGACGGTTCCCAGCATCTGGTCGTTGCCCATCTCCGGTTCCAGCTCTGCCCGGATGTAGGTTACGATGCGGAATTCCCCGTCCCAGACCGCCGATCCCTCCGGATCGTGCAGCAGGATGAACCGACCCGTGGCGAGTTCCGTGTCGTCCTCGTCTGCCGCCGGGGTGGCTGTCCCGGAGGCGGCGGCGAACGCGAGTGCCGCCGGTCCGTGCATGGGCGTGGCAGGGGAGCCGACGCCGGGCGCCGTTACTTCGGCGCCCAGCGCGACGGCGAAGGGTGCCAGCCGTGCCGGGGCAGGGATCTCCGCGAGGTGCAGTTCCCGGCGGCAGCGGGCCTTCCTGAGGGTTCCCAAGGCATGGAGGAAATCCGGAGGAACCTGGTCAAGTGCGTTCACCATGGCAGATTACGGTGTGGGACGGGGCAGGGCAGGAAGGCTCGCCGTCAGCGGACGGTCACCCGGCCTGCGCGTCCTGGTAATCCCGGAGCTCGCGGCGGATCGCGGCGGCAAAGGCATCGACGTCCCCCTCCGTGGTGTCAAAGGAACACATCCACCGGACTTCTCCTGCGGCCTCGTCCCAGTCGTAGAACCGGAAGGAATTGCGCAGCCTGTCGGCCACGCCGGGCGGCAGGATGGCGAAGACGCCGTTGGATTCGGTCTTCTGGGTGGGCCGCACGCCGTCGATCGTGTCGACGGCGGCGCGCAGCCGGGCCGCCATGGCGTTGGCGTGCGAGGCCGAGCGCAGCCAGAGGTCGCCTTCCAGGAGGGCGATGAACTGGGCGGACATGAATCGCATCTTGGAGGCGAGCTGCATGTCCATCTTGCGCAGGTAGACCAGGCCGTGGGCGGCCTCCGGGTTCAGCGCCACCACCACTTCGCCGAAGAGCAGCCCGTTCTTGGTGCCGCCGAAGGACAGGATGTCCACGCCGGCGTCCCGAGTGAAGGCTCGCAGGGGCACGCCCAGGTGGGCTGCGGCGTTGGCCAGCCGCGCGCCGTCCATGTGCAGCTTCATGCCCTTTGCGTGGGCGTGGTCGGCAATGGCGCGCGCTTCGTCAGGGGTGTAGCAGGTCCCAAGTTCGGTGGTCTGGGTAATGGACACGGCCAGCGGCTGGGCGCGGTGCTCGTCGCCCCAGCCCCAGGCCTCCCGGTCGATCAGTTCCGGCGTCAGCTTGCCGTCGGGGGTGGGAACGTGCAGGAGCTTGAGGCCGCCGATGCGTTCGGGGGCTCCGTTCTCATCCATGTTGATGTGGGCGGTGGACGCGCAAACCACCGCACCCCAGCGGGGAAGAAGGGACTGCAGGGACAGGACGTTGGCACCGGTGCCGTTGAAGACCGGGAAGCATTCGATGCCGGGTCCGAAGTGCTCAACCATCAGTTCCTGCAGCCGGGCGGTGTAGTCGTCCTCGCCGTAGGAGACCTGGTGCCCCTCATTGGCTGCGGCCAGGGCGGCCAGGACCTCGGGGTGGACGCCGGAATAGTTGTCCGAGGCAAAGCCCCGCACGCTGGGATCATGCAGCCGCAGCGCCGCGCCGGTTTCTGCTGTTGTCGTCATAGGGTTGCTCACGCTTTCAGTTTAGGTACTGTCACGGCGCTCAGTCCGCCAGCCTGAGGCGGGCACCGTTGAGTTCAGTGGACGGAGTGCCGAAGAGCCGTACGACGGCGGCAGCAAGGTCGGCCACGTCCGTCGCCCCGGGGAACTTCCGCTCCGGATGGGCGCGGCGGAGCTCATCGTCTACCAGCGCCTTGACCACCAGCACCGTGGCGGCGGCCTCGCCGCCGCCGGCCTCGGAGGCCCGGCGGAAGCCGTCGGCCATGGCCATGGTCCAGGCCTCCGCTGCCGCCTTCGCTGCAACGTAGCTGGCCACCGCCGCGGCAGGCTTCTCCAACGCCGTGGACGACACCATGGCAAACCTTCCGGAGGTGGACGCAGCGATATCGTCGAAAAAGACCCGTGACACGTTCCGCAGCGTGGTGACGGCGCCGCGTTCCAGGAACTCCCAGTCCTCGTCCGACTGGTCGGCAATTCCCTTGGCCCCCCGCCACCCGCCCACCAGATGGATGACGGCGTCCACGGGCCCTAAGGCGGCGCCGACGTCGTCCCGCAGCTTCCTGACGTTGTCCAGAACCGCAAGGTCGCACACGAAGGGGATGACGCCGTCGCCCGCCTTCGCCGCTGCCGCCCTGATCCTGGCGGCGTCCGAACCCACCGCGCCCACGGCGTGCCCGGCCGACGCCAGGGCGCGCGCAACCGCAATTCCGGACGCGCCGCTGCCGCCGGTCACCAGGACGCGGGCCGTTGCGGAGCCGGCTGCCGTGCTGGTCATAGTGCGGAGCGGCCGGTGATGCCGGCGGTGGATTCAATGACCGGGCGCATCTTCTTCTCCAGAGCTTCGTAGAACATGGACAGCGGGAATTCGTCATCCAGAACCTGGTCCGTGAGGCCGCGGGGGGAACCGGCCAGCGGCAGCGCGTCGGGGCCCTTGGCCCACACGGAGGCCGGGTTCGGGGTGACGGTCGCGGACACCAGCTGGTAGGCCGCCAGCCAATGCGCGGTCTTGGGCCGGTCGATGGAACGCCAGTACAGGTCATCGATGGCGGCTCCAAGGGCGATGACGGCGTCCGCAACCTCATCCCAGTCGATGGTAAGCCGTGTGTCCGTCCAGTGCAGCACGTGCTGCTGGTGCAGCCATGCGAAGAGGAGCTGGCCGCCCAGGCCGTCGTAGTTGCGGACCCGGCTGCCGGTGATGGCAAAGCGGAAGATGCGGTCGAAGATGATGGCGTACTGGACGAGCTTCGCGTGCCGCCGGGCTTCGGGGTCGGCGTCGTCGTCCTTTTCGATCCGGACCGACTCGCGGAAGGCGGTGAGGTCGCAGCGCAGCTCCTCCAGCGAGTACAGGAAGTAGGGCATCCGCTGCTTGATCATGAAGGGATCGAACGGCAGGTCACCGCGCATGTGGGTGCGGTCATGGATTAGGTCCCACATCACGAAGGTGGCCTCGGTGAGGTCCTGGTCCGCGAGCAGTTCGGCTGCGCCCTCCGGCAGTTCAAGGGAGGTGATCTCCGATGCTGCCTTCAGTACCCGCCGGAACCTCGCGGCTTCCCGGTCGGCGAAGATGGCACCCCAGGTGAAGGTGGGGGTCTGGCTGACGGCTACCGTCTCGGGAAACAGGACGGCCGAGTTGGTGTCGTATCCGGGGGTGAAGTCGACGAAGCGGATGGGGACGAACAGCTTGTTGGAATATTCGCCGCCCTCCAGTCCCGCGATGAATTCCGGCCAGATCACCTCAACCAGCACTGCCTCCACCAGGCGGTTGCTGCTGCCGTTCTGCGTGTACATGGGAAAAACCACCAGGTGCTGCAGTCCGTCGTGGCGCTGTTCCTGCGGCTGGAACGCCAGCAGGGACGAGAGGAAGTCCGGCACCGCGAAGCCGCCGGCGGCCCATGCCTCGAAATCTCCGCACGCGGCTTCAAGGTAGGCGGCGTCATGGGGGAAGGCAGGGGCCAGGGCCTGGATGGCGGTAACGATAGTTTCCACATGCCCGGCTGCCTCTGCATGATCAGCGGCCTCGGGAACGGATCCGTCCTTGACCTGGAGGGCCTGCAGCGCGGTGGCAGCGGTTTTAAGCGTCATCCAGTCCTCGTTCCGGGCGGAAATACCGGTAGCGGGGGTGGTCAGGGTCTCTGTCATCGTCGGCTGCCTTTCTGGTTGCTTGCGTCTCTTTGGTGAGCGTAACAAGCAGCCAGCAGGACTTATGCCAAAAGGGCAATTGAATAAGAGAGACTTAGCCTCAAGGTGCCCTTGGCGTATACGAGACCGGCCCCCGGCTGTCGGAAACAGCGCGGGGGCCGGGGCGCCTTGCCCTGCATCAGGGCGCGCTTTAGCCATGGACGGAAGGCTTAGGCCTCCGGGCCGCCGTCGGCACCATCTTTGCTGACAAGCCGGAGGGAGACCGAGTTGATGCAGTAGCGCTGGTCGGTGGGCGTCCCGTAGCCCTCGCCTTCAAACACATGGCCCAGGTGGGAGTCGCAGGAGCCACACCGCACTTCGATCCGGTCCATGCCGAGGGTCCGGTCATGGATGTAGCGGACCTTCCCCTCAGCCAGGGGAGCCCAGAAGGAAGGCCAGCCGCAGTGGGAATCGAACTTCTCATTGCTGGTGAACAGTTCGGCGCCGCAGGCCCGGCACTGGTACACGCCCTCAGTGTGGGTATCCCAGTACTCGCCGGTGTAGGGCCGTTCGGTGCCAGCCTGCCGGAGCACGTGGTACTCCTCCGGAGTCAGTTCCTTCCGCCACTGCTCATCGGATTTCTGGACTGGGGTTGCCCCTGCCGTGCTTTCCTGGCCGCCGCCAACCATGTCCGTTGCCTTGTTGCCGAAGATGCCGTTTCCAAAGATGCTCATAGCATTGCCAACGCTCAGGAGTCGCCGATAAATCCCGAACCCGCGTACAGATGGAGTACCGGGACACCGAGCTGGTCCTGGGCCTTGTTGGCCCAGTCCGTATGGAAGGTATCGGCCACGGCATGCGGCCTGGTGATCACCACGGCCTGCGACGCTCCGGTTTCCCGGACCTTCGCCACCAGGCCATCCACCGCCCTGCCGTCCACCACCTGCCCGGTCACGCCGGACCCCAGCCCTTCCAGCGCCGTGAGCGAGGACGCAAGGGTTTCATCCGCATGCGCCCGTTCGACGGCGGCATCCGGGTTGCGTGCCCCGAGTTCCCGGAAGGCCTTGGCAACGTCCAGCAGGGACAGGTTCTCGAGGAAGTCCACCAGCAGGTGCCGCTCGGTGTTCGCCGGCACCAGGACCAGCAGGCGGTTGTCCCCGCCATCCACCAGCCGTTCAATGTTCAGGCGGTCTTCCGCGCCCAGTGGTTCTTCGGTCAGGATGACGATGGGATCACTCATGGCCTTAGCCTAGCGCCGCCCGCGGCCGCCTGCACCGCTCTTCCGGGGCACGTGGCCAGCCGCGGCACGACGTGCCCGTCCTGTCCCGGAATGCAGGTATCGGCGGCAAGGCCGGTAAGAATAGTCGCATGGCACCTTTCCGGCGAGCGCGCCCTGCAATGACTGCACCCACCCGGGACTCCGGCGGAATGTCGCCGGGGGCAAAGTGGGCCATCGGCGGGGCCATCGCCGGCGGTTCTGTGGCCAGCCTGCTGGGGGCAGGGTCATCGGCGCTCGCCGTGTACTTTGCGCGCCGCGTGATCACCCCGGCCCGGCAACGGGCCGCGGACAAGGAAGTACTCGCGGTGATCCGGGACGGCCGGAAGCAGCAGGTGATCCTGGCAGCCAACGACGACACCACGGTGGACGGGGTCTACGGGTTCTTTTTCGACGGCGGCAAGGGCCACGCGCGGATCGGCCGCATCATCTCCTACTCACCCGCGGAACGCACGGTCCTGCGGGAAGACGAAGCCGTTTACAGCGGTGACCTCTCCACTGCCCGCTGGGGATGGTGGAGCGGCGCGATTTATCCGGACCCGGCCGCCGTCGGAATCCCCGCCGAGGACGTGCTGATCCCGGTGGAGCGGGGCGAAGCGCCCGCCTGGCTGGTACGTGCCAAGGGAACGGCCCGCACCTGGGCCATCATGGTGCACGGCCGGGGCGCCACCCGGCAGGAGGCGCTGCGGGCGGTGGGCCCGGCCCTCGAACTGGGGCTGACCAGCCTGCTGGTGTCGTACCGGAACGACGGCCTGGCTCCCTCCGCCGACGACGGACGGTACGGCCTGGGCTCCACGGAATGGCAGGACATCGAGGCTGCCATCGAATACGCACTGGCCCAAGGGGCTGAGGAAGTGGTGCTGTTCGGGTGGTCGATGGGAGGCGCCATCTGCTTGCAGACCGCTGACCTTTCCCGCTACCGGCACCTGATCCGGGCCATGGTGCTCGACGCGCCGGTCATTGACTGGGTGACGGTGCTGGCGCACCACGCACAGCTCAACCGGATCCCGTCGCTGGTGGGCAGGTACGGGCAGCTTATGCTCGGCCACCCGTTGGGGCGCAGGCTGACGGGGCTGTCCGCGCCGGTGGACCTCAAGGTGATGGACTGGGTGTCCCGGGCCGTCGAGCTCCGCACGCCCACCCTCATCATCCACAGCGTCGATGATGAGTATGTTCCGTATGGACCCTCCGCGCTGCTGGCGGAACGGAATCCGGAGATGGTGACGTTCGAGACGTTCCACCATGCGCGGCACACCAAGGAATGGAACGTGGACCCCGAACGCTGGGAGCGGCTGGTCAAGGCCTGGCTCCGGCAACAGCTTGCCCCGCGCCTCAACCCCGGATCGGGGATCAGCGCGGGGTCTCCCGCCGGGCAAGTTCAAGCGGGGGCGTGACATGGCGAAACAACGTTCGGACGCGTCCGTCATCGACAGGGGGCGGCTCCTGGCCGCGGGACTTCCGCAGCTTGTGGCGGCAGCGCCAGGCAGGCCGACCCAGGCTTCACACGCGCCTTTCGACGGCACACTGGTGGGGGAGGTGCCGGTGTGCACCACGCACGACGTCGGCGCCGCCGTCGACCGGGCCCGCCTGGCGCAGCAGCGCTGGGCCGGGCTTCCCGTCCCTGACCGCCAGGGTGTGATCCGGCGCTTCCACAAACTGCTGCTGGAACGGGAGCCGGACATCCTGGACCTGGTTCAGGCAGAGAGCGGCAAGTCCCGGCTGAGCGCCTTCGAGGAGTTTGCGGACGTTGCGCTGACGGCCGACTATTACGAGCGCAGCGCCGAGAAGTACCTGAGGCCGCGCCGCCGTAAAGGTGCAGCGCCGGTCCTGACCCGCACCACGGAGTACCGTGTGGCCAAGGGCGTAGTGGGAGTCATCAGTCCCTGGAACTACCCGCTGACATTGGCTGTCTCCGATGCCCTTCCCGCCCTCCTCGCCGGGAACGGCATCGTCCTGAAGCCGGATTCCCAGACGCCCTTTACGGCCTTGTTGATGCTCAAACTGCTTCGGGAGGCCGGCCTTCCCGCAAACCTGTTCCAGATCGTCACCGGGCCCGGCACGGCGATCGGCCCTGCCTTGATTGAGCGGGTGGACTTCCTGATGTTCACCGGCTCCTCCCAGACCGGCAAGACCGTTGCCAGGCAATGCGGCGAGCGGCTGATCGGCTTCTCCGCCGAACTCGGCGGCAAGAACCCCATGCTTGTACTCGCCGATGCGGACGTGCCCAAAGCGGCCAGCGGTGCGGTCCACGCCTGTTTTTCCAACTCCGGCCAGCTGTGCGTCAGCATCGAACGGATCTACGTCCACGCCGATGTCCATGACAGCTTCCTGGCGGCATTCACGGCGGAGGTGAAGGCGATCCGGATGGGTCCGGGTCCGGACTGGGACATCGGCATGGGCTCCCTCATCAGCGAGGCCCAGGTGGCGCGGGTGGACCGCCACGTGCAGGACGCGCTCGCCAAGGGAGCTCGACTCATCGCCGGCGGACGCCGGCGCCCGGACCTGGGGCCGTTGTTCTACGAACCCACCATCCTGGCGGGAGTCACCCCGGACATGCTCCTGGCCCGTGAGGAGACGTTCGGCCCGGTAGTCGCCGTCTACCGGACAGCGGACGACGACGAAGCCGTGGCACTGGCCAACGATTCCGACTTCGGTTTGAACGGCAGCGTGTGGTCAGCCCGCCGGGGCGAGGAGGTGGCACGCAGGCTCCAGACGGGTACGGTCAACGTCAACGAGGGCTACGCCGCCACCTGGGCCTCCCATGACGCGCCGATCGGCGGGATGAAGGACTCCGGCGCCGGCCGCCGCCACGGCCGGGAAGGGCTGCTGAAATACACCGAGCCGCAGACTGTGGCAGTGCAGCGGCTGCTCCGGGTTGCGCCAACTCCCGGCATGTCCAACCGCGCGTATGCACGGATCATGAAAGGGGCCATCACGCTGATGGGCCGCTTTCCCCGCAGCCGGTAGCGCCTGCCCTGCCCAACAGCTTGCCCTGCCCCAACAACCCGTGCCGCCAAACACCAGGAGAACTGAAATGGCCAGAGGAACCCGACTTTCCGGCGCAACACTGTTGATCACGGGAGGTGGAAGCGGGCTGGGCCGGCGCATGGCGGTGGGAGCGGCCCGGCGCGGAAGCCGGGTGGTCATCTGGGATGTGAATGCTGAAGCCGGCGCAGCGGTCTGCGGCGAGATCAGGGCAGCAGGAGGGTCAGCCGAGGCCCATGCCGTGGACGTCACCGACAGGGAAGCGGTGGCTGCTGCCGCCGCCGCGGCCGGGCCCGTGGATGTCCTGATCAACAACGCCGGGGTGGTCAGCGGCCAACCGCTCCTTGATGCCACGGATGAGGCCATCGAACGGACCATGAACGTCAACGTCATGGCCCTGTATTGGGTAACGCGTGCGTTCCTCGCCGGGATGGCAAGCCGGCGCCACGGAACCGTGGTCACCGTTGCCAGCGCCGCCGCGCTGGTGGGGGTGGCCCGGCAGACGGACTACTCCGCCAGCAAGTTCGCCGCCTTCGGCTTCAACGAGTCGCTCCGGGCCGAGGTCCGTGCCGCCAAACTCGGCGTCAACACTCTGGTGGTCTGCCCGTATTACATCGACACCGGGATGTTCGACGGCGTCCAGACCCGCTGGCCCATGCTCCTCCCGATCCTCCAGGAAGAGGACGTGGCAACCAAAGTCCTCGATGCCATCGAAGCCGGCCGTCGAAAGCTGGTCCTGCCGCCGCTCGTGAACCTGCTGCCGGTCCTCCGCATCCTTCCGGTCAGCGTGTTTGACCGGCTCGTGGACGTCCTCGGGGTCAACCGGACCATGGACAATTTCACCGGCCGTGCCGTGCCTGATCTCCTGCCCGGAAAACCAGGACCCCGCGGGAATCAGGACCCTCGGCCCTAGCGCCTTCAAGGGCCGCTGCCTACCGTGAGGTCCAGGGGGGACACCAGAAGAGAAATGGGGCCCCAAATGCGTCTTACAAGGCGGCAGCTTCTGCAGGCCGGCGCGGTTGCCGGTGCAGGTGTATTGACGCAGGCTTACGGAGCGGGAAGTGGCAGGGCACAGGCAGCACCCGTTCCCGCCGCCGCTTTCAACGAGCAGTTACCCACGCTGGACCAGTTGGGCGTACTTGATATGCAGGGCGGCGGGACTGCGGCCTTATGGGTCCGCAACGCGCGCCATAGGTTCCAGGAACAGATGGAACTGACGGATACCCTGGCATACCAGCAGGCCGGGTCATCCCGGAGCTACCTGGCGCCAGTCATCGTCGCCCGAAAAGGGACCCCTTTCGAACTGACAGTCCACAACAAGGCCGGACGGCACCCCCTGGCGTTTGCCATCGACAGCCAACTGGTTCCGGCAGGGAGCAATGATGCACAGCGGCCGCGCACATCCCTCCATCTTCATGGCGGCAACACCGACCCGAAGTCAGACGGCGGGCCGGAAGAGAGCTTCGGTCCCGGCACCTCCTATACCTACCATTACGAAAACAGGCAGGAGGCTGCCGGCCTCTGGTTCCACGACCACGCGCTCGGCATTACCCGGCTCAACGTCTACGCAGGACTCGCCGGCGGCTACCTGCTCCGGGATGCAGGCGGATCGGGGATAGACACGGGGGACGGAACGCACCTGCCTCCGCCGCCCTACGAAGTTCCCCTGGTTATCCAGGACCGCATGTTCAACCCGGACGGTTCATTCGCCTACCCGCCAAACCCTGACTTGAGGGACCCTGGCGGCAGTCCGCGCCCGTGGGCCCCGGAGTTCTTCGGCGATGTCGCCACGGTCAACGGGAAGTGCTGGCCCAACCTTGACGTAAGCCAGGGGAAGTACCGGTTCCGAATGTTCAACGGCTCCAACGCGCGGTTCTACGATTTCAAATTCGTGGCGGCTGGCGGGGCCATGCCCTTCTTCCAGATTGGTACCGATGGCGGCCTCCTCAACGCCCCGGTCCGGCTCAACAGGCTTCTTCTCGGGCCGGGCGAGCGGGCGGACGTCGTCGTGGATTTTGCCGGGCTCAAGCCGGGTACGCTGGTTGTGCTGGCCAACAGCGCCCGCGTCCCCTATCCCAACGGGCCGGCGTCAATCCAGCAGGGCGGACTCCCGCTGCCGCAAATCATGCAGTTCACCGTGCTTTCGCGGACCGGCTACACCGTACCGTTGCCCGGCCGGCTCCGGCCCCGTCCGATCACCAGCCTGGCGAACCTGCCGACGGCAGCCACCAGGCACATGGCGCTGGTCGAAGTGGCCAACGCGGCCGGTGTTCCCCTCATGGCACTTTTGAACAACCGGAGATTCGAGAGCGAAGACATCCTGACAGTGCGAAGCGACAGCCTCGAGGAATGGGAGTTGATCAACACCACCGGGGACGCCCATCCGATCCACCTGCACTTCACCCAGTTCCAGCTGCGTGACCGGCAGAAGTTCGATGTCGACAGATACTTGGCCGCCACCGGCTATGTGGATGCCGCTACCGGACTTGTGGAACCGGGTAGGGGAAGCGCGGTGCCGCCCGGGCCGTTCCTCATCGGCAGGCCCAAGGAGGCCCCTGCCAACGAACAAGGCTGGAAGGATACCGTGGTGGCGATGCCCGGCGAGGTGACCAGGATCCGGGTTCCGTTCGGCGCTGGTGCCGCGGGCGGCGCCCCGCTTGCCATCGGATCATCCTTCACCGGGGAATACGTCTGGCACTGCCACATTCTGGAGCACGAGGACAACGACATGATGCAGCGGTACCTGATCAAGTAGCCGCTGCCCCTGCTCCCGCAACTATGCCTGGTGGCCGCCGGCCGTCAGTGAGCTGATGGGCGCCGCGACGGCGTCCGTCAGCCGGACCAGGTCGGCCGGGGCGAGTTCAATGTCCAGGCCCCGCCTGCCGCCCGATACCAACAGCGTGCCAAGTTCCAGGGCGCTGGAATCCAGCACGGTGGGGGACGGCTGGCGCTGGCCGAGCGGGGAAATGCCGCCCAGTACGTAGCCGGTGCGCCGCTGGGCCGCGGCGGGATCGGCCATGGCGGCCTTTTTGGCTCCAAGCGCCGCCGCCATGGCCTTCAGGTCCAGCGTGCCGCTCACCGGAACGATGCCCACCGCGAGCCTGCCCTCAACCTCCACCATCAGCGTCTTGAAGACGCGGGATGGATCGATGCCCAGGGCTTCAGCAGCTTCGGCGCCATAGCTCGCGGCGGACGGATCATGGGTGTAGGGGTGCAGCACAAAGGGAACCCCGGCCGCGGTGAGTGCCGCTGTTGCCGGGGTTCCCTGGGACGAGTTCTTGCGCGCCATGGTTGGACGTCAGGCGTCGGCCTGGGACGCCGCCAACTTGCGCTTGATCCTGCCCAGCATGGCCGTCATGCCGCGCATGCGCAGCGGTGTGATGGCCCTGGTGAGTCCCAGCAGTTCCGGCATGTCATCGGGCACGGCCAGGATTTCAGCTGCGGACAGTCCATCCAGTCCCTCGTGCAGGACACCTGCGAAACCACGGGTGGTCGGAGCCTCGGCGGGGGCCTTGAAGTAGAGCCTGACCGCGCCGGCGGGACCGGCGTCGTTCGCTTCTGTCTCGATGGTGAGGAACAGCGGCGACTGGCATTCCACCACCTGCTCAAGGAGCTCGGGGTGGTCCTTGAGCCGGTCCGGGAGCTCCGGCAGTCCTTCCGAGAACTCCAGCAACAGCTGCAGCCTCTCGGGTTCGGACAGGGCCTGGAAATCGTCCACGATTGCCGCCAGGGCGGAAGGCAAAGCTTGAGTAGTCATCGGTCCAAGTCTACGCGGGGGAGCCGTGCGTCAGGCTCCAACGGCCACGGGCAGGGAACCGCGCTCGGCGCCTTTTACGATGGGCGCGCGCACGGCATTGCCCCACTCGGTCCACGATCCGTCGTAGTTGCGGACGGAATCGAAGCCCAGGAGGTACTTGAGCGCGAACCAGGTGTGGCTGGAGCGCTCGCCTATGCGGCAGTACGCCACGACATCGTCGCCCTCGGCCAGGCCGGCCTCACCCAGGTAGATCGCCTCCAGCTCTTCCCTGCTGCGGAAGGTGCCGTCGGCGGCAGCGGCACGTGCCCACGGGATGGAGGCTGCGGTGGGGATGTGGCCGCCGCGCAGGGTGCCCTCTTCCGGGTAGGCCGGCATGTGCGTGCGCTGTCCGGTGTATTCCTCAGGGGAGCGGACATCGATCAGCGGGCCGTTGCCCAGGTGGGCCAGGACGTCGTCCTTGAAGGCGCGGATGGGAGCATCGTTGCGCTCAACCACCGGGTAGTTTCCGGAGGCGGGGGCGGGCCGGTCCTTGGTCAATTCCCGGCCTTCGGCAACCCACTTGTCCCGGCCGCCGTCGAGCAGCCGGACGTCCTCGTGGCCGAAGAGCGTGAAGACCCAGAGGGCGTAGGCGGCCCACCAGTTGGACTTGTCACCGTAGATGACCACGGTGCTGTCCCGGGAAATTCCCTTGGACGCCGCGAGGCTGGCAAAGGCGGCACCGTCGATGTAGTCACGCGACACTTCGTCGTTCAGGTCGGTGTGCCAGTCGATCTTGACGGCGCCGGGGATGTGGCCGGTCTCGTAGAGCAGCACGTCCTCGTCGGACTCCACAACGATCAGCTCGCCGTTTGCCACCGCGCCGTTCTCGATGGCAGCTGCGAGCCACTCGGTGGAAACGAGCCGCTCCGGGTGGGCGTAGGCTGCGAACTTCTCATTCTGTTCAACCGGGTAGGGCATGGCTTGGCCTTTCAGTAAGAGCACGGGAAACCGCGGGACATGCAAATTGAACCTGTTCCCACCCTAGTCAGCGCCTATGCGGTTGTCCGTATTCCGTTAATAGGACGAAATGTGCCCTTCGTCACGGCGACGGGGCCATTGAGGCATCCAGCCCGGGTACCGTCCGCGTTGCCGGTATTCTTTCTGGGGACCAACCACCAGCAGAACGGACCACCTTGGTACAGATCGAACAGCTTGCCGCCCGCACTCCGGCAGTTTCGGTGGACGAACTCCTTAAGGGCTTCTACCCATCGCCGCGGTTTGGGGAGGTTTCCTTTTCGAGCTACCGCCCGGACCCCAAGCAGCCCAGCCAGGCCGCCGCCGTGCGCGCCCTGCAGGGATTTGCCGACGGCGTGGGGTCGGGAAACGGGGGCGGGCTCTTCAAGAAGCTGTTCGCCAAAAAGGATGATTCCCGCGCAGGGATCTACCTCGACGGCGGCTTCGGCGTGGGCAAGACCCACTTGCTTGCGTCCCTGTGGCACGCGGCGCCGGGCCCCAAGGCCTTCGGCACCTTCGTGGAGTACACCAACCTGGTGGGTGCCCTGTCCTTCCGCAAGACAGTGGATGCCTTGAGCAGCTACAAGCTGGTGTGCATTGACGAGTTCGAACTGGATGATCCGGGCGACACCGTGCTGATGTCCCGGCTCATGCGGGAACTTGCCGACGCCGGCGTCAAGCTTGCCGCTACCTCCAACACGCTGCCGGGCTCCCTGGGCGACGGACGTTTCGCCGCAGTGGACTTCCAGCGCGAAATCCAGGTCCTGGCCGACCAGTTCGACGTGATCCGCATCGACGGCGAGGATTTCCGGCACCGTGGCCTTCCCGCCGCGCCGGCCCCGTTGAAGAACAGCGAGCTCAACGCGCACATGAAGGCGGAGTTCGATGGCAGGACGGTGGCGCAGGACGAGTTCTCCACCCTCATCCACCACCTCGCCGGTGTTCACCCCAGCCGTTACCGGCAGTTGATCGACGGCATTGACGGCGTGGTGTGGCGCAACGTGGAAACCATCACCGAGCAGGCCGTGGCGCTGCGCTTCGTGGTGCTGGCGGACCGGCTCTACGACAAGGACGTTCCCATCCTGGCCAGCGGTGTGCCGTTCGACAAGCTGTTCACCGAGGAGATGATGACCGGCGGGTACATGAAGAAGTACTTCCGTGCGGTGTCCCGACTTACGGCGCTGGCCCGCGAAGGCCAGAACCACGAACCTTCCTAGCGGGTTCCGGGGCCGCCCCCGCTGCGTTCCGGCGCGGCGGGCCGGAGCAGTGCTGCCCTGACCGCGAGCCCGGCCAGGAGTGCCCAAAACGCGGATCCAATGCCTGCGAACGCCAGGCCCGAAGCCGCCATCAGGAAGGTAATGGCAGGGGCAATGCGGTCCTGGGGATCTGCCAGGGCGGCGGAGATGGCTGAGGCCAGGGTCCCCAGCAAAGCCAAGCCCGCCACAGCCTCAAGCATCCCTGCCGGCGCCTGGTTGACCACTGACACCAGCGCGGCGGAAAAGCCGGCCAGCACCAGGTATGCGAGGCCGGACGTGAATCCCGCCACCCACCTCCTGCTGCGGTCCGCGCCGGCTTCCTCTCCCGCGGCAAGGGCCGCACTCAGGGCGGCAAGGTTGATGGCGTGGCCGCCGAAGGGCGCCCCCAGGACTGTTCCCGCCCCCGTAACCAGCATCGCCGGCCGCCACGGTGTCTCGTAACCGAAGGACCGCAACACTGCTACCCCCGGCACGTTCTGTGAGGCCATGGTCACCACGAAGAGCGGGACGGCGATCCCGGCCAGGGACTGCAGGCTGAAAGCGGGCGTTGTCCACGTGAGGGTCGGCAGCAGGGGTCCCGCATCCGCCGAAGGCCCTGCGGAGGCCAGGGAAATACCGATGACGGCCAGGGCCACGAGCAGGGCTGCGGGCACGGCCCAGCGCGGAGCGAACTTCATCATCAGCAGCCAGCAGAGAATTACTGGCGCTAAATACAGAGGCACGGTGCCCAATGCCTTGAAGGGGGCCAGGCAAAGTTGCAGGAGGACACCGGCCAGCATCGCCTGTGCCAGGGAAGTGGGGATCCGGGCCATCAGCCGCCCGAGCGCCGGCACCAGGCCGGTCAGTCCCAGCAGCAGTCCGGCGGCGATGAAGGCGCCGACGGCGGCCGGCCACCCGCCGTCGGGCATTCCCGACGCAGCAAGCAGGGCCGCGCCCGGCGTGGACCAGGCCAGCGTCACCGGCACGCGGGAGCGCCAGGCAAGTCCCAGGACGCCAAGCCCGACAGCCAGTGTCAGGGCCAGCAGTCCGGATGCGGCCTGGCCGGGGTCAGCACCCACTGCCTTGAGTCCGGCCAGGACCACGGCAAATGAGGACGTGAAGCCCACCAGCGCGGTGACGATCCCCGCAACAAGCGGCCGGGAATCCATCCGGGCCCGTCCGGCCGGTGCGATGGTGGAGGGTGCGGGGGACTTGGGCATACCGGCAGGTTACCGGTGGAGCATGGTGAAGCGGGAATTGCCGGGAAAGCCTCCCGCCAACGCACCTGACCGGCTTTTTGGCGTTCAAGGCGGCCCGCCTTAAACGCCAAAGGCGCGGGCGCCGCCTCGCGGCGGGACCCGCGCCCCGGTTGACGTGCTAGGGCAAGGCCCTGGCCAAATCCTTTACGGAGCCCTGTCCACCGGTGGAACCGGATTTCCAGGAGCTGCCGGGGGAACTGGTCCGGCGGCAGGTGCCTGGCCCGGGGTTCCGTTCTTGTCAATGAGCTTGGAAGCGCCATCCTGGATCTTGTCGACGTGGCCCGCGTACTTGCCGCCGGTCCTGGTGTCGACAAAATCGCCGGCCTTGGTGATGCCGTCCTTGATGGCCTGCTCGTTGCCGCGGATGAGACCCTGAGCCTTGCCCTTCAGATCGTCAATCAAACCCACGAGCACCTCCCTTCTATCGCGGAGCCAGGTCGCTCCTCGCGCATTCGATCTTATCGGCGCGGAGAAGGGGTGCCAAGGGAATTGCGTTCGCCGGGAGCGGATGCCGGGAAACGAAAAAAGCAGCTCAGAAGGAGCTGCTTTACTGTGGGCGATACTGGGATCGAACCAGTGACCTCTTCCGTGTCAGGGAAGCGCGCTACCGCTGCGCCAATCGCCCGGAACCGGAAGACCGGTAAGTGGGATAAAAGAGAGCGGACGACGAGATTCGAA
>Ga0308170_10001027_pt1 | contig 29200 bp, 33 predicted proteins | sample PhyBR2_2_FD_202136 | JGI IMG/M metagenome (GOLD analysis project Ga0308170, IMG submission 202136) | Phyllosphere microbial communities from UC Gill Tract Community Farm, Albany, California, United States - DLSLSB.R2 | ecosystem: Host-associated > Plants > Phyllosphere > Unclassified | place...
AGCCGTGGGATGGGAAGGACGAAAGGAGAGCCGCTGTCGAGCTGATGACGCGATGGCGCTGCTGTCCCCACTCGAGAGAATGTGCTAGCCGCGCAGGGTAGAGCTCAGCTACACCACTCGCGCCCTGTACGCACAGAAGGCGCGCAAGAGAGCGACGAGACGAGCGAGCTCTCCTCGTCTGCTCCTCCGAGTCGTCCCCCACTTCGCCTCTCGCTCTGCCGCGCCGCTCTCGAGTGCCCGGCCGACTATGCCGCCAGCTCAAGCAGACTTCTCGGACGAGCGTACGCCGCTCCTCCCACCGCCACCGCACCTCCCGCGACCGGCCGTCTCGCCTCCTCCGCCTCGGCAAAGGCGCTCTCGCCCTCGCCCTCACCAGCACCACGAGCCCCGGCCGTTCCCACCTCGCTCTGAAGCGCTCTCGATTCCCGCCCTCGCCCGCGCCGCAGCCGCCCTCCAGGCAGGCCACCTTCCCTCGACCACCCAGCTCCTCGCCTTCGCCGACCTTCTCCTCGAGTCGCCCTTCCTGAAGGACGCCGCGACGGGCACCGTCTGGGAGCCGACGTACGGCGAGGGGCGGCTCGGCACGGGCGGGCTCAGCCGCGAGGGCGAACGGGTCCGGCTCGCCGTGCGCGAGTGCGTCGAGAGCGCGAGGGAGCTCGTCGAGGGGCGCAACCCGGTCGTCGTCGAGCGCGGCGAGGGCGGCGAGGAGCGAGTGCTGATGGGCGTGACGGGCGAGGGAGAGCTCGGCGACGGGTGGCAGGAGTTCTGGTGGCGGTACAGGGCGAGCAAGGTCGACTTTGGTGCGTCTGCAGGGCACTGCCCTTCTCCCTCCCCACCCCTCCTACGATCTAAGACAGGAACCTGAACCTCGTCCCTACCCTGCAGAGCTACCAGCGCCGCACCTCCCCGTCCCCGACCGGTCCTCCGTCCAGCAAGCCACGACCTCCCTCCTCAACCTCGCCCAACTCTTCCTCACCTCGCCCGCCCTCCGCTCCCTCGTGTCCGACATCGTCCTCCTCATCCGCGACACGGCCGACGTCGTCCTCGAGACGGCGCAGGCCAAGGACCAGCTCGGGCCCGAGACGGTCCACGCGCTCGAGCGGATCGTCGAGGCGGCGGCAGAGGGGGCGGTCGGTGCGAGCACGGTCAGGGCGCACGATGCGGGCCCGGATGCGATGACCTCGAGGCCAGGCGCGAGGCAGCGCGAGGAACGGGCTCATGCCGCCGGCGTCGGCGTCGGCGATGCGCAGGACCCGCCCGAGGCTGCGGCGTCGCTCGCGCCGCCGCAAGACGATGAGCCGGCTGCCAGCGCGAGCCCGAGCTGTCGCGTCGAGGGCACGAACGTGGAGGAGGCGTCGAGCAAGGCCGCGCAGAAGGACCCGCAGCAGCTGCAGGACGAGTTCGTCGACCGCGTCAAGAAGGTGCGTCTCTTCCGCTCTTGCCCTCTCGCCTTACTCCCGGCACAGCAGCTCATATCTCAAAATTGCAGATCTTTCTCCAGCTGCAGGCGCAGCCGCAGTACCAGCGCTCGATGCAGACGCTCCTCACCCTCGTGCGCAACTACCTTCGCATCGCTCTCGACAAAGCCACACCGCACGTGCACGTCGAGCCCGCCGCTTCTTCCTCAACATATTCCTCGACACCGTCTTCACCCGTCGCCGCACATCCCGCACCGACCGACGACGCCGACCCAACGCACCTCCTCCTCCCCCTCCTCGAGCCCTTCACCGGCGGGCCGGGCTCCCTCGTCCCGCTCCGCCGCACGACGCACGCCCTCCTCCTCCACCTCGACCCTTCGCGCACGGACACTTCGCCCGCCCGCCTGCGCGACCTCGCGCACTCGCTCGACGCGCTCGTCGAGAAGGCGCTCCTCGAGCCCGGCTGGGTCGGCGGCGCCGCGGCGCAGCGCCAGGTCGGCGAGCTGCACGACGGCCTGCGCGCACTTGCGCGCGACTACCCGGTCCTCGCGCAGGACGTGCAGCGCGTCTTTGCGTGCGTCGCAACGGCGCTGCAAGCGCTCGCCGGCGACGAGCTGCTCGCGAGGGCGGTGCGCGCGGTCGAGGAGCTTGCGGGCGCGCTCGGCGCGTGGACGGTCGAGGCAGCGGGTACGGCGGCGAGGGCGGCGAGCGGCGAGGGCGTCGCAGCGGTCTGGGGCGACGTCCTCGAGTGGCTCGTGCCGCGAGTGCTCGGCGTGCTCAAGGAGGTCCCGCTTCCTCGGTGCGTCCCAGCTCCCTCTCGCTCTCGCTCGACTTTCACAGACGAGGATGACTGATTCGCAGCCTCCTACAGGTTCGAGTTTGCGTCGCCGTCCGTCTCGCTCGCAGTCGACCCGCCGTCCCTCCTCGCCACCTCGATCATCCCCTCGTCCATCTCGCTCCAGCAGTCGACCTCGATCACGTACCTCCCTTCGTCCGGCTCAGCCTCGACCGCCCTCCCCGTCTCGGCCTCGCACCCCGCCAACCCGTCCCTCGCGCGAGCACCCGCCGCCGCACGGACCGCCTTTGCCGCCTCGACGCTCCTTCACGTCGAGGGCGTGCAGCTCGTGATCAAGGACGTCGGCTACTACGCGTCGTACCACACGGGTCTCCCGTGCATCGGCGACGTCACCGAGTCGGGCTTGCTCGACCTGCGCTTCGGGCACCCGAGCTCGTCGGACGGATCCTCGAGCGGCAGCGGCGGCGCCGACGGCGGCCTCGGCTTCACCGTCTCCACCTCTACGCCTCCTCCACCGGGCGCACGCACCCTCTTCACCCTCCAGCGCGACTCGACCGCCGTCGCCCTCGCCGACTTCCACCTCACGCCGCACTCGAGCTCGCACCCCTGGCTCGTGTGGCTCCTACGCCCGCTCCTGCGCGTCGCTGTGCGCAAAGCCGTCGAGTACGAGCTGCGCGAGGCGGTGCTCGAGCCTGGCGCCGAGTGGATCGGGCGGGCGGGGTTCGAGGTGCGCGAGCGGGCCGAGGAGCTGCGGGCGAGGGCGGCGGACGAGGCGGACGAGGGCCGCGAGCAGGTCGAGGGCGAGGTGGAGCGTCTTTGGCGATGGGCGCGGGCGGCGTGGGACGTGCTCGCCGGGCGAGCCGTCGAGGACGAGGAGGAGGACGTCGACGAGTCGGGCTCCGACGCCTCGAGCGCGACGAGCAACGCCGACGCCGAAGCTCGACCGGCATGGCACCTACACCTAAACCGACACGGCGTCGCCGTCGACCTCGAAGCCGCCAACGGCACCGCCGGCGTCGGCTCAGAAGGCGTCGTCCTCCCCGCCGGCAAGGCGCCGATCCCGCTCCCCGAGGGCCGCTCACCGCCCAAAGGCCTCGCCCGAGCAGCGCGAGACGAAGTTCAGCACGAGGTGGAGGCCGGGAGGGAGGCGGCCAAGGGCACGATGCACGCTGTCGGCGAGGTCGGTGAGGAGGCGGATCGGTGGGACGAGCGCGTGAGGAGGGAGCAGAGGACGAGGCCGCATAGCTGGAGGAGCCGTGCATTCGACTTGCAGCTTGCGAGGATGTAGATGACAGCTGGTCTGCAATGCGCGCTCGTGCCCTGGTCGTCGTGCTTCTCGCCGCCGACGACTTGAGAAGGTCGACGAGCGAGCGCTTTCGGCGACGAGAGCTGCCAGGAGCTGTCTAGGAAAGCCGCTCTCTTCGAACTTCGCTCGGTCTCGCACATGCTCTCGAGCGACTCTCTGTCGGCGTCTGAGAAGGAGAGACCAGTCTACTTTTGCGCAAGAGAGGAAGAAGGACGACCGCCGTCCGGATCTACAAATCATGTACGACGAGGAGGATCGAGAGGGATAGGACGGAACAGAGAGAGAGAGAGAGAGAGACAGATCTAGTACAACCGAAGAGGGAGAGAAAGAGAGAGGGAGAGAGAGAGGAAGGGGAGCGAGGAGGGGAAAGGCGACAGGAGGAAGGGGAGACACGAAGAGGAGGAGGCGCTCAGGCCTCAAGGTCCTTCTCCTTGTCGTTGATGGCGACGGCGCGACCTGCGAGGTCCTCGCCCTCGACGGCGTTCTGCGTGTCGGTGAGGTAGATGTTCTTGGCGAAGACGGCGAGGATGATAGGGACGACCGCGATCGCCGTCGCGGCGATGAGGAGCGTCTTCATGACGGCGGCGTACGACTCGACGACGGCCTCGTACGCCGGCGGGTTCGTCGTCTTGTACGATACCGCAGACGTGACTGACCCGAAGACGGCCGTGATCTCGGTCGAGTTGAGGATGCCGGCGAGGCGGTTGGCGAGCTCCTTGGGCATGTGGTCGCGCCAGACGGCCGAGGCGATGGCGGTGCCGCAAGCGTTGCCGATCTCGGCGAAGAGGAGGACGAGCGCCGTGACGGTCGCGACGTCCTGGTGCGGGCTCGACGCCTGCGCGAGGAGCTGGCAGCTCGCGGACGCGACACCGCCGCCGAGGCCCTGGAGGACCTGCGTAATGACGACCTCGAAGGTGCTGCCCCTCGCGCCTCGGCTCCTGATCATAAGCCCGACGCCCAGGAGGCGAATGCAGAGCCCGCCGACGAGGAGCCACTTGGTGCGGCGGAACTTGAGCTGGTAGAAGCCGGCACAGATGGCGCCCAGGGTGAGGGCGAGGGTCTCTGTGTGAGGGAAGGAGGAAGGTCAGTTCGGGTCGAAGCTCGAGGACGAGGATGAGGACGAGGAGAGAAGAGCCCGACGCACGAGTGCTCACGACGTAGCCGACCTCGCTGACGGTCCAGTCGGTCTTGAGGACTGTAAGGAAAGAATAGAGGAACGTGTACTGAATGGGCGCGTATGGAGTCAGCAGGGCCGAGCAGGGGCGGTTTGAGAAGGTCCCCACCGACTCGCAGGTCGGCGCGGCGAGAGAGGACGCACCTGGAGGTAGAACGAGACGAAATCGAAGAAGCCGATGAGGGCGGCGATCATGATGGTCGGGTTGCGGAAGAAGCGGGCGGGGAAGAGAGGCTTGACGGCGAGGCGGCTCTCGTAGACGACGAAGACGATGAGGACGACGCCGCCGACGACGAGGAGCGTGATGATCTTGTACGAGTCCCACCACAGCTGCCCCTTGTTGACGAGGGTGAGCGGGAGGAGGACGCATGCCCAGCCGGCGCCGAAGAGGATGAGCCCAACGGCGTCGATGTCGAGGGCCCAGCCGAGGGCGCGCTTGCCGAGCGAGCGCGTGTCCTTGACCCGTGCCGCCGTGCCGCCGGTCGTCTCGACGATGTCGGTCGAGTCGAGGCCGAGCTTTGAGGCCTGCGAGAGGAGGGAGCCGAGGGGCAAAAGTCAGTGAAAAGGCGGCCTGAGCGCGAGAGCGAGTGGACGCACACGACGTTGAGCCCAGGCGAGAGTGCCGATGATGGGCGCACAGACGACCGGGATGAGGATGATGAAGACGACGTAGCCGTAGCGCCAGTTGTCCGTGACGAGAACGCCCTCGTCGTTGAGGTGGGGCTTGAGGATGCCCTGCGCGATGTTGGACGAGACGAACGCGTTCATGAAGTACCAGATCGACACGAGCGACGACATGAGGCCACGCCAGCTGTGGCATGCGACGTCAGCACGAGCTCTGGCTGCAGAGGGCATTTGTGAGCCGGCGAGCCGGAAAGGAGGAGGAGACGCACCGCAGGTTCGTGCAGTCGGCGATGACGATTTGAATGAGGATCTGCAGCGACGCGTAGCCGACCTACACGTCGAGAAGGTAGCAGTAGAGGAGGAGCAAGAAGAGGGAGGGACAAGAAAGGGCGAGGGAGAGAGCGAGTCAGTCAACGGTTCTCGCGCCGCACGCTCGAGGAAGGCCGACGCACATAGTAGATGACGGATCCAGCGGCGTAGGTGTGTACGTCCTTGCACGCAGCGATGATGATGAACCCCAAGCAGTAGAAGAAAACGCTCATCGTGAGCGCCTCGGCACGACCGAAGACGTCGGCGAACTTGGCCGAGAAGGGCTTAGTGACGGCGAGGATGATGGCCTGCGCGGTCGCGATGGCGCCGAGGAGCGAATGCTGAGAGAAAGACGAAGTCGCCCACGCCGAGTATTGCCATGTCGTCGAGCCTTCGAGCGAGTAGACGTAGGCGGCGAGCGCAATGCTGACGAAGAGGACGATCTTGGACGTGCGGCCCCTGCGCGCACAAAAGCAGAGTCAGGTTGGGCTCAGTGTCGACACTCGCTGCGAGCGACTGATGGCTACAAGGATGAGGAGGAATAGTAGGAAGAGGGAAACGAGGAGCAGGAAGAAGGCGACGAGGAGGAGGAGGCTCGACGCACCAAACACGGTTGACGCTCTCGACCTTGAGCACGCCCTTCTGCGTCTCGACGGCATAGGCTGGAGGAGGAACGGCCCCGCCCGTCGTCTGCGCGCAGGAGAGGGAGGAGGGAGAGGCCGATCAGCGATCGCTCGAGGAGGAGCCGAGACGCTGCTGCCGCGCGGGGCGTCGGTCCTTCGCCAGCTCATGCGGCATCCGTGGAACGAGACTAGCGCGAAGCAGAAGAACTCAAGCGCACCTGGGGCTCGGGGACGGCGTTCGAAGCCGTGGGCAAGAACGCTGCGTGCGTGCGCTCGCGCTCGACGTTGCCGGCGAGCTCGAGGTCCGACTTGTTCGTGTCGTCGTGCGAGGACGTCGACATGGCTGCTCTGGCTGGTCGTGGCTGGGTGGCGAAAAGAACGAGGGAGGGAGCAAAGAGCGAGCGTCGCCGAGCCACGCGATCTGGCTCGAGCTCTCCATCTGATTGCGGAGGCGATCTTGTCCGAGCTCTTGGGTGAATGCCAGCGGCGCATCTCGCCCCCGCCATCCGGCTCGCGGCAGGTCCGCTCGCTCTTTCTCGTCGGGTGTCTCGGCGAAGCGGAAGGGCCGCCACGACGGCCTTCCCAAGTTGGCCTTCCTCGACGTCAGCCTCGCTCTCGCCTCTCTGCAGACTGCGAACAGCTCTAGAGCTGCGCGAGTCGCCTCCGATGCTCTCGAGAGCACGGCAGCGGACGAACGCGCGCTGTCGAGCTCGCCGAAGAGAGCTTGGCTCGTGCGGGGCTCACTCGGACGAACGGCCAGGAACCCGCTCGAGCGGGCGACCAAGAGCTGCTCTCGACGACAAGTACCGACCGCGAAAAGAGCATGGTACGACGAGCTACATTACGACACTGCTAGAGAGATGCGGGAGTCTAGAATAAAAGGAAGAGAGAGGGTCCGTTCACTGCTCGAAGAAGCCCTCCTTGAGGAGCGACTGCACGACCTCGCCGCTGCGGACGGCGAGCACACTGCGTCGAGGGCAAGAAAGAGAGCGCGGATCAGGACGGTGCGCGAGAGACGAGAACGAGCGACGCGAGGACGCACCTGAGGAGCGAGTCGCTGATGCCGTGTGTCTTCTCGCACGCGCCCTGGAGCCAAACGGTAGGGCGGAACTCCTTGCCCGAGGCGGTCCTCGTCGGGAGCTGCAGGCGGTAGTTCTCGGCGACCGGGTACACGGGCGCCTTGGCGGGCGACGAGGTGCGCTTGAGGCCGTGGTCGGGCGAGGCGGGCGACGGCGGCGAGCTCGCGGCGGTGGAGGGGGTCGGGTGCGTCGAGAAGCGCGAGGGCGAGTCGTAGCGAGCCGAAGGAGGGACCGACGAAGAAGCGATCGAGGCGGCGCGGCTGCTGCCCGACTCGGTACGGCCGATGCGCGTCGAGAAGGCGGCGGCGGGGAGGTCGAGCGACGGCGGCAGGGCGAGCGGCGACGACGAGCGCTCGTCGTCGGCGGTGCCCGTGGCGAAGATGTCGCTGAGCGGGATGGTCGCCTCGTCCTTGCGCTCGGCGGCGATCGTCTCGGACGCCGACGAGGGCGGGAAGAGCATGTTGCGCCAGCCCTGACGGTCGTAGCCCGTGCCGCAGACGATGATGTCGTACTCGACCTCGCGCGCCTCGCGCGTGATCGGGTTGAAGAGCGAGAGGCGGACGGCGGGCGACGACGAGTCGGTCGAGACAACGTGCGCCTCGCGGATCTCGGTGTAGGGGCGCACGTTGAGGCGAGGGTCGTGCGCGAGGTCCTTTGCGGCCGTGCCGGTGCGCGCGGCGATGTCCTCCTCGACCTTCTGGCTGTACATGGTCGTATAGACCTGCGGAGAGTTGGAGTCAGTCTCTGCAGAGCGAGAGCGGGAAGGAGGGAGAGAGGGGGACGCACCGACTCGAGCGTCTTGGGGTTGACGATAGAGTAGTTGGTGCTCTTGGCCTCGCCGAGCACACGCTCTCGCTCGTCGTCGCCGAGGCGGAACATGGCCTGGCTCATCGACGGGTCGAACACCTCGTTGGAGAACTGGCCCTCGTCTGCGAGCAGGTCGAGCGAGTCAGCAAGATCCTGACGAGCCGACGAGGCAGAGAGAGCGAGGACGCACCAGTAGGACGCATCGATGAGTTGCGAAGGAGCATGTCGACTTGAGGGCGCTCGAACTCGGCGCCGGCGGGGAGGAACGGCGCGAGCTTGGTGCGCAGGTGGAGGAAGCACTCGGCGGCCGACTGGCCGGCGCCGACGACGGCGAGGCGGATTGGCCGGCGCTCGCGGATGCGCGCCTCGACGATGTGCGGGAGGATGGCGTCGACCTTGTCCTGGAAGTGCGCCGTGTGGAGGATGCGGTCGGTCGCGACGAGCTCGGGAGCTGCGAGCTGCGGCGGGATCTTGGGCGAGCCGCCAGCCGAGACGACGAGGTTGCGGGTGTAGCGGATCGTCGTCTCGCCGGTCGCGACGATGCGAGACGTGACCTTGAGGACCCGCACGTCTGCGCCCTCGTCGTGCTCGTCGGGTCGGAGCGCGTCGACGGCGACGACCTCCTCGCCGTACGCGACCTCGCCGTGCTGTTCCCGCAGCTCGCCCTCGACCTTGGCGGCGCACCACTGGAGGTAGTCGGCGAACTCGCGACGGGAGGGCGTGAAGGTCGACAAGGAGATGAACGAGGCGAGGCGGGATGGGGTGAACGAGGCGAGGTACGAGAGGAAGGTGTAGGCGCTCTGCGGGTTGCGCAGGGTGGCGAGGTCCTTGAGGAACCTGTGGGCGCCATGGAGTGGGTCAGCGTAGCTCCTCGAGTGGCGCGCGAGGGGGGTCTGCTCATTCGAGCCGAGGGAGGGGGAGGAGGGAGACGACGCACGAGATCTGCATGTGGCTGCCCTCGAGCATCATGCCAGGGTGCCACTGGAACCGAGGGAAGCGCTCGACGAAGGCGCAGCGCAGTGGCCGCTTCGTGGCGGCGTCGCCGTCTTGCCGAGCCCGCACCGCCTCCTCGACGCTGAACCCGAGCGCGTCCTGGAGGCCGCCGAGCGACGAGTAGGTCGGTGGGCGGGGTCGACGAGCGTCCGTGTTGTGCTCGACCAGGGCGATGGCGAGCGCGAGGGCGGCAGGGCCGAAGCCGATCGCGACGAGGTCATGGACGACGTCGGGAGGCGAGGGCGACGAGGGAAGGTGGCTGGTGGCCATGGCGTGCGAGGGGCGACGGTGGGGGCGGGCGCAGGTGCGGTAGCTGAGTGAGAGAGGGTGGTGCTAGTGTGCAGGCGAGGCGAGGGAGCTGGCGGAGAGAGCAAGAAGGAGCGAGGAGAAAGTGCGAGGAAGGCGCGAACCGCGGCCTCCACACTCGGAGCCGGAGGCGCACGATGATCGACAGCCCGCGCGCTGAGGTCAACGCGGCAACCGTTCGACGCTTTCGCAGTGCGCCTCGTCCCTTCGAGCCTCTCGACAAGTCCGCATCTGCTGCATCGGCACCTCGATATAGACTCGCGCTCATTGGCTCGCGCGACTCGCTAGCCGTCGCGAGGGAGTTGAGCATCGACGAGCTCGCTGCCTGCGCTCGAGCCCGGTCCCACCCCTCGCAGCTCGCCTCGGGCGCTTCCGCTCGCTCGGGCTGGCTTAGCTCGAGAAGAGCGAGTTCAAGACAGGCTGGGCAAGCGCTAATCTGACAAGCCCGACCCCTGTCTCACTGATCATCTCGCACCCTCTCCTCGCTTCCGTCGCACCTTGCCCGACTCTCCTCGCTGCTCTCAACGTCTCGACCGGTAGCGCCGGCGTAGGAAGAGACTCGCTCGCCGAGGTCCAAGCTCATGAACGGCTTCCTTGCAGCGAGGAGACGCGGCTACGGCCTGCGGCCTTCCCAAATGGCCAGACGACGACGATGCCCCGCTCGAGCGCCGCAGCCGCCCAGCCTCGAGCGCGTCGGGCAGCTACGTCTCGTGGAGCTCTCGCTCGGCGAGCGCGCGCTCACGCCCGAGCAGGTCGCAGCCCGTCGCGCTGAGAAAGCCCTTTTCGGCTGCGGACGACCGACGAGGTCCGTCAGTTGCTGCTGCTCGAGAGCTGACGCAGAAGACGAAGTGAGAGGAAAGACGCACTGGTGTAGCCATCGATCAAGCGCCCGGGCACGACCTCGCTCGTGTCGGAGAAGACGGACACGTCGCGCTCGAGCGGGTCTGCCGCGGCGAGGGCGAGGGCGTCGAGCGACTCGAGCTCTTGCGCAAGCGTGCCCGACCAGCCGGCGAGAAGCTCGGTCGGATCGTGCTGCGGGCGAGAGGCGGCGGTCGAGGTCGACGAGGAGGAGATGATCTGGTCGACGAGCGCGACGACGAAGACCTGCAGCGACGAGACGTGTCCGTCAGCCGCGGCACGCAGAGATTACCGAGCGGGAGAGAGAGAGAGAGAGAGAGAAAGAGGTGCGCACCTTTGCGCCGAGCTTCTGAGCCGTCTCTGCGAGCATCCAGCTCCCGATCGGAGCGCGCACGTCCCCTCCCTTGCCCGGCAGGACCGCCTCGACGCCGAGGAGCACGACCGCCTGCCCCTCTCCTCGCGCCCTGATCCCGCTCAACACGCTCGCCGCCGCATTGTCCGCCGCGATGCAGAGCTGCACCTTGGTGCCGCCGAGGCCCGACGGCGGCGGCCTGCCGAAGAGCCGGCCCTCGGCTCGTGCGAGGAGGCGGTCGAGCTCGCCGTACGACTCGCCGACCTGCGCCACGAGCTCGTCGTCGCCGCTCGATGCTCCGTCGGGGCCGCCGAGAGCGTGCAGGACCCGCTCGGGTAGACCGCCGCCCGAACCTGCCGCAGGTGCGAGCGGGTGCGCCCGCCACGGGTTCTCGTAGCTTGTCGACAGGCTGCGCAGCTGCTCGGCTTTGTCGCGGGAGGCGTGTACGACTTGGTGAAGGCGGGCGGCGAGAGCGGCGCCGGTGCAGAGCGGGCGCGACTCGAAGACGGTGAGGGCGAGCGTGTTTGGGCGGGAGGCCCACCTGCAGGAGAGAGCGAGGTCAGCAATTGTGAACGAGCCGAACGACTAGTGTGAGAAGGGGGACGTACTCGACTTGGGCGGCGCGCGTCACGGCCTGGACGTGCGGGTTGAGGGTGCCGTACCTGCGACGAGAACACCACGTCAGCCTCTTTCGGCGACGATGCAGCGCGAGAGCGAGAGGAACCGCACGCACGGGTGGGCCGAGATGGTCGTCACGTAGTGCACGAGCTCTCGCAGCACGCCTGCGACGAGAGGGTCGTTGCCGGCCGCGAGCACGTGCAGGACCGGCCGCTTCTCGAACGACGCTCGCTCGAGCACCTTTGCGACGGCGAGCTTCTCGAGCGACGCGGCGGCGAGGCGGATGCGGGTACCCTCGGAGAGGATCGAGTCGGTGGCGGAGCGAAGGAAGGCGGGGAGGGGTACGTCGGCGGCGGGCGAGCGGGCGAGGTGCTTAAGCGGGAGGAGGATCCGAAGGAAGAGCGCCGAGATGGCCGAGGACGAGGCGGCCGAAACGTGCTCGAAGTGGTGTGTGACGACTGCAGGGAGGAGCGTCAGCGAGGCGCTCGAGAAGGCATCGAGGGGAGGTGAGAAGGGGGGAGAGGCTCGAGCGTCGCCGCAGAGGAAGAGACGCACCGTCTCGCCAGTATCGCAGCAGTCGGTCCTTGACGACCTCGTCCGGTATCGCGAGCATCTCCTTGCTCGGCTGCGACACGCCGACGGGCCAAGTGCCGCGGAAGGCGGTCTCGCCTGCTCGAGCCTGCACGAGCTCGAGGAGGGAGTTGAGCGCGAGGTCGGCGAGCTCGAAGGGCGCGAGCTTGTCGCGCAGAGTAAAGGCGAGGTGCAGAGCGTTGTCGAGAGCGGGAGGGAGGATGACCGAGTGAAAGGCGGCGGAGAGGTGCTCGTTCTGCGAGGTGGGGTCGAGAGCGTCAGTCAAGGCGCACGCACGAGGTGGTTGGAGACGAGGGCGCACCTTGAGCCGAGTCGTGTCCCTCTCGACGACCTCGAACATCTCCCACGCATGGGCACCCCTCCCGAGGCGCGCCTCGGCCTCCCTGTAGGCCGCCCGCTCACCCTGCGCCGCCTCGTCCTCGTCCTCCTCGCCCTGCGCCGTCTCGAACTCGCACTCGAGCCCGTGCTCGTACGAGCTCGACATGCGCCACAGGAAGGCCTGCAGGCTCGTACCCGGCGACCACGGAAAGAGCCTTGACGAGCGGACGAACCTGCGGGTCGAAGAGCTCGAGGTCAGTCACGCCTCCTCGCTCTCGCTTGTCGGTAGTCGAGAGGAAACAGGACGCACTGCACGTCTTGAGAAGGCTCGAGGAGAAGGCCGCTCTTGATCGACTTGGCGGAAGCTGCTCGCAGGTCGACCTCGTTGAGCGGTGCGGACGACATCGGACGGTCGACGGTCGAGTGGAGGGCGAACTCGAGCTGCGCGCTGTTTGGGCTCGTCAGTGTATGCTTCTCGATGCAGAGAGTAAGAGAGAGTGGACGTACGGAGAGTAGACCTCGCCTCGCGCCCTGCGCTCGGGCAGGGCGAAGAGCAGGAGCTCGCTCCCCTGCCCGGGCGCATCCGCCTCGCCGCGCGAGACGAGCGTGAGCACGACGTAGCTGTGCTGCGCCATCGAGTCCAGAGCAGTGAGAGGACGGAGAGAGAAGAGCGAAGCCAGGAAAGTCCGCGGCGACGGCGTGCGGACGAGGTGCCAGCGCCGAGAGGAGGTCCAAGCGGCGAAGAGGCGGCCGGCGCCTCCTGTCCGCCTGTCTCAGAATTGCAGAGCGATGTGTGGATAGACGACAACAGATGGCATAGTGTGTGGCGTAGAAAGACGGCGAGGTGGTCGAGGAGAAGGAAGAGGAGGAGGGGGAGGACGGGGATGGAGACCTGCGGAGGACGAGAGGTCAGCGCCGACCCTCGGCGGAAGGAGGTGCCGTCGAGGTGACCGAGGAGGTACAGAAAGAGAACGAGGACGTACCTATCAGACTGCTGACCCTTCGTGCCCTCTCTGCCGGCCCTTGCCCCGGCCGAGCACCTCCTCGCGCTCGTCCCGCCCCGCCCACCCTCGCGCGTCGACCCAGCTCTCCCTCCCTGCGAGCGCACCCGGCGCGCACAGGACGGCGAGGACGTTGCGCCAGCCCGAGCGGCGCGTCCAGGGGTTGGCCGAGACGGGCTCGGACGTGAGCGGCGAGAGGGCGGCGCGAGCGATGGCGGGGCGGAGCTGCGCGACGAGGCAGGCCCAAAGTCAGCTTAGCTCGTAGGGTTGAGTAGAAGAAGCTGAAGATACGGGCAAGCGGGACGCACCATCTCGATCGTCGTGCGGTTGGTCCAAACGAGCTGGGCGTGGTAGGCGGCGAGCCCGCCGACGGGGACGAGGAAGGCGAACGTCGCGACGAGGACGACGATGGCGCCGATCGTGTCCCACTGTCGGAGCTGCGAGGCGGACGCGCGCTGCGAAATGTGGTAGGCCGAGAAGCCGAGCGAGTACAGGCCGGCGACGACGGCTGAGAGGAGGAAGGCGATGAACGAGAGGTAGTTGCGCTGGCCGATGCACTGCAAGAGGGAGAGCGCAAGGGTCAGCTGAGCTCGGCTCCTGACCTTGACGTGAAGCGCGGCGAGACGAGGGAGAGAGAGGCCGAGGAAGAAGAGGGGAAAGAGGAGACACACGGCGTTCAGGAAGGCGCACTGCGAGGGAGAGGAGGACGAGTCAGGGCCGGCTCGACAGGACACGTCGAACTCGAAGGGATGAGCAGGACGCACATGATGGTCGGTGCGCTCGACGCAGTTGTCGCACAGGCGGCAGTGGCTCGTCCTCGGCGGCCGGTACGTCTGGCACGTTTCGCACCCTGCGTGCGAGTAGGCCGAGGAGGGTCAGCGCCTCCACCAAGGCCATGATCGACACCCTGCGCCTGTCCCGGAGGAGATGGGCGCAGCGCGACGAAGCTCGAGGTGAGAAGGCGCAAAACCGGCGACGCACATTTGCTCGCGACGACGCCGCCATCCTTGACCCGGATCCACTTGGCCTCGACTTGCCACTCTCCGTCGCTCGCAGAGCCCTCGCCTCCTTGCGACGTTGAGCGCAGGACCCACTTGCGCGGCGGCGTCGGGTCGAGGTTGCGCGGGAGGATGCCCGGGTCGGAAAAGGCCGTCTTGAGCTGCAGGAGGGAGAGCGCAAGCGTCAGCTCCGTCCTGTATCATGAAGCCTTGCGCAGCGAGCGACTGAGCGTCGGGAGAGGGGGGCGAGGAGGAGGAAGGTTCGAACGCACCAGGCTGCTCCACATGACGAGAACGACGTAGCCGAACACGAGCACGCCCGCCTTGCCCCTGCCGCCCCAGCTCTCCCACAGGAACCGCCCATTGAACGTCCACCACGCCGCGGGGAGCACGACGGCGACAGCGATCGAGCCGACGAGCGGCAGCACACTGTCGCCGCCCGTCATGAGGCGCCCGCCGCACAGGAACCGGTTGCGGCCGGCGTGGAGGCGGTAGTTGCGCATGGGCCGCGAGGTGCGCGGCGAGAGGATGGGCGTGAGGGGCGGGTTGAGGAGAGGGGTCGGGCTGGGTGCGGCGGCTGCGGCGCGGCGGGATGTCGGGGCGGGAGCGGCTCGTGCGGCGAGGGCGGGAGAGGTCGAGGTGGGCGGCGTGGCGACGTGTAGGGACATCAAGGGCTGAGGCTCGTGCGGCGAGGACGTGCTCGGCGCTCGAGGCGCGGCGTAGGCGCTCGGGAGCGGGCTCTGCACCCGCACCGACGCGAGGCTGTCCTCGCTCGCTCGCCGCGCCGTCGTGAGGTGCTCTCGAGCGAGCGCGCCGCCCGTCGCGAGGTCGGTCGCGACGTCGTCCTCGGAGAGAGGCGCTGTCGGGAGGCGCGGCGAGCCGAGCGTCGAGAGGAGGTCGGTCGACGAGCGGCGGGTGAAGGTGCTCGCCCGAGAGGAGGGGCGCGCCGAGAGGTAGGGCGAGGGGATGAGGGAGGGCGGTGTTGGTCGGTCGTCGAGAGGTGCATCGGCCGGCGAGAAGGAGGGGTCCATCGGGCTCGAGACGCGTGTGATGACGGGGCCGTGCTGGCGAGGACGAGGCGAGAGGGCGTTTGGCGTGGTCGTCGACCTCGCGACGGGCTGACCGGCCGCCGAGACGTCGTCTTGCAGTGCCCAGCTGCCCGACGACCCGCTGAAGGGCCGCAGCGAGGGCGAGGGCGACCGCGCCTGCCGGTACGAGCCTCGCACGCCCGCCGCGCCGAGCTCGCCCGCACCGCTCGCCGATCCACCGCTGCTGGCGCGCCGCTGTGCGCCGAGGAAGGGCGGGCCGTTGGGCGTAACGGCGAGACCATTCAAGATCGGGCTGAGGGGCGTCTGCGCGCCTGGCCGCGAGCCGAGCGCCTGGTCGGGGCCGGGCGAGTGGGCCCTGGTCGAGGTCGACAGTGGGCGAGTGGCGAGATCCTCCTCGGAGGAGAGGACGCGCACTGTCGGGCGGTGGCTCTGAGGCTGGACGGTCGAGTTGCGCGGGTTGATGGACGACGGGAGGGACGAGGTCGAGGGGGAGGCGGCGAGCGGGACCGAGGCGGGCGCGGCTGGCGGGAGGTTGCCGCTCATGGTGAGCTAGCTGTGCGCCACTCGCGCGGCGCGTTGGACCGCCGTGAGGTCGAGCGGGCGCGTGGCCAAGGACAAAGCCGTCCAGCGGGGAGATGAGACGACGACGACCGCGCAGCCCGCTCTCGCCCAGAGCTGCAGCTTCTGGTCTGTACTGAGAGTGTAGTAGTGCATCACAGCCAGCTTTACCCAGCTCGATCGCGCCTTGCGGATTGTCAGACCTTGATCTCGTCGAGCCGGCCGGCGATGACAGCAGCTCGTCCGTCCTCCTCGCTCCACCTCGACCAGCGCGCACCGCTGCGAGCATGGACGACGGCTCGGCGGCCTCCGACACTGGCGCCTCCGCCCACCACAGCCCCGCCCAGCCCCGTGCCTCGACCTCGGCCGCCCGCTTCCCTCTCTCCACCACCGCCTCGCCTCACCCGGCTACCGACAGCCACGACGACCTGCCCGACAACGGCGGCGACGACGACGATGACGATGACGAGGAGGCCTGGGACGAGGTCGACATCCCGCAGGCGGCGGCAGAGGTGCCCCTCCCCGACCTCGACGGCGCCGAGGACGCTCTTGATGCGGCAACGGCGGCGCAGCGCGCAGGAGGCGGCGGCATCGAGATCGTCATCTCGCGCGCGAGCACCAAGGGCAAGGGCAAGGCCAAGGTGTGCGTCCTCCTCTCCCTCTCGTCGCCTCTGGACCCGGTCGAGGTGGGGCTGACTCGGTTGTTGATGCTCGCAGCAAGGCGGGCGAGACGGCTCGCGAGCGCATGATCCGCCAAGAGCGTCACAAGGTCCACGTCCTGTCGCTCGTCGCGACCGGCATCGTCCGCAACAAGTGGCTCAACGACAAGGAGCTCCAGGTGCGTCCGGCTCTCCCTCGTCGCGCAGTCCAGGACTGCCCTCGAGCGGGCTCGGCTTGTGCTGCTCGAAGCAGGGTGGGATCTGACGCTCACTCCTACAGGCCCGCCTCGTCTCGCTCGTCCCCGCCCCCCTCCTCTACGCCTTCACCTCGATCACGCCTCAGAAGTACCCGAACCCGCGCGACCGCTCTCGCCTGTTCGACCTCGCCCTCCAGGACCTCGTCTCGTGGTGGTACGCCGCCTTCGAGGTCGTCCCGCACCGCGCCCTGCGCCGCCGTCGCCCGGACGACGTCGACGACGAGGTGGCCGGCTGGCTCGACGAGGGCGAGCGCCTGCGCGCGCGCGTGCGCACCAAGCTCGACAAGGCGCACAAGGCCGGCCGCGAGCCGACGGGCTTGACCGACCCGTCGAGGATCCCGCTGTACCCGTGGGAGGAGGCGCCCCTCCTCACGGGCTCGCAGCGCACGGCCGCGCTGCGCCGCCCGGACGGCCAGCTCCCGCTCACGCCCGACGGCGCCTTCATCCGCGCCTTCCTCCCCGCGTCCGACACGTGGGAGGTCCTGCGCCCGGTCGCGTCGACGTCGGCGGGTCCGAGCGGCGCAGGCGGCGGCAAGGGCCCGCTCGGCAGCTTGTACGCCGCCGCCGCCATGCTGCGCGGCAGCGCCGACCTCCAGGCGCAGCTCCTCGTCGCGCTCCTGCGCGCGCTCGACATCCCGGCGCGCCTCGTCGTCAGCCTCCAGGCCATGGAGTGGCGCAGCAAGTCGCAGAGCGGCGCGGCGCCCAAGCGCGGCGGCGGCGGCGGCGGGACCGGCGCCAAGGGCCGAGGGAGCGGCAAGGGCAAGGGCCGCGCGGCGGCAGGAGCGTCGACGGACGAGGACACGGGCAGCGCGGCGTCGGCGTCGGCGGCGGCGCGCAGGAAGCCGCCGGTCGGCAAGGCCGTCAAGGGCCTCAAGAAGGCGAGCGCGCCCGAGACGCTCGTCCTCTCGAGCACAGCGTCCGAGGGCGAGACGGGCAGCGGGAGCGCAGGAGGGAGGAGCGCCGGCGGGACGAGGAGGAAGGGTCCGAGCGCCGGCGGCGGGTGGGTCGACGGGCAGGGCAAGATGGCGTACAAGGTGCCCAAGGTCAACCTGCGGCGGTCGAGCGGGCCGAGCGTCAAGGTGCCAGGGTGGAAGAAGGAGGAGGAGCTGCGGCGGGGAGCGAGTCCAGGTGCGTCCTCGTCCCTCCCCTCCCCCTCGTTCCCTCGAGCGCTCTGACCCCTTTCCCTTTCTCCCGCCCGCAGACGCCTACGCCCTCGCGACGCCGCCGACCCAGTGGATCGAGGCCTACACGCGCTACAACAAGGAGTGGATCACGGTCGACCCGTCGCGCAAGCGCATCCGGTGCCAGAAGATCATGGAGCCGCAGCGCGGCGAGAGCAAGAACGGCGGCGAGGGCAACGTGCTCGCCTACGTCGTCGCCTACGAAGAAGGTGCGCCGTCCTCTCTCCCTCTCCTTCGCCCTCGGCCGTGCTCGCAGAGAGAGAGCCCCTGCTGACCCTCGTCCCGGAACAGATGGGTCTGTGCACGACGTCACGCCGCGCTACGCTCGCGCCTTCACCAACACGACGCTCAAGCTCCGGGTGCCGACGTCGACTAAGCAGCGCAAGGACAACGACGGGCGCGACTGGTTCGCTGGCGTCGTGCAGCCCTGGAGGAGGAAGTTCGTCCTAGTGCGTAGCCGCTGTCTCTCACCTTCCTCGCCCGCTCGACAGCGCCTTGTGGGACAGCTAGACGTATATGGATAGCCCCTGACGCCTCGACCTCCTGCAGAACCGCGACCGAGAGGAAGAGCAGGAGCTGTGGAACCGGTCCATCAACGAGCCTTTCCCGACCTCGATCGGCGGCTTCAAGAACCACCCCAAGTGCGCTCACCTTCCTCCCTTTCTCATTGTGTACCTGCCTGCGCTCGAAGCTGACGCCGACGCCGTGCGCGCAGCTACGTCCTCGAGCAGCACCTCCACCGCGACGAGGCGCTTCGTCCCGGCGCTCGCGACTACGGCCTCTTCAAGGGCGAGCACCGCGTCTTCCGCCGCGCTGACGTCCTCTCGGTCAAGTCGACCGAGAACTGGTACCGTCAAGGTCGCTCGGTCCGGCCCGACGAGATCCCGCGCAAGTTCGTCAAGCAGCGCGCCGTCACGATCAACAGCCGGCGCAAGGAGGAGTTCCTCAAGATGGACGGCGGCGAGGTCGACGAGCAGCCTCTCTTCAGCGAGAACCAGACCGACGTCTACGTGCCGCCGCCGGTCAAGGATGTGCGTCGTCTCATCCTCGACCTCTTCGTCCCCCACCTCGTCTCGATCGCTGATTCGGTGCTCTCGCGCTCGCAGGGCAAGGTCCCCAAGAACAACTTCGGCAACATCGACCTCTTCGTGCCTTCGATGCTGCCTGAGGGCGCCGTCCACCTGCCGAGTGCGTCCTCTCCCGCTCGGACCTCTCTCCCTCCCCGCCTTCGACTGACTCCTCGTCCTTCTCGCAGGCAAGGTGGCAGCAAAATGCGCCAAGACGCTCGGCATCGACTACGCCGAGGCCATCGTGCGTCCTCTCTCACTGACTCTGCGCGGTCGAGCGCGAGCTGACGACGAAGCGCCTGCACGCAGATCGGGTTCGAGTTCCGCCAACGCCGAGCTACGCCGCTCATGGCCGGCGTCGTCGTCGCCGCAGAGCACGCCGAGACGTTGCGCGAGGTGCGTCTCGCTCTTCCTTACGTGCCGCTTGCGCACACGCTGACGCTCTCGTCGCCGTCGCCCGTAGGCCATCCTCAACCTCGAGCAGTCGACCTTCGAGCGCGAGCTCGCCAAGCAGCAGGACCGCGTCCTCAAGCGGTGGAGGAAGCTCATCCAGGGCCTGCGCATCCGTCAGCGCCTCCTCGACCAGTTCAAGGACCCCGAGGCGGTCGAGGAGGGGCTCGAGCGGGAGCTCAAGGCGGAGAAGAAGGGCAAGGCCAAAGTGCGTCCCTGCTTTCTCGAACGCTCTCTGCTCCTCTCGACGTCACTGACGTTCTCTCTCTCGCAGGCCAAACCCGACGCAGAACTTTCAGCGCCCACCTCCGCTCGCTCGACCCCGCCTCCCGCAGCCTCAGCACCGTCTTCCGCCGCACCCTCTCCGGCCGCCGCACCTTCTCCTCTGCGCATCAAGCTCCCTGCACGAGGCGCCAAGCGCGCCGCGTCCGCCTCGCCGCCCTTGCCCGACGACACTGGCTCATCCGCCTCCGCATCGCGCACGCCGCGCAAGCGGGTCGCCGCACCTTCGGCCGCCGCCGCCGCAGGACCGAGCACGGGCGGCGAGGCGAGCGGGACGAGCACGAGCGGACGCTCGCTCAGGGTGCGCATGCCGGTGAGGCCGCAGCGGGACGAGGTCGTGCGCGAGGAGGTCGACGAGCCGAGGGCGCGCAGGTCGACGAGGGCGAGCGCGGCCAAGGCGAGGGGCAAGCTCGTCGAGGAGAACGGTGCGAGCGACGTTGAGGAGGAGAAGGGTCAGGCGGAGGCGGCAGGGCAAGCAGAGGAGGAGGGCGAGGGAGCAGAAGGAGGAGGTGACTCGGACTACGGGTTCGAGTACGAGGATGACTGAGCCTCGCCTCGCTCGGCAAGCATGTGCAACGACGCTTGAGCTCTCTCGTGTTTCATCGGCGTGGTGAAAGAGCTTGAGAGCGTGCGCTCGAGCGCTTCCTTCCGCCTGGCTTCTCCCCGCTTGCACACGCTCTCCCAGCTCGCTCACGCTCTCCTCGCTCGCTCTGCGGCGTGCAAGCCGGTGGCTCACTCGCAGATATCGATCTGAAGCGGCTCATCTAAATAACGAGGCCTGGTCCAGCGAGGGCGCGGAAGAGAGCAGGGCAGGGCAGCAAGGGGACGGCCGACTCGTGACATCCTCCTCGCTCTCTCGCATACGGCCGCACTTGTCGATATGAACAAGAAGATGCACTGCAATTTGATGTCCTTGTAGCCTTAACGGCCGTCGAGAGAACCGCCCGCTAATGTCCATCACCTAAGCCCGCTCCTCCTCCGCCGCCTCCTCTTTCGCCCCCTCCTCCTGCTCACGCCTCGACGTCGTACGCGACACGAGCTCCACCGAGCATGAACGGATCTGCGAGGCACGAGCGAGGCGTCAGGTCAAAGCGAGAGGAGCGGGGCGTCATGTTGAAGCGAGAGAGGCTCGAGCGCGAGAGAGGGACGCACAGTTCGTCTGGTACCAGTTGAGCATCGACGGGCGCGCGAGACGTCTGGGGCTCGCGTACGACGAGCCGAGGACGATGAGGTGCTTGCCGTCGAAGAAGTCGGACTGCGGCAGGGCAAAGACGAGCGACTGGGTCAGTCTGAGTGCGAGAGCTGAGGAAGCGGCTCGAGCGAGAGAGGGACGCACCGAGTAACCTGGGTACAGGACCGACTCCTTGTAGCCCTCCCACGGCTCGAGCACCGAGGACGTCCACATCCACAGGCCGCCGTCGGTCGCCGGGATCTGCGAGCCGTCGCGCGCCTCCACCGGCAGCGTCGGCGGGACCGGGTGCAGGTTGGCGAAGCCGACGTTGGCGAGCGGCTGCGAGACGGGGTTCTGCTGGTTGAAGAGCGACTGCTCCTCGAACGTAGGGAGGCGACCGCCCTTGGCCTGCAGGAGGAGGAGGAGGGGAAGATGTCAGCCTCGAGCAGCCTGAAGAGGGGGTCCGAGCGGGAGAGGGACGCACCTTGGCAAACTCGCCGAGCTGTCGCCCACTCGCAGCGACGGGCCACTCGCGCGCGTACGCCATCGTGACCTCGCCGTACAGAGTCTTGACGGCCCGAGCTCCCTTGCCGCCCGCCCAGCTCGCCGGCACGAGCGCCTCGTCGCCCTCCTTGCCCGCCTTCTCGAGCCACTCGAGGTACTCGCCGTTCGTGACGGGCAGGGCGTCAATCTTGAACGCGCCGACGCTCAGCTCGCGCTTGGGGTGCTCGACGTCCCAGCCGTACTCGTGCGCCGGGTCGAATGCCGCCTCGTCGTCGAGCACGTCCGAGTCGTCGTGCCCGACCGTGATGGTCTGCGCGACGAACGAGAGGACCTTGGCGCGGGCGTCGGCGCCCTGCGATTCGACGAGCCGCGAGGTCGAGCGGGCGAGAGAGGGGAAGTCGGGGACCGAGAGGCCGCGAGGGATGTTGAGGTCCGTGCACGCCTGCAAGCAGATATAGATCGCCGTCTCCCAGTGCATCCTGCGCGCGAGAGCATGAGTCAGCAACCTCGTCGGCGACTAGGAGCGAGCGCGAGGAGGCAGAGAAAGAAGACGCACGCCTCGTGCTCGAACGCCATCTGGAGGACCCGCCCGAGCCTCCTCGTCCAACGGCCCACGTTGTCGGCGTAGACCTTCTTGACGCGCTCGCGCGTGCGCTCGTCGTAGGCCGAGATGTCCTGCACGCTCGGCCAGCCGTCCTGGTCGTCGGGCACCTCGCTGTGCCAGTGCTCGCACTGGGCTGTGTCGACGTTCGGGTCGATGCCGCGCTCGAAGATGTCGGCAAAGTGGGCCGGCTCGGTGAGGGGTTCGTCGAGGTAGCGCGAGAGGTGGATGTCGCGGAAGGCGGGGATGTGGCCGAGGTAGAAGAGCGGGACGTGGCGGAGCGGGATCGGCTTGGTGAAGTGGAGCTTGGACGAGAGGATGTCGAGCTGTCTCGGCGGCCGAGTCAGTACGAGGTCGTCGAGGTGAAGGACGAGGAGGAGGAGGACAAGGACGACGCACCATGAGCCCGTCCCACGCCTTCCACATGCCCTCCCACTCGCTCAGGCTCGGCACGCCGTAGTCGTTGACGCGCTCGTCCTCGTCGAGCTCGATGCCGAGCATCTGCGCCGAGCTCGTCTTGGTCGCAGGGAACCACATGCGCGGCTTCTCGACGAGGTACAGGTAGTGCGAGCGCGACGAGTCGGTCCAGTGCTGGACGAGGCGGAAGCCGGCGAGGTGGAAGAGGGCGACGGCTTCCGAGAACAGGTACTTGTACGAGACCTCGATTGCGAGAAGCCTGTCGACGAAGAGCGAGAGGTCAGCACAGGAGCAGGAGAAGACGGAGGACGAGGTTGATGAGAGTTGGACGCACTCGCCCTGCTCGAGGTGAACGTCCTCGCCGTCGATCGGGATCGCCAAGTCGGTCTTGGCGCGCACGTAGGCCTGCAGGTACGTCGAGCGTGAGCATAGGCCGCGAGTAGGCAGAGCGCGAGCGAGGCTCGGCCGAACGGGACCTTCTCAAACTCGAGAGGACGGAGAGCTCACCTCGTGCCGACCGAGCTGAGCATTCCAGCGGTTGACGTAGTCGAAGTTGCTCTGCTTGAAGACCGTCGCCGCCTCGCCGCCGAGCGAACGACCTGCGACGTCGACGCCCTCGAGGATGAAGGCTGCGGTGACGCCCTGCGAGCAAGAAGGTCGCCGAGTCAGTGCGCGCTCTCGGTGACGACGAGCCGGTAGACGGAGCAAGGAACACACCTCGGGGTCATTGTACGCCGTCTCGATCTTGGGCCCGTCGGCGCAGCCGTCGATGCCGATGAGCATCGTGTCGCCCTCGCGCAGGTCGATGTTGCGCAGGAACTCGACCGCCTCGTCGCGCGTGTAGTTGCCGCACGACGACCCGAGCCACATGATCGACGTCGTGCGCTGCTCGTCGCCGGCGCCCGAGACGCTGTCCTCGTCGACCGAGGGGAGCGCCGACGGGCTCAGGATCGGGCTCGTGAAGGGCGACTCGGGGAGGGCCTGAGCGCGCGACGACGGCGAGAGGTTGGCCTGCTGCGCCTTGAGGAAGGCGAGCCCCTCGTCGTACGTCGCGTGCAGACCCGAGACGGAGACGCGGCGGCGGGACTGGGTGCCCTGGTCCTGGAGCGAGGTCGTGACGCAGTCGCCCTCGACCGAGGCGAGCGACGAGAGAGTCGAGTGCAGCGATGCCGCCTCGAGGTCGAGCTGCAGGGTATAGAGGCATCAGCGGATGCTCATGAGCATGAGGAGGAGCAGGAGGGACGAGGACGCACCGCCTTGTAGTCGATCGCCTCCATGGGCGCGCTCTTGCTGCCGCCCTGCGCCTGGAGCAGCTTTGCCATCGAGCGCAAGAGGTGGCGCGTCTTGTCGAGCGAGCCCGAGCCGAGCTCGACGGCGAGACCGTACTTGGCCGACGGCGACGAGGCGGCCGCGACCGAGCCGTTGACGCCAAAGTTGAACTCGCCGACCTTGGAGTCGCCCCTGCGCGCACGGAAAGGCTCGCCCCTCGTCAGCTTCTTCCTCCCCGGACGCAGAGGAGCATGGAGAGAGCGAGACGCACCACTTCTCCTTGTCGGCGCCCGTGTTGCCCGCGCCGCTCGGCTCGTGGTAGCGCTTGCCGTCGCCGTGGTCGTTGCCGGCGAGGAGGCTCGACGGGAGGCCGAACATCCTGCAGGCGATCTCGTCGCCGTACTTCTCGAGGATCTCCTTCTCGGCCTCGAACGGGTAGTAGGCCTGCACGCAGGGTGCGGCTCAGAGGTCAGCTGCAGCTCTGCGGGTTGCCGAGCCTGCGAGGAGGAGGAGCAGGGACGCACCTGGGTGTTGGTGATGTCCTCGTAGATCTCGAGCCCGCGCTGGCTGTACAGGGTCATGGTCGGGATGGTGCGGCGGTACGAGAAGCTGCGGTCGGCGTCCGTCTTGCCGGGGACGACGGGCTCCTTGCGACCTCGGAGTCCAGCGACGATCTGGTCGCGGAGCGGGTCGGCGACGCTGGTGCCGCCGGTCGAGCCCGAGGCGTCGGACGAGTGCGAGGGGCTCATGTCCTGCGACGAGGCGCGCGAGGACGAGTCGGGGCCATCGGCGACGGGCCTGGAGGGCGGAGACGAGGGTGGGGAGCGGTTGCGCAGGTCGAGGATGAGCGGCGGCGGCTGGGTCGTGGTTGACATGGTGGTAGTAGCGTGTGTGCTGAGCTCTGTTGAAGAGCAGCGAGGGTCGGTCAGGAGGGGAGGAGAGCGAGCGCGAGTCCGCTGACGATGCCGCTTCGTCTCCGCCGAGGGTCCAAAGGTGGGGACGGCCAGCCGAAAATTGTCCGGCTCCCGCACTCGGGACTGGCTAATTCCCGCTGCACAGGCGGCACCGGCACGTCGTAGCACGCAACGCGCAGCTTACCGATCTCGCAATCGAGAGGAGCGCGAGCAGGAAAAGGCGAAACGAGGTCAACCTCCACCCGCTCGTGCCGCGCGCGCGGCCCGAGGGCACGAAGCGGTGGCCGCCTCTCGCGCTCTCAACAGCAGTCGCAGCGACAGCACAGCGTTGCAGTCTCCCTCTACTCGTCTCGGAGCGGCGGGCGCGCCTTCCTGCCCTTGTCGACCCGCTGCGCCTTTGCCGCGAGCGCCGCCTGCTCGGCGTCGAACTGCTCCTTGGGCACGAACGCCGCGTTGTCGAGGTCCTCGACGTCGGCGACGGGCTCGTACACGGCCGTCGTGTAGGCCGTCGGGTAGAAGTGGGCGTCGACCGACCGGCTGCGGGCGGGAGACGAGGCGAGGCCGAGGGAGGGAGGGGAGCGAGCGGGACGAGGGTGGCGGGTCGAGGGCGGCGCGGCGGCGAAGGGAGGGGGGAGAGGGGAGCAAAGAGTCAGCTCGAGCACGTGCAGAGTCTAGGAGAGAGCCGCAGCACGCACATGCGCCCGCCGAGCCCGTCGCCCTGAGCGTCTCGAGGTCCCGTCACGGCGTCCTTGCCGGCGATGCTGCGCACGAGGACGAGGTCATTGCGTCAGTGGCTCGTCGCAGATGGTTCAGAGACGAAGAAGAGAGAGAGAGACGCACAGCATGGCCAACCGCCCGACGTTGCTCGCCCCGCTCACAACCGCCGCGTCCGCCTCCCTCGCAAGCACCGTCAGGTCGCGCACGAACGCCTGCGTGTGCACGACGCGCTCGAGGATCGGCAGCGCGTTGAACGCCGCCTGCGTGTAGCCCGCGCTCAGGTCGGGCGTCGCCGCCGTCGCCGAGTCGACAACGTCCTTGCGCTCGCTCGCCTCCGCCGCCGCTCGCCGAACCCGCTCCTTACCGCCCTTGCCCGCCGCCACTGCCGCTCCCTTTCGCCCCTTCTGCGCCTTGCGCCCGCCGCCGTACGCCTTGGGCCCCTCGCCCTGCGCCTGCGCGGCCGCGCCCGCCTGCTTGGCGAGCCGCGCCTGCGTCTCGTCGCCCTCGCCGCCCTCGACGCCGCTCGCTGCCTTCCTCGGCGCGCGCACGTCGGGCTCGGGCGTCTGGACGACGAGGAACGGGCGCGATAGAGGTGTCGAAGCGCGCAGGCGTGAGGGGATGTCGGGCTCGGCGGTGATGAGGAGGAGCGAGGGGCGGGCGTAGGGCGAGAAGCGAGGGCGGGTGAGAGGCGTGAGGGACGGGTAGCGTGAGGGGAGGAGGCGGCGGTAGGCTGAGGGCAGGAGAGCGTCAGCGAGGTCCTGCATCAACAGGCGCAGGCTGATGCTCGTCGAGGACCAGGGAGAGGCTTACCGTCGTGCGCAGCCTCGACGTAGACCGTCAGGTTACCGCTGCGGACGCACATGCAGCAGCACAGAGTCAGCGACCCGCTGCTCGACGCTGGGAAGAAGAGAGAGTGACGCACAAGCTGTTCGAGATGCCCGTGTCCTGCGAGTCGTGCTCGTATTCGGCCGCCTTATCGCCAAGCCGCACGTGGAGCGCAATCATCGGGCCCCTCCTGCTCCTCTTCTCCTCGCCCCCAACCGCGTCCTCCTCGCCCGTGACCCACCTCGCGCGCGCGAGCCCGCTCCTGCGCCGCACGAGCTTGACCTGCGCGTCGACCTCGGCGTTGAGCGCCCACATGCGCCTCACGGCCGCGCTCTGGTCGTCGAACACGGCCTCGAGCGGCTGCGGGAGCGTCGCGCCCTCCTCGAGGATCCATCGGTCGGCGGCGCGGCGGTGCGCGTCGTCGCGCTGCTGGAGGACCCGGAGCGCGGCCTGGACGCCCGGCGCCGAGAGGTACACGTCGCGCGTCCAGTCGTCGAGGTTCGACAGGTGCAGGCGCGAGTAGACGAGGCGTGTGGGGCGGGCGCGCGCCGACTCGAGCGAGAGCGGGACGGCGAGGCGCTGGTCGGTCCAGTCGCGTGGCGGAACGCACGACAGCTTGCGCGGGCGGAAGTAGTTGCGCAGGCGGCCGTAGTTCCTGCGAGCGATGTGCGTGCTCGCACGTCAGCGAAGGGAAGAGGGCGACGAGGGAGAGAGAGCGAGACGCACCAGTTGCGGTCGTCCTCGAGGAACGTGTAGCCGAGCTTGTCTGCTGCAGCTGCGGCGCGGGCCTGCGGGCGAGGGCAAGAAGCTCCAAGTCAGCTAGCGTTTTGCGTGACAAGAGGAGGGGGACAGGGACTCACGTAGAGGATGTACTCGCTCGCGAAGCCCCACCACGGCATGAACTGGAAGAGGAGGATGCGGTCGCACGGCGGGAGGTCGTGCGGGTCGCGCGAGTAGACCCATGGCTCGTCGTACGAGACGGCTTTTGTGCGCGTGAGCGGCTTGAGGACGGTCGTGAGCTCGCTGAGGAGGCCGTCGCCTTGATCGGGGCGGAAGGCGTCGAGGTCGGGCTCGTCTGAGCGGTCGTCGTCGGTTGCGGCGCTTGGTCGGCCGGGCTTGATGGCGAGTCGGGTCGGTGCCGGCGGCTCGTCGATCGGGGTCGAGAGGCGGAGGACGCTGGCGAGGTGAGGCGGGAGGGAGGGGAGGGAGAGGGAGAGGGACGACGAGGTGGGGGTGGTCGGTGCGGCGTGACGGAGGACGGTGACGGATGCGGTGACGAGGGTGGCTGCGATGGCGAGCTGGACGAGGCTCCTTGTGCGCCTGGTGAAGCAGCTGGCGAGGAGCGAGGGCGCGTTGTGCTGAGGCGGAGATCCGGACGAGGCGGCACCGAGGAGCGGGACCTGGGCAGGGTTGGCGGGCGCCGGTTGGCGCATGGCTGTGCGCTGCTGCAGCACAGACTGGACGCTGACAGAAGGTGAGCGAGAGGACGAGAGCCAAGCCCCGCTCGTCGTCGCCGTCGCCGGTGGTGGTGGTGGTGTTGGCGACTCGACGCGCTTGCTCCCTCCTCACCCGCTCCGCTGTGGCCATGACTGCGTTCGACAGGAGCGACAGCATCCAGCTCGGCGACTGGGTCATCATCTTCCACGTGCGTCTCGCCCTCGTCTCGCTCTCGCCTCTCTCCTCCCCCTCCTCCTCCTCCTCATCTTCATCAGTGCTCACCCTCGACCTCCCACAGAGCCGCACCCAACTCACGAGCGAGATCGTCACCCGCGACAGGGACATCCAGTCCCGCTACGGCTACTTCCGCCACAACGACTTTGTCGGCAAGCCCTGGGGCACAAAGCTCGCCTCGGGCAACGGCCGCGGCTTCGTCTACCTCCTCAAGCCCACCCCCGAACTCTGGCAAGTCCGCCTCTCTGCTCCTCTCGTCAACTGAGGCGCGGGCGAGCGAGACAGCTGACCTCGTTGCCCGACCCCTCCTCTTCGAGCAGGACGCAGGCCCTCCCGCACCGCACCCAGATCCTCTACCTCCCCGACATCGCCTTCATCACCTCGTACCTCGACATCAAGCCTGGCAGCCGCGTCATCGAAGCCGGTCCGTCCCCTCCCTCTCCCTTCCCTGCTCGACTTCCCCTCCGCGACCGCCCAAAGCTAACGACGGCGCATGCGCACGCAGGCACCGGCTCGGGCTCGTTCTCGCACTCGCTCGCACGCACGGTCGGCGCCGAGGGCAAGGTGCACAGCTTCGAGTACCACGAGGAGCGCTTCGCAAAGGCGAGGTGCGTCCCTCCTCCCTCCCTCAGGCTCGCGCTCTCGACGGTCGCGAGGGAGCCCAAGCTGACAAGGTACCGTGGATTACAGGGACGAGTTCGAGGAGCACAAGCTCGACGGCGTCATCGAGATCAAGCACCAGAACGTGTACAAGGATGGGTTCGAGCTCGAGAACGAGGTCGACTCGGGTGCGTCGCCGCTTCTCCTTCGCTCCTCCCGATGTAGGACGACATCATGTCGCTCCAGATTAGGTCGATGTCGGTGGCCGACGACGTACTGACCCCAGTTTCGGTTTCCCTCGTTGCAGTCTTCCTCGACCTGCCCGCACCCTGGGAGGCGCTCGAGCACGCCAAGAAGGCCATGCGCGTGCGTCCTCTTCCCTCCTTCCTGCCTTCCTCGCACGACCGACGAGCTCCTCGCTGACCCCATACCTCGTCGGCCCGCCCTCACGCCCGCAGAAGGACCGCCAGTCGCGCATCTGCTGCTTCTCGCCCTGCATCGAGCAGGTGATCCGCACCTGCACGGCCCTGTCGGCGCTCGGCTTCTCGTCCGTCACGATGTACGAGACCCTGACGCGCACGCACGACCCGGTGCCGCTCGCGGCCCCGACGGTCGACGACGCCGTCGAGCGCATCACGGCCGTCGAGCGCAAGAAGGAGCGCCGGCGCGAGGGCCAGATCGAGGACGCGAGGAGGCGGCGCGAGGAGAAGGCCAAGCGCAAGCGGGACGAGGGCGACGAGCCGGCGGGCGAGGCGGCGGGCGAGGCGGCGGGCGAGGCGGGAGCGGCGGATGCGGGCGAGGGCGGCGACGATGCGCTCGCGGCCAAGAAGGCGCGCC
>Ga0308170_10001032_pt1 | contig 29101 bp, 10 predicted proteins | sample PhyBR2_2_FD_202136 | JGI IMG/M metagenome (GOLD analysis project Ga0308170, IMG submission 202136) | Phyllosphere microbial communities from UC Gill Tract Community Farm, Albany, California, United States - DLSLSB.R2 | ecosystem: Host-associated > Plants > Phyllosphere > Unclassified | place...
TCGCGCTGGGCTGCGACCAAGGGCCTCCAAGACGACCGTGCCGCGCTGCTGACGCGACTCAACGCGCAGATCCAGGACCACGATGCCAAGGTCGGGCCATCGTTCCTGATGCGCGATCTCGCCGGGGCCGGTCTGCAGGACGTGTGGCGGTACGAGATCCTGCCGCTCCTGGCGGAACACCACTACGGCGAAGGCGTCGACCTGGAGGCGCGGTACGGCCTGGTAACGCTGCGTCGTCAGGCGACACGCGACGCTGCGGACGGGGCCGAAGGTGCTTCCGTCGACAATTGAGCTGCGGGAAGCGGACCAGCCGGTGGTGCACCGATTGCCGCGGGCGGTCGCCGTCGGGCTCGCGTCGGCGAACATCGCGACGGTTGCACCCACGCTTGGTGCTGATGAGTACCGCGTGAGTGGTGTCCGGAAGGTCGGCGTCGTGCGGATCGCCGGGCACACGGTGTGGTTGAAGCCGAAGACACCGGTGCGGCGGCTGTTCGTGATGCTCGGGTACGCCCGTGCCGGGAGTGCGATCTGGACCGAAGACGACTTCGGGTTCGAGGAAGACGATGACCTCGTGCCGGCGTTGGCGCACGCGTTCGTGCGGCAGGCCTCGCGGGCGTTGGCCGGAGGACCGCTCCGCGGGTACGTCACGCGCGAGGACGCGCTGCCGCTCGTGCGTGGTCGGTGGCGGATCGGGGACCAGCTGACGCGGCGGGGTGGGCAGCCGCTCCCGGTTGAGGTGTCGTTCGACGATTACGTCGAGGACATCGCGGAGAACCAGGTGCTGCTGGCCGCAGCGATGCGGTTGTTGCAACTGCCAGGTGTGCCTGCCGACGTGCTCGGGGCGCTGCGGCGGATCTTGCGGGTCCTCGATGGGGTGTCGGTGATCCCCGTCGGGGCGCCGGTGCCGGTCGTCCGGCCGGATCGACGGAACGCGCGGTACGCGTCGGCGCTGGCGTTGGCGTCACTCGTGCTGTCGGGGTCGTCCGTCGAACAGCGCGCCGGGTCAGTCGTCGCGTCGGGATTCCTCGTCGACATGTGGTCGGTGTTCGAGGACTTCGTGTCGGCTGCCCTGCGTGAGGCATTCAAGCCGTACGGGGGAGTGCTCGTGTCGCAGTACCAATCGACGCTCGACGTCGACGGCACGGTGAAGATCGCGCCGGACCTGGTCTGGGCCGTCGACGGCGTCGTGCGGGCGTGCATCGACGTGAAGTACAAGGTGGAGAAGCACGGGCAGTACCCGAACGCTGACCTCTACCAGATGGCGGCGTACTGCCGGCGGTTCGGGCTGGGGGAGGGGTGGCTCGTGTATGCGGCCGGGGGGTCGGCTCCCGTCGGAACGGTCAGGTCTCTCGGCGGACCCGTGCTCCGTCGCTCTGCCGTGTTCCTCGACCTTCCGAGCAAGTGGACGCTGGACGGCATGTCGCAGCTGGTTCGGGAGATCGCAGGTGCCAACGGGCGCGGCACCGCGTGTCTCGACGCACAACCAGAAGCTTGATGGCAGAGAGGTCTGTATCGGTCCGTGTTACGCATTCGTGGGCCAAGCGGGTTCTCGCCTCAGTTCATCGATCACGCCGGACGGTTCCTGCGTGTCGGTCCGAACTGGCATGATCATTTCACCGGTCATCAGAGGGGAAACCGCAGTTGCGCGATCATGGTGGATTCACCGAGCAGTCCGTTCTCGATCAGAGTTACGATCTCCTCGAGTACCTATCCGCTGTTGCGCGCGAGATCGGTCCGAAGCCAGTACGAGATGTCAGACGGCACTCGATGTGCCTCTTTCCATCCGCTGTTCCCAAGCACCGCGCAGTGATCCTCGGGCCGGGAGACAACCGGACCTCCTGGTTGTCCGTCGACAGGGTTCCGGCTCCAGCCCCTGTTGCAGTGCCCTCGACGTTGGTGGGACTTCTCGCGCCGGATGAAGCCCTTCGAACCGCCAGTAAGACGCCGGTCCTTGACGAGCAGCTTGCCACGCAGCGCGTCGAACATCAGGTGACGACCCAGCTCGGGGACCCAGCATCCGAACCTGATGACGAAGCGCGCGAAGTCCGCGCGGCCCTTCGAGATCGCTTCCTTGACGACCTCCGCGCCGCTTTCGATGATTGGCTGACCGAGGTGTGGGTCCCTTGGGCAGAGGTCAACCGGCCGTCCTTCGCAGCCCGCGAGCTCTACTCTGCGCTCTACGACTTGCACCTCGAGGCAGAGGCCTCGTCGGCCACGCACGAGGTCGTGTGGGGTCATGTCGTCCTCTCTGCTCGCGACAGCGAGACGGAGATCGTTGCGCCGATGCTCACCACGCCGGTATCCGTCCAGCTGGGTCCTGAGGACGCGGTCGTCCGGGTGGTCCCGGAGCAGGCGGTCGAACTCGAACTCGACAGCGTCGAGGGCACGGACCTGCCAGGCCGAGACGGTCTCGTGAGCCTTCGCTCGATTCTGCGTGAGACGCCTCCCGACCCTTGGGACGAGCAAGAGCGCCTCGCCGTCCGGAAGCAGATCGCAGCCCCGCTCGGTGTCGATGCGATGCTCACGGAGTCCTCGGACATCTCTGCGATGGGCAACGGGCCCTCGATCAACGACGGGTGGGTGCTCTTCCTTCGCAAGCGACCACTCCGTCAGGAGCGCTTCTACGACGAGCTCGCACAGAAGATCCGCAGCGAGCAGTTCCTGCCGGAGGGTCTGGCCTCGGTCGTGGCGGATCGCGACCGGGTGGACGCGGCGTTGGTCCAGCAAAGGCAGGTCCTCACTACGAACGACGGCACGGCCGATCGTCTTCTGATGCCGTTGCCGGCGAACGCCGAGCAGGTGCGGATCGCGAGGCAACTCGCGACGTCGCGCGGCGTCACGGTCCAGGGCCCGCCGGGGACCGGCAAGTCCCACACGATCGTCAACCTCGTTTCCCACCTCGTCGCTCAGGGGAAGCGAGTCCTCGTCACCGCCGAGAAGGAACAGGCGCTGTCCGTACTCCGCGACAAGATTCCGGAGGAGCTTCGGGACCTCTCGCTCGCAGTCCTCGGATCGACTCCGGCGGCCCTGGAGGATCTCCGGAGTGCGGCTCAGTCGATGCAGGATTCGTTGTCAGCCCTCGATGTTCCTCGGGAGGAGCGGCGAATCGCTGAGCTCGAGGCGCGAGTCGACGAGCTTCGCGACTCAGTAGCGCGTACCGACGCGGCCCTTGTCAGAGCGCTGCAGAGCGAGCAACGCGAGTACGAACTCCCGGAGGGGTGGAGCAAGGCGCCGCAGGTCGCAGCGTGGCTTGCTCGCGATCGCGAGCTGGACGTGATCTCGGACCGAGTTCCCCTGGACGCGAGGTTCCCGATCACAGCGGAAGAATTCTCCGAGCTGGTCGCCCTGGTACGAGCGATCTCGTTGGAGGACCGTCATGCCGCCGTGCTGAACCTGCCGAATGTGCCGTGGTTGCCCAGCGCAGGCGAGCTTCGCAGCAAGTTCGAACGGCTGGAGGACCTTCGGGCGAGAGTGACGTCGCTTGAGGACCAGGGCCTTCGGCTCGAGACCGTCGACGGTTTGACCCTGGAGGTCATTCGTCGGGAAGCCGCTGACTTCGGACGATCTGCGGCCACGCTGCGAGACTTGTCCGGCGACTGGGAGAATCCCTTCGCAGCGGCCGTGCGAAGTGGTGACCAACGACACCTCTGGGTCGCGGAGCACAACCCCGGCGTGAGGGGAAAGATCCGCGAAGCGCGCGACCTCACCAAGCGCATGGCTGGGCACATCGTGGCCATGCCCGATGGGGATCCCGCTGTTCAGTTCCAGATGGTAGAGGTCTGGGCGGAGCGTCTGGCGGCCGGCAAGAAGTTGTCGATGTTCGCCTCGAAAGAACTCAAGGACTTCGCGGCACAGACCAGCGTCGACACCTTCCCGGTGACGACCGCGCCGCAACTCGAGCTCGTCGGCGCTCAGATCGCTCTGCGGGCTACTCTGCGCGAGGCTCATGTCAGGATGACACAGGCGTACGCACCCTTCCAGATCCCGGTGCCACCGCTCGATGATTCCTTCCTCTTCAGCGCGGACCAGCTGGCCGGTCGCGTGGATTCGGTCGGACGGTGGTGGTCGGAGACGTACCCGCCGCTGGCGGCCCGGGTCGAGCACTACATCGGGCACCAACGGGCAGCTGACGGCACCGCTGAGTCCTTTTCAACCGCGGCCGAGGTGCTCGAGCGAGCGGGCGCTCGGCTAGAAGAGCGCCAACTGACGGCTGAATTGGATGCACTCGAGTCCCGGATTCATGAAGAGCAAGAATCACAGGACAGGTCGCCGCTGTGGAATGCGCTGCTGGAGGCACTCGAGTTGGCGATACCCGACAAGTGGGAAGAAGCCGTTGAAGAGACTCGCCGCCTGCTCGTGATCCGCTCGCGTGTGCTCCGAGCGGAGGAACTGGCCGAGCGTCTTGTTCGCGCTGGTGCGCCAGCGTGGGGACGGTCCATCGTCGAAACGCGCGCAGCGCCAGCTGTCGTCGGGGACGTCGAACACGCTCCTCGGGCATGGGAGCGGGCGAGGGCTCGCACTTGGTTGAGTTCCTTGCACGCCGAGACGGACACCGAGTCCCTGATGCAACAGTCGCACGCCGACGCGGCTGAGCTCCGTCAGGCGATCGTGGACCTTGCAAGTCGGTCAGCTCGTGTCGAACTGAAGAAGAACTTCCGAGACCGCAAACGTCGAGCGCTCGAGAACTGGCTCTCGGCCGTCAAACGCGTCGGGAAGGGCACCGGCAAGAACGCACCTCGCTTCCAAGCAGCTGCGCGCGAGGCTCTGCCGGCGGCGATGGGTGCCGTGCCGATCTGGATCATGCCGATCTACCGAGTAATGGAGAACTTCGACCCGCGGGTTTCTGACCTCTTCGACGTCGTCGTGGTCGACGAGTCATCACAGTGCGACCTCCTGTCGCTCGGGGTGCTCGCGCTCGGTAAGAAGACCGTCGTCGTCGGGGACGACCGACAAACCACCCCGGAGCGAGTCGGAACCCCGACGGAACGCATCGCGGCTCTGCAGGATCAGCATCTCAAGAGCCTGCCCGAGGCGAAGCTGCTGACACTCGACGATTCGCTCTACTCGATCTCGGGCCGCGCTTTCCCCTCGACCATCGCGCTCAAGGAACACTTCCGCTGCGTGCCGGAGATCATCGAGTTCTCGAATCGCTACTACAAGGGAGCGATCCTCCCCTTGAGAGAAGTCGGAGTTCCGCAGATCGGCGACCCGCTGAAGGTCGTGCACGTCGAGGGTGCGGTCTCGGTCCAGCGAGGTTCGAGTCGTGTCAACACCGACGAGGCCAAGGCGATCGCGGCCCAGGTTGCTCAATGCGTGAAGGACGCGTCGTACGAGGGCCTCACCTTCGGCGTCGTGACGATGATGAGCGGACCGCAGTCGCAGATCATTCAAGACATGATCCGGGAGGCGATCGGCGATGAGGAGTTCGAGCGCCGGCGGATGAGGGTCGGGAACCCGCCGCTGTTCCAGGGCGACGAGCGCAACGTGATGTTCGTCTCGATGGTTGCGCACGACGCGTCGTTCGCTGCGACAAAGGTGCGCTACGCGCAATGGGCGAACGTCGCTGCATCTCGAGCGCAGGACCAGTTGTGGATCTTCCACAGCATGGATGCATCCACGCTGCACCACGAGGACCACCGTCGGGCGATGATCGAGTACGCGCAGAGCTACGAGCGGCGTGATCAGACTGTCGGTCTCTACGAGCTGACGGAGTCGAAGTTCGAACGTGACGTCCTGAAGCAGATGCTGGACCGAGGTTACGACGTCCAGCCACAGCATCGTGTCGGTAGCTACCGTCTCGACTTCGTCGTGCGTGTCGCACCAGGGGAGCGTCTCGCGGTCGAGTGCGACGGAGACTCGTTCCACGGGCCCGACAAGTGGGACGACGACGTGCGGCGCCAGCGCGTTCTCGAGCGTATGGGTTGGTCATTCTGGCGCGTCCGTGCTTCGAAGTACTACCTGGATCCAGAGGAGGCGATGAAGCCACTGTGGGCTCGCCTCGAGGCGATGAAGGAGCGAGCAGCAGAGGCAGCCGACCTGGCGCGCCTCCGTGAGGACCGCGCTGAGACGGAGCGTCTGGATCAGCTGCGAGCACATATCGATGTCGCAGATCTGCCTTCGGAGGACCCGGCCGAGCTGCCTCTGAGCCAGGAGGCAAGCTCTTCGCCTCCTGCTCAGGCTGAAGCAGTCATTGCCCCTGAGCTGTTCTCGACCGATGAGGTGAGGTGGACGCCGAGGCACGAAACTCAAGCGGAGACGGCGTTGGAGCTGGCACTCGTCCCGAGCGTGGACGAAGCTCTGCCTTCGCCGGCGAGTCCTCGTCCCTATCGGCAGCCCGAAGTCGACCGAGCGGAGCAGTTCACACCTCTTCCTGCGCCCGTCCCGGCGCTTCGCCGCTGGGCGAAGTCGAACGGCTTCGCGGTGGGGGAACGCGGGAGGATCTCGGCCGAGATCGTGAGTGCATGGCTCCGCGCCCACGCCGACGAGACGAGTGATCGGGACGATGCGGGCGTGGAAGGTCGGGTCGCATCGGATCATGGCGGCTCTCATACTGCTGTCGGAGCCTCGCAGGGATCTCTGGAAGCGGCCACCGCGCGGGCACGAGCGGCTTGGAACGAAGGTCGGGCGTATCAACTCGACACGGAAGGCAACATCCTTCCGCTGTACAGCCGTCGTACCCTCGTGAGCTACATCGGTGAGGCCGCGACGAAGCCCCTGCGGGACGCGATGCGGAGCGCCCGCCCGACCGGCGGGCGCTTCAAGGTCGACGGCACAGGCACGATGGCGACGTTGATCGACGGCGAACCCGTCTATGTCTGTACAGTGCAGCCGGGCAGCTGGTTCCCGACACACTGGTCCGACGAGTCATATTGACCTCGCGACAGCGAGGAAGACGTCAGTACGATGGACCGGCGGGAAGGGCAATGCTCGCCGACTCTCCTTCCTCTGTGTTCTCCTGGAGCAACGCCACGACCGCAAGGCCGAGTCGATCATCATCGGGATCGATGCCCGCGATGACTTCCTCAAGCGAGACGTCGGTCTGGACAATCCGATCGATCCCAACTCCTGCTTGCCTCGCGACGAACACCCTCGAGTAGTCGGGATCGCTCACCGGCTCCGGTGCTCGCTCGTTCTCCGTCGCGGCAGTCGGGCCGAACGCCAGGAATATGTTCGGCTCACCGTCCCCTGTCACGAGAGTCGTACTCCACTCCCACTGCCCTTGGAAGTTCGCAGAGACGTGCCGGATCACGCCGCCGGTCGCCTCGTTGACCCGGACGCGAAGCGATCGTTCCGCGTACCGACGCAACGACTGCTTGATCAGGCCCAACGTCTTCCGGCTGTCCTCGAACTGTCGCTGCGCGTGCTGGGCGACCTGCGCGGCGAACTCTGCTGCCACTGCTTCCCGGTTGCGCCGCCCGTAGCGAGCGGACTCGCCGGTCTCGCACATCGTCTTGATGAACTCCAACTGATCCTGCACCGTCATCGCCTGCGGTCCTTCCACGAATTGGTCGACGAGCTCGTTGATGAAGACGTTCTGCCGGGGGTACTCCTCGCGCCAATCGCGATCTGTGTCGAGGTGGGTACGGAGATCGTCGAGCACCTCGGAGTAGGTGACCACGACCGCGTTCTCCCAACCCATGGACAACCGTTGACGTTCCCGGCGCGCGCAGACCATCACGACGACGCTCTGTCTCTCGTTCGCGCTGCCGTACGTGCGGTAGCTCTCGTAGTCGTGCCCGTGGCCGTCCGACGTCTCGAAGTTCTCGATCATGACTGCCGTGTCGTCACGCAGCAGGACGATGTCGGCGATGTCCTTGCCAGGCTCGGCAGCGATCGTCGTGTCCACCTCCTGCAGCACGCGGAATCCGGAGAGCGGTAGCTGGTCACCGGAGGAGCGCTCCGTGTTGATGCGGGAGAGCAGAATGCGTTGGAACAGGTCTCCGAGGTGGTGCGTCGCGTCCGCACGCAGGAGCCATGCGAACACATTCGACAACTGCTTCTCGTGGGTACCGTGGTGCATCACCCGGAACACGTTGAATTGTTCGGCCAGGCTCCTCGACATCGTCGGCACGAGCCCCGTCACCAAGCGCGTCAGCGCAACTTCGTCCAGAGCCACAGCGAACTCGTCACCGCGCCAGGAGCGAAGAAGGTGCTCCTTGCCAGCTGACGATCAGCTCGTCACGCGCACGGCTGGCCGCGACGTACAGCAGTGATCGCTCGCGGAGTTCGGCGTCGGCCCCTTCCTCGGGCGCAGCGTGCTGCAGGGCGAGCTTGTTCGGAACGACGCCTTCCGACACGTCGAACAGGACGACGCGCGAGAACTCGAGGCCCTTGGCGCTGTGCATCGTCATCACCCGTACCTTGCCGCGTGCGGACTTCTCCGTCGCGGCCACATCACGCGTGGCGAGCTGCTGGACGACCGTCTCGGTCGCGGTCTTGGTCCGGACGAGCACGGCGATCGACTCCGGGTCACCCGACTTCGCTGTCCATTCCTCGAGCTGTGCCGCAAGGGCGTCGTACTGCGCCGCGGGCGTCTGGTGTCCGCGGACCTGCACCTCAGGCCCGAGCCTCGCGGACCGGTACCCGTGCTCGTCCTGCGCGCCGCCCTCACTGTCCGTGAACTCGCCGCCTTCGAGGACACCGAGTGCGTACCGCAGGTTCTGCTGCGTCGTCCGGTAGTTGAGGGTGAGGCGCCGCGACCTCCCCACGATCTTGATCCCGAGACGCGACAACACGACGCGCTGCCCGTAGATCCGCTGGTGCGAGTCCTCGGCGACGAAGAGGTCGTTGCCGTGCTCCCCGACCAGAGCGCGGAGCATTGCCCAGTGGCTCGGGGTCAGGTCCTGGGCTTCATCGACGAGGACGTGATCTGCGGGCCGTTCCTCGGGGTGCGCATTGAGGTACGCAGCCGCCACGGACGAGAGCTCCGCCCACGAGAGCCGGCGATGGGCTCGTGCGTTGCGCCGGAACTGCTCGACGACGGACCACACCTGCGCGCGCTTCGTCCGGTCAAGCGCCACCCCACGGCCGGGGCGTCGGGCAGCGAAGTAGTCCGCTCGTGACGTCACTCCATTGGGCAGGATGATCTGGAGGTACTCGCTCTCCATGAAGGCGGGCGACAGCAGCTCACCGGGCAGGTCGGGCTTGGCATCGAACAGGGCTTCGTCCCACCCGGTGGCGTTCGAGACCAGGGAAGCCGAACGTTCGGCGTCCCAACCGATGGCCTCGATCGACACCCGTTCCCACCCAGTTGGCTCCGCGGCGTCCCGGACCGAGTGAGCGAGCTGGTCGATTCCCGCGGTGAGGACACCGGTCTCGCCGAGCTGCGCTGCGCGCGGGAGCTGCGGATCGAGCCGTCGCAGGTCACGGTCGAGCATCCCGGCCAAAGTTCTGGTGAAGGTGGTGAGCACCACCCGTGCCTTGTCGTCCCGAGCGAGTTCGCGGGCACGGTGGAGGAGGACCACGGTCTTGCCGGTGCCTGCGCCGCCTGTGAGGCGGAACGGCCCCTTGTACGCGCGCGTCGAGTAGGCGCGTTGTTCGGGGTGCAGGAAGACCCGCCACGCTCCGAAATCACCACCTTCGATGACACGCCGCAGTTCTTCGTCGTCCTCGACGAACGTGAACTGCATCTGCGATGCAGGGCGGGTGAGCGACACGAAGAGCTTCGAGGCCTCGGCCTCATCCGTAGTGACGCCGGGCGCCACTTCGTCGAGACGCTCGTCCGTTCCCGGGCGGGCCGCGTCTGCTTCCGGATCGCCGAGGCCGAGCGACGTCTTGATCCCCTCGATCGAGTCCCCGACCGCGAGGCCGAGCGCCGCGTTCTGCTGCCACTGGTTGGGCAGCGACTCGGCGAATGCCAGGAGCTCGTCCTCGGCACGGATCGCGAGGAGACGTTCTGCGGTTTCGGCCTCGAACCCGAGTGAGGTCGTCAAGTCGTCGATCGTGTACCCGAACTGGTCGAGGAACACCTGCGGCGAAGCCGTTTGCAGCTTCGGCGCATTCCACGCGTCTTGCGGCGCCGGCGTCACGGGCGTTGGCGCAGCGATCAGTTCTGTGACCCCGTTGACCGGGTTCACCCGAAGGATCTGCGACTTGGCGATCTTGATGGCTTCGTCGTGCTCGTAGACACCTGCGCACACGTACGTGGTCGGTCCAGACGGCACTTCGATCTTGTAGAGCACAGCCCTGAGGCCCTGATCGACACGACCGGTACGAGCGCGCTGGTCCGCTGCATTCACCATCGGCTCGATGTGCAGCCCGGGCAGGGCATCGTCGGTCTGCAGCTTCGCCATGAAAGCGAACAGCTTCAACTGGACGACCTTTTCGAGCTTCTGCTGCATGTTCGCCATGACGAGCAAGGGCATGTCAGGAGTCCTTCCGGTTGCGCGGTAGTCGGAGGAGCGAGGGGTTGTCCAACGGCGACACGAGCGACCAACCGTCGCTGAGCAATTCGTCGCGGTCCGCGTCGTTCAACCCTGCGTCGAGTGCCATGAGTTCCCCCGGCCAGGCCACTGGGACCGGGAGCCCACTGGTCGTCTCGTGACCGAGGACGGGAAGTGAGACGCCGAGCTCGGCGAGTCGTCCGAGGATCGATGCCTCTTCTGGCTCAGCCAGCGCGATCAACTCTTTCCACTCCGACGCGAGATCATCACGCGTCTCCTCAGGAACCAGAGTTGCATTGCCCACCGGAACGACAGCAGCGGCGCTGGCCGTTGTGATGGTCACTGGTTCCGCCAGGCGGGCACCGAGCAGATTCGACAGTCGGAGCCACCGCTGCCAAGCCTCCCGGAAGTCGGGCGCGGTCAGCGCTTCTGGGCCGTCGTCGAGCACGAGCGCTGTTTCGGGCGGCGTCGAGCCCTTCACACCGACGGGACGCCGCGCGAGCATCGCGAGATGCGCAGAGCGGAGCGTCCAGGACGTCGGACCGGCCGAGAGTGAGCCCGCGCTGTCGAGCGCAAGCACGATGGCCTGCTCCACGATCGAGCCGGACTCGGCGACCATCCGGCCGCGCGGTATCGCGAGGATCGGGAGCGCATCTGCAAGACGCTCCGTTCGCGCAGCGGCTTCTTCAGGATTCTGGATCCAACCCATCAACATCGTGACGGGGTTCTCCTCGAGCATCTTCACGTCTGCCGGGGTGAGCTGGAACGGCCCGGCGAACTTCAACGAGGAGCTGGGGTCGAATACGTTCAGATCGGGCTCCGCTTCGCCGTCCCGCAGGCGGCGCAGGTCGTCCCATGTCAGCGCAACGACGCGGTAGCCGAGATCGCGCAGACCCTGGCGCTTCATCGCGTCGTCCGCGAGTCGAAGATTCGCCGGTGATGCGTGGTAGGCAAACCCGTCCGTGTAGATCGCGATCGACGGGACCTGCGACCCCGATGCCTCGAGTACGAAGTCGGGCCGAGTCCCCCCGATGAGCTGCTGTGGTCGCAACGACCACGTCCGGCGCTGTCCCGGAAGCGTGACTTGGATCGTCGAACCCCACTCGCCAGGGATCTCCTTGAGGCTCGCACCGAGGGCGGTCACGCGTTCCTTGAAGACCTTCCGGAACCACTGCTCGAGGTGTGACTCCGGGTCCTGGACGCCAGGATCGATCTCAGTCGTCGACCAGTCCGACGCGGCACCGTCACGGAACTGGAGGAGGACCTGAAGGTTGTTCAGCGCGCTCGTTCGCGACACGCTGCCCACGTCACCACCAGGAGCAAAGGGCAGCAGGCACTTGTCGCATGCTGCTCGGACGGGGTCCGTGGCGCAGTCGCAGCGCTCGAGTGCGGCGAGGGCCCGCTCGAAGACCTCGCGGATGCGCGACGGGTCCGCGAGGTCGGCGAGATAGCCGGTCCCACCGGGCACCGTGTCGTGGATCAGCAGTGCGAGGTTGTTGACGTCCTCGCCCGGAACGGGTTCGGCAATGGTGCCGATCTGGAGGTGGTCGGGGTCACCACCGATCACCTCGCGCAGACCAAGCTGGATCGCGGCGGACAGGCTGGGCATCGACAGCGCGTCACCGACGGTCATCGACGGCGGGACGCGCAGCACGATCGCCTGCGTCGTGAGCGTCCGCGTGAGCGCGATCGTGTCAGTGTGCTCGGACCGGTCCTTCCGGTAGCGGCACCAGACGCGGTGTTCCCACGTGTTGTTCGTGTCGCCTTCGCGGTCGAGCTTCCCGCAGCCCTTGCACAGACGGAACAGTGGCGAAGTGTGCTCAGTGCCGGCGATGAACCGCGTCGCCCCGAGGCCTGCCCGACCGAGGTTCACCCAGCGCAAGGTCATCGCACGCGCGAACTTGCAGCCGAACCCGACCTCGTCGACGTACCACTGCGCCGAGATGGTCGACTCGTCGAGGTCGGCAGCGAGCTGGACCGTGAAGCGAACCCGCTCGCGGTCCTCGCTGGAGTCGCTGATGCTCGACTCGTCGCGGCGGACCTCCGCCGAGACGTGCTCGATCTCGACGACGCGCAGTCGCTGGTCGACGTCCGCGATGGCGGTGCTCGAACACCGCGGACACGTCGCGACCGCACCTTCGTCCAGGTCTCGGGCGAAACCGCAGTCTGGGCAGAAGGCCATGGTCTGGACGCGTTCGCCGTCGGTCCCGAGGTCGACGGCATCGATCGTCACGTCGAGCCCCTGCGCGTAAAAGTGCGCGCCGGGCGCGAATTCGCTGATCGCCCGGCTGCGTCCTCGCTCGTAGCTCCGCTGCTCATCCGCGAACTCACCGGACTCCGGGTCGACCCAGGTGAGTCCAACGTCCAGCTGGACTCGGTCGTCGAGCAGCGTGTAGTTCGGGAGCACTCCGTACCGTTCGAGGGCCGCGACCCAGAACTCGGTCCGTCGCTGCCCGGCCTGCTTCTTCGCCAAGCGCAGCGAGGCCCGTGCCGCGTTGTGGGCCGACACGTCCTCGCTCTCTTTCGTCAGCTCCGCCATGCGCTTGAGCTCCGGCAACGACTCCTCGATCGCCTTCGTCCGGATCCGGAGCCGCTCGAGCTCCTGGTTCCAGTGCAGGCTCGCGTCGAGCAACGTCCGAGCGAGCTGACTCGACCGAGCCTCTGACCCGACGGGCCGGGCCCAGTCGGACAACCCGTCGGCCACTTCCTCGTTCAGCGAGTCGAAGGCGCCGGTGAAGCGTGCCAGGTGCTGGTCCACGTGCTGCTCAGCACTCGTGATGACCAGGTCGAGGAACGAGCCCGGTTCGGAGTCGTTCAAGACCTTCGGCGCGTACTGGATCTCTGGCAACGCTCCGTCCGCGGCGAGCTGGTCGATGACGAAGGCAGTGTACTGACGCTGCAGGATCTCGACCGCGTTCAGGTAGGTCGCAGGAGGCCGTACGACTCCGTTGATGACCGACGACGGATCGCCGATCTTCGGGAGCTGGTCACCGCGTCCGAGGACGAACGCGAGGATGAGAGCGTTTCCCGTCAGCCGGCCGGCGCGACCCACCCGTTGCAGGTACGACGACACGGTGCGGGGGAGCCCTGCGAGGAACACGGTCGAGAGGTCACCGATGTCGATTCCCATCTCGAGGGTCGGTGTCGCGACGAGCACGTTCGGGGCGTCCGGCTTCGCCTCGCTGTTCTTGAACTGGGTTTCGTAGTCGAGCCGGAGCTTGTCCGCGAGCAGACTCGTGTGCTCACGAGCGACGACCCGGCGCATCTGCCCGTTGTCGTACTGGTCCCGGTAGAAGTTCTCCGTCTTCGCGTCCTTGCGCAGGAGCATTCCTGGGCACCTCGCCGTCGTGCACGGGCCACCAGCGAACTGATCGGCGGTGATGTGAGCGGACGGCGTCTCGGTCTCGCACGTGTCGCACACGAGTGTCTGGCCGACTCCGGCTCCGGAGACCGGTCCGATGATGATGCTGCTCGGCGCCAGCCCGTAGGCACGGGTGTCACCGCCTGCGATCGGTCTCGACGTCACGATCCCTTCGCGGTCGAGCGTCTCGAAGAGCCGTCGAGCGAGTTTCTCACCCGCGGACGGGACGACGCCGAGGCAGCGAGCGGTCCATCGTGCGTACCAGCTCTGCGAGGAGGTGACCGTGTCGAGCGCTGATTCGCGCGCACCAGTCGTCTTCTTGCCCACCCGGGCGAAAGCCGGCGCTTCGCGTCCGCGAGGGAACGCAGGCATCCCCTCTTGGCGCGGACGGCCGCCCCAGACCCAATGGCGGTTGCCGTCGTTCTCGACGTACTTGTTCAGCCACGGATGGTCGATCGCGCCGCGTTCACGCAACCGTTCCAATGTGCCGCGCACCCATCGAACGACGGAAGCGGCGTCGACCAGTCCGTCACGGGCATCGTCGAGTGACCAGTCGACCTCGAGACCTTCGACGGCAACGCGACCAACAGCCTCCAGTCGGGTGGCCGGCCCCGCTTCGACGTGCGCCGCCAGGCTGCCGGTCTCTTCGAGAGTCCGCCCGACCCGCGACTCGAGACCGAACTCGAGTGCGAGGTCGAACGCGAGCCGTCGCTGGACGCGCTTCTTGACGACTGCCGACGCTGCCTTCTCCGTGTCCCAGAACGCACGGAAGCCATCGCGCTCAGCGAGGTCTGGCGGGAGGAGCCGGTACCGCTCGCTCGGCGTCTGGGCAGATGCCATCATCGCCGCTGGGATGTCATCGAGCGTCGTCTCCTCTGCGACGGCCTGTCGCACGGCATTGCGCAGGTTGAAGACGCGCGCCCGACTCTGAATGAAGCCGGCTCTGTGCGCGGCGTCCTGCACGCTGTCGGTGAAGACCAGCGCCTTCTTCTCGCCGTCGTCGAGGTGCCGATCGCCGAAGAGGGTCGTGACGACGGTCGACAACTGCGTGGCGATCGCCGATCCGAGGAACCGGATTCCGTTCGTCTTGCCGCAGTTCGGGCAGACGTCGTCGCGTGCCTCTTCGTCCGCGTCGTTGCCCGTCAGGGTGAGGACCGGCACGGCGACGCCCTCGTCGTCCGCGCTCGGACGCTCGCTGGTGATCTGCCGGTCGGTGACGCGGAACCACCACGGGCCGGTGGTCAGGCCGTCGTCGTCACTCGCCCCAGCGAGGGCCAGTTCCCCTTCGCGGGGAGCGTGGATGAGTGCCCGGAACCGGCTCTTCGACTGCTTGTTGGCGTGGTTCCGACGGATGTTCGCATCGGTCTGTGACAGGTCCCAGCCGGTCGGCGCCAGCTCGACGCCCCAGCCGCTGCGACCGCAGTGCCGGCAGTAGAGCGCGGGGAAGGCGGGGGCGACCTCGGCCGCCGTGTCTCCGGCCCCCACATCGGTGCGCAGCTCCCCATCGTCGGCCCAGCGGAACTCCGGCAGCGACTGTGCCGCCCGGTCGACGCGTGTGAGCGCGCGGACCCAGAGATGGAGATCGACCGACACGGACCGGCGTCCGAACTCCTTGCGGAGGTGGCTGAGCGCGGCGAGCACCATCACGATCGTGGTTCGGCGAGCGTCGTCACGGTCTGCGGGCCGCTCGCCGGCGACGAGTTCGTCGGGGAACAGCGTCCGCGCGAGCTCTGCCAGGGATGTTGCCCGCTCACTCGCGGTCACGAGCGTGCGGACGAAGGGATGAGCCAGCATGAGCGCGAACTCGAGTTCGAGCCGGTCCGCATCGTCGGTCGCCGAGGCGAGCGCGGCTTCGTAGCGCTCCTGACCTTCCTCAGCCTCCATCGCGACGTAGAACAGCTCGAGCACCGCGGCCGTGATCTCCTCCGGGCTGCGGCGTTGCCCACCGAGTCGCTCCTGGAGCTGCGCGGCGCGTGCGTCGATCACCGGAACCGGCGCCAGGTGCAGCTTCTCCACCGACTCAATGGACTCACGAGCCCACTCGTCAACGGACAGTCGCGTCTCGGTGACGACGCTCGACGCGTCAAACCCTCCGCCGAACACCGTGTTCGCGAACGCGACCATCGCGCTCGGGTCGCTGCCGTCACCGAGCGTCGCCGACGTCGCGACTGGCGTGATGACTCCGAGGGGGCGCTGCCGCGCCGCCTCGTCGAAGTCGTCCTCGCCCCACCGCCCCTTGAGTGCGAGGCCGAGCCGCCGCAGCAGCATGGCCACGTCCGTCCCCTGCGCACCGTCGTACGTGTGGAACTCGTCAAGGACCAGGTACTGGAGGCTCGTGGCGCTTTGGTCCCACAAGGTCGCGTCCGACGGACGCAGCAGGAGCTGGTCCAACATCTTGTAGTTGGTGAGCAGGATGTCCGGCGCTTGTTCCCGCATCGCGGGGCGCGAGGTGATGAGCCCGTCCGTCGTCACGGTCGATCGCTGCGGGCCCTCCTCACCGACGTAGAGCGCCGCGCGGATTCCGCCGAGTGCGGGGTCGGTCATGATCAGGTCAGTGATGCGTCGCGCCTGGTCGTTCGCCAGCGCATTCATCGGGTAGAGGATGAGTGCCTTGACCCCCTCGACGCCCTGTCGCTTCGCACGCAAAACGTGATCGAGGATCGGGTAGAGAAACGCCTCGGTCTTGCCTGAACCGGTTCCTGTCGTGACCAGCGTCGGGTGGGGACCGTCGTGGTCCGGCGTCTGCAAGCTGGACAGCCGTGCGATCGCTTCTGCCTGGTGGCCGTACGGGACACGCGGGGGAGTCCACTCGAGTGCCGCGTCCCAACCCGAATCAGCTGACCGGAACGGTAAGCGCGACCGGACGTAGGGCCCACGGAAGATCCCGTCCTCCGGATCCTGGAGGAACTGCTCCAGCGTCGTCTGTGCTTCAGGCTCCGAGAGCGCGAACGTCGTCGTCAGGAAGTCGACGAGCCCCTTCGTGATCTCGCCGGCCTGCACGGAGGGAAGAAGCTCACTCATTCTTCGTCCTTCAAGAGCTGCTCGAAGTGGGCGTACGCCTGGCGCATGTCAGCCTCGCGGTCGAGCGTCCGGAATGGCAGCTCGTACGTGTACGTGTTGCCCGACGCGTTCGTCGCGGTCCGTTCTTGCTCGCTGATCGCGTCCTGCTTCTGTCGCCACACCTTGAGTACCTCGTTCGGCACCAGCCGGCCGTTCGCGTCGTAGAAGTACACGTTATTGTCGAATCCGTACAAGACGGGGAACTGAGTACGGTATATTGCGCACAGCTCATCGACGGACAGTGAAAGTGCGAGCGCAACTAGAGCGTCTATTTCCACTAACGCTTGACGACGGTCCGAAGCTCGACGCAAGGGTGCTTGACTATTCCATTCTGACGAGCGATCAAGTAGCCCTAATCTCCCCGGGTACTCGATGCCTCCCGCCCAGTCTGCGATCATCGACGACCATGAATTGGACCAGGCGAGCGTGTATGCCGACGTTAGGGCTTCGAGGCAAAGCGTACGGGCCACAACTTCTCTGGCGAGGCGCTGGTCTATACGCGGGAGGCGCATAACTGTCGCGCTCGTTATCGCAGATTTCGGCGCAGCGCGAACCAAGAAGTCAAGCGGGAGTGAATTGAGGAGGCCGGCGATTAGTAGAGTTCCGTCCAACCCCGACTTGGCAGCGAGCATGCTAACCGAGTGGACATGGGCGGTTCCGGGAGGGTATACAGCCGCGATCAATGTCCGCTCTCCAACGTTCGCCGCCATAGCGCGCCACCCCACTCTGTAGAAGTTCCGTGCGGGTTGCTTGTCTGGACCCCAACGGGTGAACGACGCGTCATAAGTCGCCCGGTCCCCGGCTGGCTTGTAGGAAGTTATTGGTATCGCGTCGGGTGCGAGCATTTCCAAATCGACGCTCGACCAATCGAGCTTGTGTAACATTGTGGCATTGGGTGCTTTGTAGAATGGATTCCCAATGAATAGGTGCGGCCCCTGTAGGATCACTTCTTCCCAGGAATTCGCAACGCCCCATTTAATCTCAAAGCGCCCCTTGACTCGATCTGTCTTTTCGTTCCATCCGCCTGAGAAATCGAGCTCAAGATCCCCCAGACGCGTGCTCCGCGACAATTTGTCGAGCACCGCTGCTGTGGATGCATTGACTGCATAAACCATGCGTGATTGTGCGATCGGAACCTTGTTGTCTTCAAGCGTAGCGTGCCAAGTCTTGAGCGTTTCCCACGTCACGGAAATGATTCTCGAGTGGTGCGGCCGGAGATCCCAGTTGCCCGATTTGTCCTTCAGTCCCGGTTCCTCTCCCTCGCCATTGTGAAGAATCGAGGATGTAGCCGTCTGTGGGTGATAAAGGTTGGTAGCTTGAATGAACTCGATTCGGTCTTCGCTACCATAAATATGTACGCCATAAGTTACTAGATGATGGACGTCGAACAAGCCCAATTCGTTAACAAACTGCCAATGCTGTCGAAGGCGGCGGTAGGCCGCGGCGCGAAGGGGCCCTGCCTTGTCGTCAGTGAAGTGAGTTTCGGGGTGTAGTAGTCCGACGGTGCCACTTTCGCTTGCAAGCCACCATGTTCTTGCCATGAAGCACCGATAGAGATCGGGGCGCAGGCCTGCCAGGACAGGGAAGTCGACTTGTGAGGCCACGGCCGATCTCGTCGCAATCGTGGCCGTCAAGGAGTCGAGATAGGTTTCACGGAAGGTGCTGGATTGAATAGCGATCGACCGTCGCGTGGAAACTTCGGCGTTAGAAGGTTTCTGATTGAGTGCCCACCACGCGTCGTCCTCCGCGAGCATGGCGGTCTCGTCCCAATCGGGTCGCACCCACGGAGGATTACCAACCTGCATATCAAAGCCGCCTCGCTCGAACACCGCAGCGAAGTCGAGCTCCCAATGAAAAAAGCCCTGCTGCTCAGCGATACGCTGTGACGCCGCTAACCACGGGTTGTCCCGGAGGAGGTCATCGACGTGGCGCGCGCTCGCGAAGTCGAGGTCATCGCGCTCCTCGTCGTTGAGTGCTTCCCAGCCCGATCGCACCGAGCCGAGTGTGACCTGCCCATGGGCGACCGCCCTCGGCTTCGCAACCGTCTGTTCCCCCAGCAGCTCACGAAGCGTGGCGATCCACTTGTCGAGAGTGGGCGGGGTTGCGTCTTCAGTGATCGTGTTCGTGAGCGGCCAGAACCACATCGCGCACCACGCGTCCATCACCCGACGGAGCCGCTGGTACGCGCCATTGGGGTCGTTGAGCGTCCGCTCGATCTCTTCGCGTGAGACGACGGGCTTCCGCTTCAAGTCAGGCTGCTCGCGTCCCCACAGCGGGATGTCGCGCCTGATCTCCTGCTCGGCGATGGTCAGTCGACGTCGCGCGAGATCCCACAGCGTCTCGACGCGGTAGGCAAGTGCGACGAGCTGGTCGATCTGCTTTGCCGTCGGCTTCGCCAGGACGCCGCGCCGCCACGCTTTCAACGCTGCGAGCGCTTCTGGCGCGAGTTCTTTCGCTTCCTTCGCATCGACGGCACTTCCCCATCCTTCTGCCGGGAGGAGGAAGTGGTGCACACCACCGGCGGTCGACGCGCGGAGCTGGCCGTCACCGAGCTCCGTCTCGTTGAGTAGCGGGACGTCCCTCGGCACCTGCTTGAGCCACGCCTTGCTGGTGATGGACGACCGGTCGTACACGGCCCGTCGGGCACCGATCAACGAGTTGCCGCGGCGGAGGTGCAGGCCGAACCACGGCGCCTTCAGACCCTCGGACATCGTGTCGAGCCATAGCGTGATCTCGGCGAACTCGACGGCGGTCGCGTTGAGGTCGACGCCGTAGACCTGGTGGAGCGCGATCGCGGCCTTGATCTTCTGCAGCTGGCGCGGCCGGTCGTCCGGGTCGACGCGTTCACCGAGCTCGTCTTCGCGCCGCTTCAGGTACTGCTCCGCGAGCTGGCGGACCGCCTCGATCGCGAACGCTCCCGAGCCGAGCGCGGGTTCGCAGACCGTCAGGGAGAGGATGTCCTCCGCGCTCGTTCGCTGACCGTCCTGGTCCAGCAGCTCCTCGAGCGCCTGCGACACCGTGAACTGTGTCAGGATCTCCGGCGTGTAGTACGACGCGGACTGCTGGCGCTCGCGACCGGCGAGCCGGTAGACGAAGGAGCCCGCTCGGTGCCGCACGCGCTTCGGCTGGCCCGTCATCGGGTCTTCCCGCGTCACGAAGTGGTGCGACTCGATGCCGCTCTCTCGTCCGATGGGAACGACCCACGAGCCCTTCGACGGATCTCCGTTCGGCGCCACCTCGAACAGGTCTTCCTCCGCGAAGAAGCCCGTGTAGGACATCAGGCCCTCGTAGACCGCACCGAGCTGGTTGATCCCGAGGTCGGCGTAGCTGATGTACCCCCGGTCCCTGCCCTTCGATTCCTTGCTGAGGAGCAGCCGGCGCAGCACCTGCTGCAGGTTCCGATCACTGAGACCGACCTCGCCGATGAGAGCGATCGCCTCCGGCTTGAAGAGGTCTGCGCGCAGGCTCTCGAACTGGAGGCCCGGCTCGGCTCCGTCGTCATCCGTCGCCTCGGGCGCATGGCCGCGATCCACGAGACGGAACAACAGGTCGAGCGACTGGTAGAGGTGTGTCGCGCTCTCGCCCTGTGGACTCTGGATCACGACGAGCGCGAGTTCACGGAGCCGGTCGAGGCTGTAGCCGTTTTCGTACTCCGGCGCGTTGACCGGCAGGACGCCGAGCTGGGGGGACGCCTCGGCGTAGAGCAGGAACAGGATCCGGTAGAGGAACCGTAGTGATTGCTTGGCCAGCGGCTGTGCCTGATCCTTCGGCAGGGGCTCGAGCCCGCACTGCAGACGTCGCTGTACAACGTCGTTCGCGATGATCTCGATCGACTCGCGGACACCCTCACGCAGGTCCTCGGAAACACCGACGGTGTGCTTGACCGCGTCTTCGAGCGTCCAGGTCCACCAGACGTCGCCGTCACCATCGGGCGCGAGTGACGCAGCATCCACACAGGTCAGGACGCGATCGATCTCGCCGCCCCGCTTGGCGTCGTTCCGCTCGCACGCGAGCTGCACGTCGAGGGCGAGGTACCTGCCCTCGTACCAACGATCGCGTTCGGCGACCAGGAGCCAGCGGCCGGCGAAGACGAGCGCGAACTTCGCGGTCCCCTCGAAGACGACCGACAGCGCCCGCACGACCGAAGTCAGCGGCTTCGGGTCGTCGAAGTCCGGCGTCCATGCAGACAGCAGCGTGTTGCCGTCCTTGGCGAGTAGGTCCTCCAGTTGCGCGACTGGCTTGGCATCGATGAGGGCCAGCGGCGCCGCGTCTTCGAGCCCGTGGATGGCCACGTGCCGGACCGGACCTGCTTCGTCGATGTGGAAGACGCCCTGGGCGTACCCGAGGACGGACCGCAGGTGCGTCGACAGGGTGTGGAGGGCCTCCTGGCCGTCAGCAGCGTCATCGACGCTCTCCGGGTTGACGGTGGCGAGGAGGTCCATCAGCTCGGCACGCTTCGCGCTGAAGCGAGAGCGCGTCGACGTGCGTCCCTCCGCGTCATCGGCGTCCCAGGCTGCCCGACGCTCGAGCACCCGGCTCTGGAAGGACTGCGACTTCGCGTCGGTGGTGAGGTAATGCTCGCTGATCCAGTCTTCGCCGACGACGATCGCTTCCGAGGTCAGGTTTCCCACGCGTCAGTGCTCGCTTCCAGGGTGTTCTTCGGGGGCTGTGGGGCTGTCCGCGGGGACGACGACCAGCAGGGGACGCACGAAGTGCTGGTTCGGCGTCATGCGGTCCACGAGTTTCGATTCGTCGTCGACGCGGTCACGGTGTTCTCTGAGCCCGCGCAGTTGGGTTTGTTCAGCCGCTGAGCCCTGCCAGTCGTCGATCCGCGCGGCCCATTGATGCACACGGCGGCGGATGTCGTCTGCCGTTGCCTCCATCTGCTGGACCGCCTGGCTGCGAGCGGCCTCGACTGCCGTGGGGATCAACCGTTGTAGCGGTGCGGCGTCGACCGCACCCGGGTTCGTCTTCACCTCGGACGTGAACCCGACGTGGGCCAGCGCGGCGCGGGCGTCGGCGTGTGGCTGGGTGAAGTGGAACGAGTGCTGCTCGACATTGGGGAAGTCGACGGTGAGGAAGGAACCTGCGACGACCTGGCCGGCTCGGTTCGTCAGGGTGGCATGGACGAGGACCACGGGGTAGTCCACGGCGCCGCGGACGGCGTAGACCCGGTTGCGACCGAGCCTGGAGAGTGCGCTGTCGGCAGCCCAGTCGAGGACGGGGTGCAGCGGACCGAGGAAGTGCGCGTGTGGCCAGGTCGACGGGCTCGATTTGTCGTTGATCGCGCTGTCGACCTCGGCCTTGCCCTGAATCGGAGTCGTCGCCAGGAGGAGGCGCTCAGTGACTCGCCGGTCCCGGAGGTACGACTGCGGGAGGACCTCGAGCCGTTGACGAAGGTCGGCGGTCGGTTCGAGCTGCGCGATCGCGTTCGTGCGGGACCACGCGACACCACCGTGGTCGATGTCAGCGGTCGGGACGGTGAAGCGCTCGGCCAGAGCCGTGTCGAGGAAGGAAACCAGATCGGAGAACAGACCGGTGCCGATGTCAGCCTTGTCGCGCTGCTCTGCGCCAGCTGCCGTGCTCTCCGGCGCTTTGTCGGCAAGGCCTGCGCCCTCGTTGCTGCTCTCGCTCGCCTGCTCCGCGGCGAGTTCCGCCATGAGTCGCGTGATCTCGTCACCGTCCTCAAGGGTCGCTTCGACGGTCGGCACCGCGTCGTCGAAGCTGCGCTTGCGGAGCAGGACGTCGCGGATCGCCGACTCCTCGGCGGCAGCGCTGTACTCACCCATCAGCGACGCGACGTCACCGAGCGCCGTGTGCGCCTCGGTCTCGCGTTCGAGCAGGTTTCTGAGAACGCGGATGTCGCCCGAGAACTCGTCGTCGTCGACGTCGAGCAGCATGGTCGTGATGCGCGGAGAGTGCTTCTGACCGTACCGGTCGATGCGGCCGTTCCGCTGCTCGATGCGGATGAGGCTCCACGGGATGTCGAAGTGCACGAGTTCGTGGCACTGGGAGTGGAGATTCACGCCCTCACTCGCGACGTCACCCGTGATGAGGATGCGAATGGGGGAGGCGGACTGCTTGAAGCTGTCGACGAGCTCCTGCTGCTCCTGGTCCGTCAGCCCACCGTGCATCACACGGATCTGCTTGTCCGACAGCCGCAGGTCCTTCGCGAGCTTCTGCCGGAGCCAGTGCAGGGTGGCCACTCGCTCTGAGAACACCACGAGGCGTTCCTCGGACTTTGGACCAACGCCAATGCTCTTCGCGTGCTGCAGAAGTGCGTCGTACTTGCCCGAGCTCGAGCCGAGCGCAGTGACGGTCAGCTGCTCGAGCCGCTCCAGCGCGTCGATCTCGCGCTGCACGTCTGCGTCGGCGTCGCCCTTCCGCAGCCGCTTGAGGCGCTCGCGCACCGATTCGTCGAGCGCGCTTGGCGACGACAGGAATGCCTTGGCGAGGGTCCACGGGAAGAGCGAAGCGTTCTCGCCGGAGTACGGGGAGCGCTCGGCCTGCGGGTGGAGCCAGACCGTGGAGAGCTCTTCAGCGATGGCGGCCTCCGCGGGGGACGGAGCGACCAGCACGTTGTTCGGCTCTTGCCGTTCCACCCAGTCCGCGCCGACCTCCATCGCGACGGCGGGGCTGTTCCGGTGCCGGCGGATGATGAGCCGCTTCACCTCATCCTCGATGAGGTCACCTTCGGGCGTCACGGCTGTCGGGTCGAGCAAGCGCACGAGTCGTGCGAAGGAGTCCTTCTTGCCGTTGTGCGGTGTCGCGGAAGCGAGGATCAGCGCGTCCGTCTGGGGTGCGAGACGACCTGCGAGTTCGCCGTTCAACGTCGTGTTGTTCATGACATTGTGGGCTTCGTCGATGACTACCGCGTCCCATCGCTGCTTCTCGAGATGGCTGCGGTACTGGCTCTGCTTGAGCGTGTCCACCGAGATGATGGCCCGTTTGTACATGCTGAAGGGGTTGCGGGTCGCCGGGAGCTTCTGGCGCACGCGCTGGATCCCGAGGGAGTCGAGGCGGACGAAGGGGAGTGCGAACTTCGTCCACATCTCCTGTTGCATCTGCTCGAGCACGTGCTTCGGCGTCACGATGAGGATTCGCTCCCCGCGGCCGCGACGCACGAGCTCGGAGAGGATCATCCCGATCTCGATGGTCTTGCCGAGTCCGACGGCGTCGGCGATGAGCAGACGAGGTCGGAGATTGTCGCGGTCAAGGGCCTTGCGGACGGCTGCTCGCTGGTAGTCGAGCGGATCCGCGAGCATCTGCGTCGAGACCGTCAGGGCGTCCTCGTGGAGCGGCACTGGGGTCTTCCGGAGGGTGGCCTCGAGCCAGAGCTTCGCGCGGCGGTACGCCGACGAGTCGTCCGCTTCGACCTTCGCCTGGGCGGGGTCGAGCGGCTCGATGTCGTCGAGGTCGCTGTAGAAGGTCGCCGTGGTGTCGCGGACGAGCTCGGAGAGCCCTTGAGCAGTGACGAGGAGACCGGAGCCGGTCGGTGCCGTCGAGAGCACCAGCCACTCGGCGTCGCGGACGAGCACCACGCTGCCCGGGGCGATGTTCGGCCATGCTCGGCTAGCAATTGTCGAGTCCACGTCGATCAACGACACGCGTTCTTCCCTCTCACCCCTGTGTAGCCAGCTTGGTTGGCTGCACCATCTCTCACCCTAAGGGCCGTGGACTCGAACACCGCCCACGCCGAGGCTCACTGCCCGCTCGAAGGGCTGGCCAGATGTCTCAGTCCAGGGCGACACCCTGCAGCTCTAGTCGCAGTCCGCGTTTGGGTGAAGTGTCTCGTCGGCCGAAACCCGCCTTTGTCGTCGCCGAGCTTCGTCCGCGTCCCATTGCCACATCCTCCGATGTCCGGTAATGAACGAGCCGAAACGATGACCGGTCGGAGGCATATCGCCGGGCAAAGCACGAAAGCTGGGCTCTAGTTCGTTCGCACGAAGATTGTTGCGTCTGCAAACGAAAGCACCCCGCCGTTGAAGTCGTTCGGAACCTCGAACGCGATGCGGCCGCTGGACGACTGGCCCTTGCCGAGCGTCACACTCGGGATGTCCTCCACACCGGACAGGTAGGTCTCCTCGTAGACCTTGCCCTGCTTGTCCGTGAGGTTGACGTCCCAGGTCTCGACGCCGGTGTGCACGCCTGCCTGGAGCGCCTCCACATGTACAACGACCGTCACGTACTTCATGCCGGTGTCCGGAGCGTCCCAGGAGCCAGTTGAAGGCTGATTCCCGGCGTACCCGTCGAACCAAATTCGGTACTCCGGATCGTCGTCGCCAGGTCGACCCCAGGAATCCATCCCGAACTTCGTTCCGGCCTTCGCCGGGCTCGTGACCGAGCTGCCTGCCGAGCTGGTCGCCTTCAAGGTGACCGTGCTCCCGGCTTCGGCCGACGTGCCCGCGGTCGGACTTTGCTTCGAGACCTCATCGTCGCTGCCCGCGCCCGGTGACGCGACTTCGAAGCCCAACTTCTCGAGCTCCGCGCGAGCCTCGTCGACGGTCTTGCCAGTAACGCTGGGGACAGTTCCGTTACCAGAGCTGCCATCTGGCTCAGCAACGATTTGCTCAGAGGCGTCCACGGGTTCGTCGCTGCTGCTGAAGTTGACCATTCCGATCGCGATCGCGATGACGACGCCTGCGGAACCCATGATCGTGCCCGCGACTCCTCGACCGGTGCGGTTCCGCAGCGACATGAGACCGAACGTCAGCGCCAGCGCCCCAAGAAGAACCGCCAGCGCTGCCGCCGAGGCGAAGGCGAAGAGGAGCGCGAGGATACCGAGTACCAGGGCCGCAGTTGCGAAACCGTTGCCGCGAGGCTGAGGGGGCGGGCCCTGCATGAACGGTGGTGGGCCATCCGGCGAGAATAGCTGCCGTCCGTTCGGAGGGGACGGCAGCCCGGGAGGGAACGGCGGCTGATTGCCTTGCTGGTATCGCGGAGGACCGTTGGTCGTGTATGGTTGCTGCCCGTTCGGCGGCATGGACGGTTGACCGTTTGGCGGGTACATCCCGGACATGGCGACTCCGTGTTCGAGCAAATGAGCAGTTGGTCTCAGATTACGGATTGACGTCCACTCATGAAAGTGGACGGTCGCCCCCAAGACGGGGTGTCTCTCAAGATCTGCGGTATCGCGCAGCGGGCCAGCCCAGCCCGGTCGCAGAGCGATCGCCGGTGGACACACTCCCGGCGCCGTCGCCCTCCGGGACCCCGCGGTCCGACGTCAGAGCATCGCCAACGCCAAGTTCCGGCTACTAGCATGGATCGCGCGACCTTGCATCGGCACCGAACCAAGGACTGCCATGCGATCGTCGGAGCACAAGTTGCGCAGCGTGATCCCCACCTCCGCGCAGTACCTCCCCGCCGACGCTAACTGCACGATGACCGCCCCCGCGGGCCTTGGCTGCCCACCGACCTCGGGCAGCGGCAGCTCGGCGAACCGCTCCCGCGAGTGCTCAAGCCGGATCATGGCCACGGCGGCATCGCGCCGGTTCCGGTCGGGGACCGCCAGCGCCTCGATGACCGCCGGGTGCACGCCTGGCGCAGCGGTGCCGTCGAGCAGAACCAGGTCCTCGCCGACGAACGACCCGGGCCGCGACCACGAGTGATCGGTGAGCGCCGGACCCCCAACGTACGCATCGTCCACGCCGGCATCGATGAGCGCCAGTGCTTGGAACAGTGGCGGCATGTTCCGGTGCTGCTCAACGGTCGGCAACCCCTCGCCGAGGGGCCCTCGGCGTACCGAGTCGCCCGCGATGAACGCACCGACGCGCGAACCGAACTGCCGGGCGACTGACACGGACGCCACGACCGAGGACAACGCCAGCCCGGTCCACTCCCGCGGGTAGAAGTTGTGGATCTGCTCGAGGTCGGCGGCGCGCAACGTGCTGGCGTTGAGCGCGATCGGCAGGACGGAAGCGATCGAGTGGATCTCAGCGACCGAGAACCGGAAGTCGATCCGCACTCGCGCCCCCCGATCGACCGCAGGAACTTCTACGGTGAATCGCCGAGCAGCCGAGCGGGGTTGGGGGAGACGTCGGCCACGACCGAGAGGCCTGCGGACGCGGCTGAGGTGACAATCGCGGCCGCGGCGGCTCGTGCGCCGGCGGGGGAGTCCTCCGGGATGTGCAACGAGGTGAACGCGAGCGTCGTACCCGCCTCCGCTGCGGCCGCGAAGGTCGGACCCGCCAGCGGAGCATGCGCCTGGTACGCGCTCGCGCCCAACCGCATCAGCGCGCGGCTCCCGCACGAGCGGAACCGGCAGTGGCGTCAGCCGCGGAAGTCCCGGCGGCGCCGGCAGCAGGAGGCGCATCGGTCGCATCCGCCGGCACGGCCGACGACACCAGGTCGAGCGGTGCGCCGGGAGCGGACTGCGCCTCGAGGTCAGCCCGCACCGACGCGGACACCCCGAACAACAACGTCGCCACGAACCCCACGACGTACGCCACCACCAGCCCCGACCCGTACCCGAGCAGCGCCCAGCCGTAGCCGGACGAGCCGTTCAGCAGCGGGATCAGCGACAGGTCCGAGGCCCCGATGGCGATCGCCCCGACTGAGTGCCCGAGCTGGTCGAACAGCCCGACGACACCGCCACCGAACGCCCCGCCGATGCACGCGGTGATGAACGGTCGCCCGAGAGGGAGCGTCACACCGTAGATGAGGGGCTCGCCGACACCGAGGAAGCCAGCCGGTAGGGCACCGCGGATGGTCCGCACCAGCGAAGCGTTCGACCGGAACCGCACCCACAGCGCGATGCACGCACCGATTTGCCCGGCACCACCCATCGCCAGCACGGGCAGCAGCACGGTCCACCCGGTCTGGTCGATCAGCGTGGTGTGGATCGGGATGAGTCCCTGGTGCATGCCGGTCATGACGAGTGGCAGGAAGAGCCCTCCGAGCACGAAGCCGGCGAAGGCTCCACCGTTCGCGAGCAGCCAGGTGGCTGCGGTTCCGATTGCAACGGAGACGATACCGGCGACGGACATCAGGATCCCGAGCGTGATCGACCCGGCGACCAGGACGGTCACGGTCGGCACGACGATGAGCGCGATGACGTCCGGCGTGGCCCGGCGCATGAAGCGCTCGACGTAGGCGGCGAGGATGCCGCCGGCCAGCGCACCGAGCACACCGCCCTGTCCGGGTGCCAGCGTCTCGCCGAACACGGTGACGTTCGCGACGCCGGCCGCGACGATGATGCCGCCGACCGCACCGCCGAGGATCGGCGTGCCGCCGAACTCCTTCGCGGCGTTCATCCCGACGAACACGGCGAGCAGCGAGAGGAAGCCGGACGAGAGCACACCGAGGAACGGCGTCAGCGCAGGCACCCACCCCAGGTTCGTCAGGATGCCGTTGATCCCGGCGATCAGCCCGCAGGCGATCAGCGCGTGGATGAGCGGGATGAAGATCGCGGAGATCTTCCGGATCGCGCGCATGGTGCGGCCGTCGGAACGGGACCGCGCGGTCGCCTTGATGGACGCACCGCGAGCAGCGAGCTCCTCAGGCGACGCACCAGGCCCACCTGCCGCAGCCGGCGGGGCGGCCGCGCGCAGGGCCTCCAGGCCGTCGGCCACGCGGTCGACGAGACCCGGGCCGAGCACGATCTGCAGGTTCGAGCCGGCCGCGATGGCGGCCATGACGCCGTCGGTGGCCTTGAGGTCCTCGAGCGCGACGGAGGAGTCGGACACGACCTCAACCCGCAGGCGAGTCATGCAGTTCTCGACATCGGCGATGTTCGCGGAACCGCCGACGGCGTCGAGGATCTGCTGGGCGAGTTGCTGGGCATCGGGCATTGCTGTGCTCCTCGGGGGAAAGGAAACGGAAAAGGGGAACGAGCTCTACAGCACGGCGCGCAACGAGCCGGCAGCAGCTTCGAGGCGAGCACGCACGTCGACAGCGGAGGCACCGGTCAGGATCACGGCGATGGCGGTCTTCACCTCGCCGTCCGAGGCGTCGAGCGCCGCCTGGACCTCGGCGGGGGGAGCGCCGGTGACGTCCTGCACGAGCGAGAACGCCCGGGCGACGAGCTTCGCGTTCGTCGCCCGCACGTCGACCATGCGGTTGCCGTACGTCTTGTGGCTGCGCACCATCGCGAGCGTGGTGAGCATGTTGAGGACGAGCTTCTGCGCGGTGCCCGCCTTCAGGCGGGTCGACCCGGCGATGAACTCGGGGCCGACGACGACGTCGATGGCGATGTCGGCCTCCCGCCCCGCGGCCGAGTCGGGGTTGCACGCGACGGAGACCGACAGGGCGGAGCGGCGCCGGGCCTCCAGGATGGCCGCGATCACGTAGGGCGTCCTGC
>Ga0308170_10001043_pt1 | contig 28859 bp, 29 predicted proteins | sample PhyBR2_2_FD_202136 | JGI IMG/M metagenome (GOLD analysis project Ga0308170, IMG submission 202136) | Phyllosphere microbial communities from UC Gill Tract Community Farm, Albany, California, United States - DLSLSB.R2 | ecosystem: Host-associated > Plants > Phyllosphere > Unclassified | place...
GGCCGTTCGGCCGGAGAAATGCGCCTGTAGCTCAACGGATAGAGCATCTGACTACGGATCAGAAGGTTGGGGGTTCGAGTCCCTCCAGGCGCACAGAACACAAGGAAGGGCCCGGTCTGAGACCGGGCCCTTTGCTTTTCTGCCAGCCACTCGTTGAAAACTCCACTTATACGCTTCTCTTGCATTCTCGACTTGCCAGAGTGCTCAGCTGCGCGGCCGGCCGGGCCGGACACGCATGCTCAAGACGATGCCACTGTATGGAGTGGCGCCGATATCCAGTCGGACTGATTGCGTCGACCTGCGGGCCGCGACACCCACGCATCTTCGCGGTGGTCAACCAATCTGTTTCCGAGGCGCTCATTCGGACGCAGTGACTACCGCTGTGGCGACATGTCCTGGCGAGTCTGGCTCGGCGGGAACACTTGTCGCCGCCCAGTATGGATGCACGCAATCGCCTGGCCTGTCCAGAACGAACGCGACACTTTGCTCGGCACGGGTCACACCGACGTAGAGCTTTGCAGCGGCTAAGTCCTCGAGCGGTTCACCCTTCTGCAGCAACTTCCGCATCTTCTCCGTCGGAAAAATCAGTATCCGTTGCCGGGTTAGACCCTTCGAAGTGCCAAACGTAAGGAACTCGATGTGGTCAAACGCTTTCGCTGACTTGCTGTCCCAGCGCAGCGGCTGCGGAGCGAACTCCGTCATGTAGGCGTCGACGTCTTCGGTGCGCACCAGGAACAAACCATCATGATCGGTGCGCCGGGTATTCCGCGATACCGTCCGTTCGAAGCCCCACGTGTCCGGAAAGAGGTCGTCGGCAAACGCAGCGACTTCGGGATGGCACCGCCACGTTTCGTGCCGTTGCGTGATGGTCAATTGGTTCTTGCGTTCCTGTTCTTGAAACCAGTGCCAAACGTTCATGTTCTTGAATTGCTTGTGCTTGCGTTCTTCGGGACTAGTTGAGATCACGGCCTGCCGAACATCGCCGACCATTGTCAGCGGGACGGTGCCTCCGAGCAGTAAGTCCAGCACTTCCAGGTCGTACCCGCCGAGGTCCTGTACCTCGTCGATGTAGATATGGTCGTACAACGCTTCCAACCGGCGCAGCGGCAGGGCATGAGCACGCTGCACTAGCAGCACCGCCAGGTTCGCAAGATGAACACGGCGCGCAGAACCGGTGGACGTGAAGTAGCGGCGGCGCTCCTCCCTACCTACGTACTGCTGGTATGGACTGTCATTGTCCATGCCAGTCACGCGTTGCCCGGGGAACATGAAGGGCATGTATGGGCGAACGACATTGAGTAGTAGGAACATGAACCAGCCGGAGACATCGACGGTTGCAGCGGGTCGGGCCGCTGCCAACCGGTGCCGTAGTTCCAACTGGTTGTTCACGGTGTAGGTGACTACGAGTATCCGGCTCCCCGCTGGCGCGTCAGCGCAGGCGTCGACAATGCCTTGCGTCTTACGCGACCCGGCGACCGCAAGGACGAGCTCACCGCTCATTGATGAACTCCATCGCCTCGACGAAGTACGACGGCGCCGTCAGCGTCACTGCGGAGTCTGCGATCCGCAACGCTGCTTCGGTCTTGTTGTTGCCCATCCACTTTTGGATGTCGACATGAGCTGCTTGTGCGAGAACCTCGCGGAGCGTGTCGACGTCGTTCACGTGCAGGATCTGCGGCTCCAATGTTGTGCCGTGTCCGACGGTGCCGAAGAGCAGCCGCCGGTCGTCACTGATTAGGTCGCCCAGCCCAGCGACGACGAGGTCCAGATCCGTCTGCTTGCGGTCGTCGTTGTCGCTGAGGATCACGCACCGTTTCCCGGCGAGTGCAGCTAGCTGCAGGAAACGCTTCTGTGACAAGCCGCGCATCGAGAACACGTCAATGCCGTCATCGATGGGGCGATGACCATACTGGTCGGAGTAGAACCGGTCGAAGAGCAGCTCATCCGAGGGCCCCTCAACGAGGGCGAGCCGATCGGCAAGAACGAGGCGGAGTGTGTCAAAGCCGGGCAACTTCCGGAAGTAGCCGACGGTGTCGGCCGGCAGCGCGCCGAACGGTTGCACGGTGCCATCGGACATCAGCCGGAGTCGATCAATCCCGAGTCGATTGAGCACGAACGAACTATGGGTAGTGACGAACACCTGCTGATCTGCATGGGAGAGCGTGTCAATGCGGTCAAGCAGCACGTTCAAGTTGGCGTGCGACAAGTGGTTCTCAGGTTCCTCAATCATCACCGCGGCGGCAGCTTCCGCGTGGCGGCGCATCGCGAGAACGATCTTCGCCACCGCCTGCTGCCCCTGCCCGGCCAACGCGAACGGCACTTCGTCCACGTGGGGAACGACGCTGCTATCCCACGACGTTCTTGAGGAGTGATCCATCGCCAGCGACACTCGACCACCGTCCAGGAGCTCGTCGCCGTCGGCGAGCTTTGTGTTCACGCCGGCGAGGTGATCCGTGGCGAGTGTTTCCTTGACTTGCCGGAAGGCTGCAGAGATGGTGATCTGCTCGTCCGCGCTGAGGTGCTCGCCGACGATATGCCTCAGGTGGTAGTCGACGCCGGCACCGGATCGCACGGTGCGGGCGTCAATCATCGCGAGCCGCATCGCGCGAGGCCGCTGCGTGAGAACAACGTTCTGGAATGAGCTCCACTCAACCGTGTAGTAGTCCGTAGGCAGTAGCGCAGTCTTGGGGTCCTTGACGTACGCGTCGAACTCCGCCTGATACTCCATGTTGAGTCGGACAATGAGCCGGACGCCTGGTGCGTGTCCGGTCGGTTGTAATAGATCGTTTGCACCGACCAGTTCGGCGAATTCCGGCTTGGACCGCAACGTCACTTCAATGCTGATAGTCGGCGGTGCTGGATTTGCTCCCGCAGCCCGATCGGCGAAGAACTCGGCGACGACACCACGATTGAACCAATACGGGTGGAGCTCTTCGCTCGCTGGGCGGCCGTTGACGCGGCCCGTGACCGCGAGACTGATCGCTTCAAGCAGAGTGGACTTCCCCGACTGATTGTTCCCCACCAACACGTTGAACGTCGGATGCGGCTGAAAGTCCAGGTTGCGGAACTTTCGGAAACCCCGGATCTTGACTCGTTCGATCATGCTCATCCCCTAAGCAAGCGGCGTCACATCGGTCAGGACGCGTCATCGGCAGCCTCGCATAAGTCCCCGACACCACCAGACAGGGTCGCACGAAGACGTCCAGCAATTGGTTGCCGTGTATCCAATCCGGCACCCGGGCAGCTGCTGCTACGAACGGTCAGTGGCACCAGTACTCACACGTAACGCCATGTCTCCTGCTGGGCTGGCTCGAGTTGCTGAAGCCCAACAAGCAAGCTTGCTTTGCTGCTTCTACCGAGGTGCGAAAGCATCCAGGGTGGCTCGGACGTCGGCCTTCAGCTCGGCTCGCTCCACGTATGAGGCCTGCGTGATGACCGTGTTGGAGTGACCCAGGATGCTGCTAGCGGCGGCGAGACCCTCGTACTTGTCCACAGCCGTTGCGACAGTCTTGCGCAGGTCGTGGAGGACGAAGTGCTCGATGCCGGCATCGTCCAGAGCTTTCTTCAGTGCTCGATAGACGTTGCTGCGAGAAAGAGGCTTGCCCGACTTGGTGCAGAAGACGAGGTCACTGTGCGGATTCCGAGGCGCTTCTGCGAGGCGGGTACGCAGCCACTCCGGCATGCGGACGGCGCGCATGCTCGACTTAGTCTTCGTCCGCGACTGTCGGTGCAGGCCCGTTCCGTTGTTCTGGTCGTTCCTCACCTCGACGGTCGTTCCGAGCACCCGAAGGGTCGGCTCTTCGCCCTCAAGGTCGAGGTCGGTCCAGCGCAGAGCGAGCGCCTCGCCGATGCGCAGTCCTCCGCCGCCCAACATAGTGTCGATGATGAGGTCGACAGGCACGCTGGGGGTCGGGCCTCCGCGGCCGGGTTCGGGTCGCATGTATCGACCAACTGCATCTCGAATGCTCTCAAGCTCAGCGGCACGAAGAGCAGTCGGGGTGCTCGTCTTGGGCTTGATGGAGTCTGTGGCGCGAGCCGGGTTGAAAGGAACGAACTGCTTCTTGTGCGCGTAGCCGAAGACGTTCATGAGCAGGCTGCGGAGAGAGCGGGCCTGTGAGATCTGCCCACGTTCGACGAACTCCTGGAGGAAGTCGTCGAGTTGCACGATGCCGATGTCACGGATGTCGTCGTCACCGAAAGCTGGTTCCAGGTGAAGCCGGAGCAGGTCTCCATAACGGACCCGACTCGAGACGGCCAAGCCCTCACCCTGCGACGCCTTCAGCCAGCGGTGGGCCACATACGAGAAGGAGCGGCGGTCACGTGCACGCTTGGCGTCCTCGGCCGCCCGACTCTCTTCCTCAGCTTGTTCGATGGACCGCTTCGCACGCGCCTCGTTGGCCGCTTTGCGTTCCTCGAACTTGTCCTTCAGCGCCCTCTTGGCATCGGAGGGCGAGGTGCCCTGTGCGGAGACGCGTGTCGTCACGGTCAGGGAGTCTCGTATCGTCGCGGTCGCTGTCCACTTGTTCTTGGCCAGCTCCGCCGTCCGGATGTGACCGTAATGGCCGACTCCGAGAGCCTTCCTGCCCATCAGCGCGTTCCCGAGTTGGTGGCGATGCAGGCGTCGACATCGGAGCGCCGGTAAAGGACGCGCCGCCCTACCGTGAAGCCGACGGGACCGTAGCCAGGCTTGCCCTCGAGTCCCTTGAGGCGCCAAGACCGGACGGTCGAGAGCGTGACGTGGAATTCACGGGCAAGGTCGGCTGCGGTGAGGAGGGTCGTTGGCCGGGGGGCTTCGAGGATGGCGGGCATGGCTTCGTTCCTGGTCAGGTTCTGCCGGCGGGCGCCGGCTCGCCAGCACCATGCGCGGCAGTGCCTTAGCAGCGTTGCGACGGCTTTCCGGGGCGCCAGGCGGCTCGCCGCGCATGACGTGGGCATGCAGAAGTCATTCCTCCATGCCAGTGGTCCTGGCTCCCGTGGCGAGGTTGTCACCGGTACCTCCGATCAGATCATCGAGGCGCTCATCGACCTGCACTTCGGCGAAGGCGTCGACCGGCCGACTGCGAGGCGAGCGATCGCTGTCGTCGCAGCGACCGAGTTGCAGGCGGAGTCGATGAAGCGGGCGACGACCGCTGGCACGTTCTCGCTCGACGGGTGCACGATGGCGGAGATCGACCGACTGACCAGAGACCGGACCATCACCGACCGCGATCCGGCCCCGTGGCTCCGCCGTAACGTGCCCCTCGTTCTCGTCCACCCCGGCACCGAAGGATGGCGGCCTCCCCAGGGCAACGTCATGACTCTCGAGCATCAGACGGCCTCTGACCTTCTGCTGGGCCTCGCCCGAAGTGGCTACCTCCGGGTGGGTGCCATCTCGATTTGAGGAGTAGTGCCCGCTACGGGTCCGCCGCGAGCTGCCCTTGTAGACGGGGGGCCGAGGGTGCGGGGTGGTCACGTGAAGTGAGGAGTCGCGAGAGCTCAGGCCCTGATGAAGTGCTGCGCGCCCGTAGAGGCTGACGTCGGCAGGTTCTCCTTCGGAAGGGCCTCACCCGTCGTAAGTGCCGTGGCCCAGGCTGCCATGGTCGAGACGGCGGCGAAGTTCGAGTGAAGCAGGGCCATGAGGGTGGCTTGCACGGTCTTGGCGTCGACGCTGCCGGTGGGGTCCAAGATGCTGATGGCCCCCATGGCGTCGGACAGCACCTCGGCGGTGATGCTGTGGCTCTCGGCCTGGGCTGCTGTGGCGATGATGGAGACCACATGCAATTCCGGCGCTAAGGCGTCCGTCTCTTCGATATCGACGGAACGCTCTACGACCCAGGCTCGGGCATTTTCGAGTACTCGAGCTCCGAGCCACGGTGCGGCAGCGGGGAAATGCTCATTCATTCCCGGGGCTTCGGTTCAAATTGCTTTCGACGAGGTCACGAGCGGTTTCACCTTAGAAGTCATTGACTTCCTTCGGGCCAAGATGGTTCCCGACCGCCCTTGCCCTGGACACGTCCAATCCTGATCTGGGTAGTTACAGAATTCGTAGGGACCTAAAAGATTTTTAGCTAAGTACGACTTCCCATGCCCGGGCTGACGGCCAGAGTGCGTGTCGAGGCAGCACGTCGGGGCCGCAGGCTCGGGAACCAAGCCCGTGTTGGGCGTCGTCAAGGTAGAGATGCAGCGCGACTGGTTCGGGCAACTCGTGCGGGTGCGCGGCGAGCCCGCGCTGCTGCGCGGTATGGAGGGCGAGCTGGAAGCCACAGCGGTGATCAGAGCCATCGGGCACGGTGTCGACAGTGAGCGTCGGCTTGGTGCCCTCGCCGCCGAGCACGAGCGACCTCAGCCCTGGACGGTGCCCAGTTTCCTGCGGGCGGGCGTAGTCGATCGACAGCGCCGGCACGCTGGAGGTGAAGCGACCGACACGGGCAGCCGCAGCGCTGTCGGCATACGACTCAGCTGGTCCAGTACCGAACCAGCCGACGGGCGACGACGCGAGCGAGATAGGGAGGTCAAGTCGAATTCCGACCCGGGGCCATGTGCAGTCCCAAGGCCCGAAAGGGACGACCTCAGTGCGCAGCAACACGCCGACCGCCGTTGAAGTCCATCGCCATGCGATGTCGACCCCCATTCCGCTGTGTGCGGCCGAGATCCGCACGAGCTGCTCAAGGCCGTGTTTCGACCTCGACGTTGACAGCACCCGGTGGACGAGGCGGTGCAGTCCGCGCTCAGCCCACCGCTCCGCCGACGGAGGAGTCTCCTCGGCACCTCGGCCGTGGGTGAGTTCGGGCTCGGCGAGTTCGTATGAACCCTGTCCAGCACCGCGATCGTTGTCGGTGGGCGCACGCCACAGCTCGAGGCGCGGACCCTTCACAGGCAGCCCGTGCCACGAAGTCAGCGACCCGCGTGTGTCGAACGTCAGCGCACCGATGGTGTCACCGCGCCAGCCACCTGAGGCTCGGACCCGGGCTGCTGGGCGGCTCACCACGAGCACCTGGTCACGTCCCACCATGTGACCGGCGGGTGCCCACGGCAGGTCGTCTCGCGTGACCGCCATCACGGTCAGGTGTGCCTCGCGGACGTGAGCGGCCTCGCCCGCTTCGTGCGCCTCCGGAGGGAGGTCCACCGTGATGCTCGCCTGCGCATCGACGGCCGGTACGTCGAGCTCGCCGGCCGCGACCTCCCGGCCGTCGTGCTCGAGTAGCCAACGGATGGCAACGTCCTCGGTGCTAGCCGAGTGCCGGCGGTTCTCGACCGAGACAGTGCGGCCGTCGATGGCGAGCCTCACCCGGACGGGAGAGACCACGGCGGCGAACTCTGCAAGGGCCGGGGTCGGCGTACCGTCGGAGAGCACGAGGCCGTCCATGACGAACTGGCCGTCGTGCACTACCTCGCCGAAATCGCCGCCGTAGGCCTGGAAGGGTGTGCCGTCGACGGTTCGGCTGAGGATGCCTTGGTCTCGCCACTCCCACACGAAGCCGCCGTGAAGGCGAGGCCAGCGATCGATCGCCGCTTCGTAGTCAGCGAACGACCCGGGGCCGTTGCCCATGGCGTGGCCGTATTCGCAGAGCACGAACGGCTTGTGGCGCTGCCGGGCGCCCTGGGCGCCCTCGGTCTCGTGGATCGTGGTCACCGGCTCGCCGCAGACCGAGGCGATCTCCTCGAGCGTGGGGTACATTCGCGAGTAGACGTCGGTGTACTCGCCTGCGAGGTCGCCCTCGTAGTGCACCGGCCGGGTCGTATCGCGGCCGTGCAGCCAGGTCGACATCGCGGCGAGATTGCGACCGGTGCCAGACTCGTTACCGAGCGACCAAAGCACGATGCTCGGGTGGTTCTTGTCGCGTTCGACGGTCCGCGCGATCCGGTCGAGGTAGGCGTTGTGCCAGGCCGGGTCGTCGCTCGGGTTCCCCCGCCACTCGACGTCCCAGAAGCCGTGGGTCTCGAGGTCGCACTCGAGCACGACCCAGAAGCCGTACTCGTCTGCCAGGTCGAGGAGGCGCGGGTGCGGCGGGTAGTGCGCGGTGCGGATCGCGTTCACGTTGGACCGCTTCATCAGCTCGAGGTCGGCGCGCGCCGCGGCCTCGTCGAAGACGCGCCCGCGGACAGGGTGCGACTCGTGGCGATTGACCCCCCGGAAGGTGACCCGGCGTCCGTTGACGAGAAACGCGTCCCCCTCGATCCGGACCGTGCGGAACCCGACGCGGAGGGCGACGGTCTCACCGGGCGACGACACGGTCGCGTCGTGCAGCCGGGGCACCTCGGCGCTCCACGGCTCGACGGTCGGCACGTCGACCGGTACGACTTCGGCAGGAGTCGCCCAGGTGACGTCGACCCCGAGCGACGGCACGCGAAGAGTGACCGGGAACGCGCCCACCACCTCGAGATCGAGCCGGCCGGCTCCGGTCGCGTGGTCAAAAGACGCTCGGAGATCGACGTCATCGAGGGCCCGGGCGGGGCGGCCCAGCAGCGTGACGCTCCGGAAGATGCCGGGCAGCCACCACATGTCCTGGTCCTCGAGGTAGCTCGCGGCCGACCACTGGGCCACGCGGACGGCGACGCAGTTGGTGCCCTCGGCCAGGGCGTCGGTCACGTCGAACTCGGTGGCGAGGCGACTGCCGGTCATCCACCCCAGCTCGATGCCGTTCAGCCAGACGGTCGCGTGGCCGTCTACGCCGTCGAACCGCAGCAGTACGCGCTCCGCTCCGCGGAGGCCCGCGGGCACCACGAAGGTGCGCCGGTGCTCTCCGGTGGGGTTCTCGTCGGGCACGTGCGGCGGGTCGATGGGGAACGGGTACTGCAGATTCGTGTAGATCGGCGACCCGTGGCCGTGCAGCACCCAGTGCGAGGGCACGGGCAGCTCGTCCCAGCCGGAGTCGTCGAGCTCAGGGTCGGCGAGCTCCGGCACGCGCCCGGCTACGTCGTCCGGTGCCTCGGGGAGCAGCCGGAACCGCCAGGTGCCGTCGAGCGAGTGGGTCGGGGCGTCGCTGTGCAGCCAGGACCGAGGCGCCAGGCGCGAGGGGGATCCGGGGGCGACGTCGTCGAGGTGGTTCATGGTGGTCTCTCGTGGTGGTGGTGGGGAGGACTGCGACGGCGGGTGGGCCCGGTGGCGCGGGGCGCTCAGCTCGCGCCGAGCGCCTCGCGGTCCGCGATGATCGTGACACGGGGATGCCGTTGAAGCAGCGAGGCCGGCAGGGACTCGGTCACTGGTCCGTGCAGGGCAGCGTCGAGGGCCACGGCCTTGGTCCGACCGCGGACGACGAGGAGCACGTGCCGGGCGGACATGATGGTCGAGAGCCCCTGCGTGATGGCCCTGGACGGCACTGCACGCGGGTCGCCGCCGAAGTAGCGGGCGTTGTCGAGAAGGGTGCGGTCAGCCAGCTCGACCACACGGCTCAGACTGCGGAACGGCGAACCGGGCTCGTTGAAGCCGAGGTGGCCGTTCGCGCCGATCCCGACGATCTGCAGGCCGACGCCGCCGAGGTCGGCGATCCGCCCTTCGTGGACCTCGGCCGCTCGGGTCGCAGCGAGGAGGTCGGCGCTCGTGCCGTCGGGCACCACCACGCGATCGTCGTGGACGCCGAGCGGCGCGGCGACGCGGTCGCGCACGAAAGTGCGGTAGCTCTCGGGATGGCCGGTCGGGAGGCCGACGTACTCGTCGAGGGCGACGAGCGTGAGCCCGTCGGTGCGGAGGCCGTCTCGGCGACGCCGGACGAGCTCGGCCCAGAGCGGCTCGGGCGACGAGCCGGTCGCGACCCCGAGCACGCCTCGCGGCTCGGCCTCGACGAACTCCGACACGATGTCGGCGGCCCGCCGGCCGAGCTCGTCGGCGTCGCCGACGGTGACGACCTCGGGACGAGCCGCGGGGGTGACCGTCACTTCAGCGCGCCCTTGGCGATGTCGCCGATGAACTGCTTGGCGCCGACGAGGAAGACGATGATCAGCGGCAGCACAGCGAGCAGGGCACCCGCCATCACCATGCCGTAGTCCTTGCCGTGGGCGCTGTTCAGCTGGCTCATCGCGACCTGCAACGTCAGGGTGCCCGGGTCGTTCAGCACGATCAAGGGCCAGAGGTAGTCGTTCCACGAGGCGATGAAGGTGAAGACGCCCAGGAAGCCGAGACCTGGCCTGATCAAGGGGATGCACACTGTCAGGTACTGCCTGAAGAACCCGGCGCCGTCGATCTTGGCGGCGTCGATCAGCTCGTCCGGCACGCTCGAGACGATGTACTGGCGCAGCCAGAAGATGCCGAACGCGTTGGCCGCGGCGGGCACGATCAGTGCCTGCAGCTGACCGACCCATCCGAGGTTGATCATCGTGATGAACTGCGGGATCACGCTCAGCTGCGCGGGCAGCATGAAGGTCACGAGCAGCAGGGTGAAGAGCAGCTTGCGCCCCGGGAACTGGAACTTGGCGAAGGTGAACGCCGCGATCGAGTCGAAGAAGAGCACGAGGCCCGTGACCGACACGGCGACGATGACCGTGTTCAGCAGTGAACCGCCGAAGTCGATCGTCTGGAACACGGATCGGATGTTCTCGAACAGGTGCGGCCCGGGCACGAGCACCGGGGGCGACTTGTAGATGTCGCTAGTCGTGTTGCTGGCCATCACGACCAGCCAGTAGAGCGGGAACAGCGAGATGACCGCGCCGACGGCGAGCAGCGCGTGCAGCACTCCCCGCGAGGTCGGCACCTTCGGCCCGCGCCCCGCGGGGCGGCCGCGCCGCTGCCCCGGGTCGTCGTTCTCGACGGCCTCGACGACCTCGACCGTCACGCCGCGTGCCGCGTTCACGATCGCGCTCATCGGACGACCGCCTTGTCACGTGCTGCTGCAGGATCGACGTCCACGACCTTCTCCTTCTTGCCCGAGCCCAGCCGCCAGTTGATGATCACGAAGATCACGACCAGCAGGAAGACGGCCCAGGCGATGGCGGCTCCGTAGCCGAAGCGGTTGTAGTTGAAGGCCTGTTGGTAGAAGTACAGGACCGTGGTGAGGCCGGCCTGACCCGCGCCTCCTGAATTCGGGTTGGTCGTCGACGACGACGCGGTGAGCACCTGGGCCTCGGTGAAGCTCTGCAAGCCCGTGATGGTCGAGACCACCAGCACGAAGAGGATCGTGGGCCTCAGCAGGGGCAGGGTGATCGACCAGAAGGTGCGGACGACGCCCGCCCCGTCGAGCTTGGCGGCCTCGTAGACCTCGCCGCTGATCGACTGCATACCCGCCAGGAAGAGGATCGCGTTGTACCCGGTCCACTGGTACGTGATCAGGACGGCGATCGTGACCTGGATCGCCCAGGGAGTCGACAGCCACGCGACGCCGTCGAGGCCGACGGCACGGAGGCCCGCGTTGAGGAGGCCGAAGCTGTCGCCGAAGATCGAGCCGAACAGCACGGCCATCGCGACGACCGAGGTGACGTTCGGCACGAAGAAGGCGATGCGGTAGAACGTGCCGAACCGCTTCGCCGCGTTGAGCATCGCCGCCACGACCACGGCGATGACCATCATCGGGAAGGTCGACAGGGCGAAGATGATCAGCGTGTTCTTGATCGAGAGCCAGAACGTCGCGTCGGCGGCCAGTGCCCGGAAGTTGTCGAGGCCGACCCACTCGGGCGAACCCAGGCCGTTCCAGTCCTGGAAAGACAGCACGAGCGAGTAGCCGGCGGGGAACAGGCCGAAGATCGCGAAGAGCACGAAGAACGGCGCGATGGCGACGTAGTAGGGCCAGCTCTTGCGCAGCCCCGCCCGGGAGCGCGCCGCAGGGCGCGCTCCCGGGCTCAGCACGGTGGGGATCACTACTCGGCGGCCTTCAGGGCGGCCTCGCCGGCGGTGACCGCGTCGTCCCAGGCCTGGTCGGGGTCCTTGCCGAGCGACTGGACGTTCTGCAGCTCGGTCATGAACGGCGCCGCGACCTGGTTCTCGAACGGGCTCGTGTACGCGGTGGGCATGTCGGCGGCTGCCTGCGCGAACACCTCGACGGTCGACTGACCGCCGAAGAAGTCGTCGCCCGCGGTCAGCTCCGGTGCCGAGTAGGCGGCTGTCGCCGAGGGGAAGATGCCCTTGTCCTGGTAGGCGACAATCTGGTTCTGCTCGCTCAGGATGTCCTTGATCACCGCGAAGGCGGCCTCGGGGTCGTCGGTGCCCTCGGGGATGGTAAGAAACGACCCGCCGATGTTGGCCGGCCCGCCGGGCATCGGCGCCACGCGCCAGTCGCCGGAGGTGTCGGCCGTGGCACTCTTGATGTCGGCTTGGTACCAGGCTGCGCCGAGCAGCGTGGGCAGCGAGCCGCCCGTGATAGCCGCGGCCCAGTCGGGGCTGCCATCGGTCAGTCCGGCGGTCAGGCCCTTCTCTTTCGCCTCGACGGCGCGGTCCCAGGCGGTCTTGATCTCGTCGCTGTCTCCGGTGAACTTCCCAGCCTCGTTCACGAAGCGGGCGGTTCCCTGGCCGATCGACTTCGTGAAGACGTCGCCCATGTCGACCTCGAGGCTCGCGCCGGTCGCGGCCTTGAGCTTCTCGCCGAACGCGAAGTAGTCGTCCCAGGTCGCGGTCGCGGCGGCGACGTCGGCGGGCTCCGATGGCAGCCCGGCGGCTTCGAGCACGTCGGCCCGGTAGTAGAGCGCGGTGGGGCCGATGTCGATGGGGATGCCGATCAACTTGCCGTCGGCGGTCGTCGCCTCGGCGAGCTTCCAGGCCGGGTACTGGTCGACTATGTCCTTCGCGCCGAGATCGTTCAGGTCGGTGAAGAGATCGGACTCGCTGAGGAAGTAGGGCATGTCCTCGCCCTTGACGCCGCTCACGGCGGGCAGGCCGGTGCGTCCGGTGAAGGTGGTGACGAGCTTCTGCTTGAAGTCGCCTCCGATGGTCGACACCTTGAGCGGCGTCTTCTCGTCGACGCTCGACAGGACCTTGTCGCTCAGGCCGTCCGGCCAGATCCAGACGTCGGTCTCGCCGCTGCTCGAGCCCCCGCTCGAGCCGGCGCACGAGGCGAGCAGAGGGCTGATGAGGGCGAGCGCGGCGACGGTGCCGACGATCTTGCCGACGCGTCGTCGGGTGGGGTGTGCCATGGGGTCTCTCAATCGGTGGGGGGAAGCCAGATCGGGGTGGAGGGGAAGCTGGAGAACAGCAGGTGCGGGTCAGGAGAAGGGCGTCGTGCCGTCGTCGCCCTGGTCGTGGAGGGCGTCGAGCACGAAGTGGTAGCGGCCGGGTTCGGCCGCCTCCGGGTGGGCGCCGAGCCAGTCGGCGAGCTCGTCCAGCCGGGGCGCGCCCGAGGCGCCTCCCGGTCGGGAGACGGTGACGCCCGCCACCAGGCAGGCGAAGTCGATGCGCTGCAGCAGCGACCAGGCTGGCTGCGAGCCGGCCACCGCGAGCGCGGCGCCGAAGACGTCGCCCGCACCGGTGGCGTCGACCGCGCGCACGCGCAGCGGCGGGCGCTCGACCTCCTCGCCGGTCGACGCGTCGACGGCGACGACGCCGGCCGAGCCGGAGGTGACCACGCTCAGCGGGACCCTCTCGGCGAGCGCGCGAGCCGCCTCCCTGGCCGAGTCGCGACCGGTGTACGCCATCGCCTCGAGGTGGTTGGGGAGGAACGCGTGGCACTCGTCGAGCTGGTCGAGCAGCGTCTGGTCCCAGCGCTCGGCCGGGTCCCAGCCGACGTCGGCGAACACACGGGTGCCCTGGGAGGCGGCACGGCCGATCCAACGGGTGCGCGCCTCCTCGAGATGGACGAGCGCGACCGCGGCGGCGGGAGGCCCGTCGGGCAGCAGCTCGTCCGAGCCGAGCGGGGCGGGGGTGCCGCCGGTGACGAGCGCGCGGTCGTCGTCGTAGCCGAGCGAGGCCGTGACCGGCAGCGACCAGCCGGGGACGGTCACGAGGTGCGTCAGGTCGACGCCCTCGGCCGCGAGCGACGCCCGCGTCATCGACGAGAACGCGTCCTCCCCGACGGCGGCGGCGAGCGCGGTGCGCACGCCGAGCCGGGCCGAGGCCAGGGCGAAGTTGGCGATGCCGCCGGGACCCGCTCCGAACGACGAGGTCCACACCTCGTGGCCGAGCGCCGGTGCGCCGGGCAGGTCGCCGAAGACCACGTCGGTGAAGAGCTGGCCCACGACGAGCACGCCGGCCAGCTCGCCGGCCGTGGCGTCTGCGGTGGTGCGGGGTGCGGTCTGCACGGGGTCCTCCTCGTTCAGATCGGCGTCAGTGTCGACCTGCTGAGACGTTTCTAGCTCATGTGCGCACAAATGTGAATGCTTTTGTTTGTTACGGGATTGTCTGTGCTCGAAATTGCGCGCTATTGTTCAGAACATGAAAGACGTCCGAGACTTCGTGATCCTGGATCGCCTCCGCTCCGAGCGAGCGGCCACGGTCAGCGACCTCGCCGTGGCCACCCGCACGAGCGAGGCCACGATCCGTCGCGACCTGCAGCGACTCGACCAGGCCGGTGTGCTGCGCCGCACCCACGGCGGCGCGGTCGTGGTCGAGACGGACGCGCCCTTCGACGAGGTCGAGCAGGTCAACCGCGACGCGAAGGTACGCATCGCCGCCGCGGCGGCGAGCCAGGTGCTCGACGGCCAGTCGGTCGTGCTCGACATCGGCACGACGACCCTCCACGTCGCCGAGCAGCTGCGGGGCCGCGAGGTCACGGTGATCACGGCGAGCATCGCCGTCTTCGACCTGCTCCGCGACGACCGCGCCGTCCGCCTCATTCTGTTGCCGGGCGACTGGGACCCGGTCTACCGCTCGGTCTCCGGCCCGCTCACCGCAGAGAGCCTGCGGCTGCTGCACGCCGACCACGCCTTCATGGGGGTCAGCGGCATCGCCGACAACGGCGACCTGCGCGACACGACCATGAGCCAGGTGCCGATCAAGCGGGCCATGGCCGAGGTCAGCGACCGCGCGAGCGTGCTGGCCGACTCGAGCAAGTTCCCCGGGACGGGCGCCGGCCGCGTCGTCCCCAGCGCGTCGCTGACGCAGCTGATCACAGAGACGCCGCCGCACGAGAGGGTCTCGGCGGCGCTGGCACGCAAGGGAGTGACGGTGACCGTCGCATGAAGCTCACGATCCTGGGCGGGGGCGGCTTCCGCGTCCCGCTCGTCTACTCGGCGCTGCTGCGCGACCACGCCGAGGGGCGAGTCACGCACGTCGCGCTCTACGACACCGACGCCGTGCGGCTCGCGGCGGTCGTGCGCGTGCTGCGGGAACAGGCGCTGGCACACGCTGACGCTCCTGAGGTCTCTCTACACACCGATCTCGACGAGGCCCTGCGCGGCGCCGACTTCGTCTTCTCCGCGATCCGCGTCGGCGGGATGGCGGGGCGCTCGTGCGACGAGCGCATCGGCCTGTCGCACGGGGTGATCGGCCAGGAGACAGTGGGCTACGGCGGCATCTCGTACGCCCTCCGTACACTCCCCGTCGTCATGGACCTCGCTGAGCGCGTCAAGGCGCTAGCCCCCGACGCGTTCGTCATCAACTTCACGAACCCGGCGGGCGTCGTCACCGAGGCGATGTCGCAGGTGCTCGGCGACCGGGTCATCGGCATCTGCGACAGCCCGATCGGCCTCGCGCGTCGCGTCCTCGGCGCTCTCGACCTCCGGGTCGCAGACGACGCGTTCGACACGGTCACGATCGACTACGCGGGCCTGAACCACCTCGGCTGGCTGCGCGGCCTCACGGTCGACGGGATCGACGTCCTCCCCCGCCTGTTCGCACAGCCCGAGCGCATCGAGACCTTCGAAGAAGGCAAGCTCTTCGGGGCCGAGTGGTTGTCCGAACTCGGAGCCGTGCCCAACGAGTACCTGCACTACTACTACTTCACCCGCGACGTGCTGCACGCCGACCAGTTGGCCGTGCAGACGCGCGGGGGCTACCTCGTCGACCAGCAGGCCCGCTTCTACGACGAGCTGGCCGAGGGCGAGGGCTCTGCCCTGGCCCTGTGGGAGCGCACCCGCCTCGAGCGCGAGACGACCTACATGGCGACCAACCGTCAGTCGGCGGGCATGGGCGACCGCGACGAGGACGACCTCGTCTCCGGCGGCTACGAGCACGTCGCCCTGGCCCTGATGCGCGGCATCGCGTACGACCAAAGCGCGCGCCTGATCCTCAACGTGCGCAACCGCGGCACCCTGTCGCAGCTCGACGACGACGCCGTGGTCGAGGTGCCCTGCATCGTCGACGCGACCGGGGCGCACCCCGTCGCGGGCACGACGCTGCCGGACTTCGGCGTCGGCCTCGTCACGAACGCCAAGTACGTCGAGCGCCAGACCATCGAGGCGGGCGTCGGGGGGTCCAGAGCGGCCGCCGTCCGGGCGCTCGCGAACCACCCGCTGGTCGACTCCGTCACCGTCGCCCGCTCGCTCCTGGGCGACGCGATGGCCACCTTCCCCGGGCTCGACCACCTGCGCTGACCGCACCCGGCAGCCGAGGCGCGCCGCGCCTCCTCCGATCCGCCCACCACCTTCCGCACCCGGCACGGACGCCGGGAGCCCAGCACCTGTGAGGACCACCACCGTGCACCAGAACCAGAAGCTCGTCGAGGAGCGCATCGAGCGCGTCCTGAACGAGCGCATCACCCCCGCCGTCTACTCGTCGACCGCCCCCGTCTCGTTGCGCGCCTGGCAGGTGCCCGACGAGCCGGTGCCGGCCGACGAGGCGCTGGCCCAGCAGTACGAGCCCTTCGAGATCGGCCAGCCCTGGGGGCGGGCCTGGTCGACCTGGTGGTTCGAGGTCACCGGCCAGGTGCCCGCCGACTGGGCCGGGCGCACCGTCGAGCTGGTGCTCGACCCCGGGTTCATCGGCGACTGGCCCGGCAACCAGGCCGAGTGCCTCGTCCACACCCCCGACGGCGTGCCCGTCAAGGGCATCCATCCCCGCAACACCTACGTGCGCCTGCACGACGAGGCAGCCGGCGGCGAGCCCGTGCACTTCTTCGTCGAGGCGGCGGGCAACCCCGACATCCTGGTGAACGAGTTCGTGCCGACGGCCTACGGCGAGAAGTCGACCGCCCCCGAGGAGCCGATCTACAGGTTCCGCACCGCGCAGCTGGCAGTGTTCGAGCACGAGGTCTGGGGCCTCCGCTTCGACGTCGAGGTGCTCTACCAGATGGTGAAGGAGCTGCACGAGACCGATCCGCGTCGCCACGAGGTGCTGCGCGCGCTCGAGCGCTCGCTCGACGTGCTGCGCCTGGACGACGTCGTCGGCACCGCGGCCGCGGCCCGTGAGGTCCTGGCTCCCGTCCTCGCCAGCCCGGCCGTCCCCAGTGCCCACGTGCTCAGCGGCATCGGCCACGCGCACATCGACAGTGCCTGGCTCTGGCCGATCCGCGAGACCAAGCGCAAGACGGCCCGCACCTTCTCGAACGTGCTGACGCTGGCGAAGCAGTATCCCGACTTCCGCTTCGCCTGCTCGTCGGCGCAGCAGTACCAGTGGGTCAAGGAGAACTACCCGACCGTCTTCGAGGGAATCAAGCAGGCCATCGCCGACGGCACTTGGTACCCGGTGGGCTCGCAGTGGATCGAGCCCGACGGCAACCTCCCCGGCGGCGAGGCCATGGTGCGCCAGCTCACGTACGGCCTGCGCTTCTTCGCCGACGAGCTCGGGGTGGAGACGCACGGCGTCTGGCTGCCCGACTCGTTCGGCTACACCGCGTCGTTCCCCCAGATCGCGAAGCTGGCCGGCCTCGACTGGTTCCTGACCCAGAAGCTCTCCTGGAACCAGACCAACACGTTCCCGCACCACACCTTCTGGTGGGAGGGCATCGACGGATCGCGCGTGTTCACGCACTTCCCCCCGATCGACACCTACAACTCGACCCTCGAGGCCGAAGAGCTGCACCACGCGGTGAGGCAGTTCCGTGAGAAGGGCGCCGCGACGCGCTCGCTCGTGCCGTTCGGCTACGGCGACGGCGGCGGCGGGCCGATCCGCGAGATGATGGAGCGCCAGCGCCGGGTCAAGGACCTCGAAGGCTCCCCCCGGGTCGAGATCGAGCACCCTGACGACTTCTTCGCGAAGGCTCGTGCAGAGTACGAGGACGCCCCAGTCTGGGTCGGTGAGCTCTACCTCGAGCTGCACCGCGGCACCTTCACCTCGCACGCCCGCGAGAAGCGCGGCAACCGCGAGGCCGAGCACCGCCTGCGCGAGGCCGAGCTCTGGTGGGCGACCGCTGCCGTCCGCGCGGGCGCCGCCTATCCCTACGACGCCCTCGACCGCCTCTGGAAGCTGACGCTGCTCCAGCAGTTCCATGACATCCTGCCGGGCTCGTCGATCGCCTGGGTGCACCGTGAGAACGAGGACGACTACCGACGCAGCCTCGCCGAGCTCGACCTCCTGATCGAGGAGGCGCTGGGGACGATCGCGACGCCGGGCACGGTCGTCAACGCGGCCGGCCACGACCGCGTGGCCCTCGTCGAGGACGCCTCGGGTGCCGCCGTCGCGCTCGTCGAGGTGCCCGGCTCGGGCACGGCACCGCTGGTCGCCGTCGAGGCGACGTCCGTCGTGTCGGCGACCCGCTCCTCCTCGGGGGTCACCAACGTCGAGAACGGGCTCGTGCGGATCGTCGTCGACGAGCGCGGCCTGATCACGTCGATCGTCGACCTGCGGCACAACCGCGAGCTGGTGCCCGCCGGCCGGTTCGCGAACCTGCTGCAGCTGCACGAAGATCTGCCGAACGCGTGGGACGCGTGGGACATAGACGCGCACTACCGCCACAGCCGCACCGACCTGGTCGAGGCCGACGCGGTCGAGGTCGTCGAGGAGGGGCCCCTGCGCGTCACCGTGCGCGTCGAGCGCTCGTTCGGCCGCTCGCGCGTCGAGCAGTTCGTCTCGATCGTCGCCGACGACGCCCGGGTGCACGTGCGCACCGAGCTGGACTGGCACGAGGACGAGAAGCTGCTTAAGGCCAGCTTCCCCCTCGTGCTGCACGCCCAGCACCACAGCGCCGAGATCCAGTTCGGCCACGTCCGCCGCGCCACCCACACCAACACCTCGTGGGACGACGCCCGGTTCGAGGTCATGGCACACCGCTGGGTGCACGTCGAGGAGCCCGGCTACGGAGTCGGGCTGACCAACTCGGGCAGCTACGGCCACGACATCACCCGGACGGTCGGCGAGACCGGCGAGGTCGAGACCGAGGTGCGGGTCAGCCTGGTGCGCGCGGCCCGCAGCCCCGACCCCGTGCAGGACATCGGCCACCACCGCTTCGACTACGCCATCGTGCCGGGCGCGACGATAGACGAGGTCGTCCGTGCCGGGTACGAGCAGAACCTGCCGGTGCGCGTCGTGGGCGCCGGGCGGGGCGGCGCGGGGTTCGTCCTTGGTGAGGGGGCGAAGCTGCCGAGCGAAGTCGACGCGCCTGCCGTCGTCGGTGAGGTGCCCGTCTCGGCGCCGGCGGACGACCACGAGGCCGTGTCGGCCGAGTCGCTGGTCTCGCTGACCGGCGACGCGGTGCGCATCGAGTCGCTGAAGCTGGCCGACGACCGGTCGGGCGACGTGGTCGTGCGTCTCTACGAGTCGACCGGCGCCCGGGCGTCGACCCGTTTCGAGGCTCACTTCGACGTCGCACACGTGGCCGAGGTCGATGTCCTCGAGCGGCCCCTCAGCAAGGGAATGCCGAGCGCCCTGTCGTTCGCGCCGACCGCCACGGGGGCCGCTTTCACCCTGCGGCCCTTTCAGGTGATCACACTCCGCTTGCGCCGCTGAATGCACGTCGACTTGACCAAGGTCCCGTGCCAAAGTGAGCGCGGTTCCGCTTCACGCTTGGGTAGGTGCTGACCCCTTGCGCCTAGCCCAGGCTTCGAGCTTCGTGCGCTCGTGCATAACCCGGGCCCAAGTCTTGAGGAAGGGCGGCCCCTGCAGGCCCGTGTGTCAGTTGGCAAGCGTCTTTGGCCGAAGGCTCAGGCTGAGCACAACGTCGGTTGGTGTGAGGAGTTCGAGCGTCCAGTTCATCGTCGTGCAAGCCCCATGCGCGCCAGCCTCGCTCGACGCGTCAGCGTCGGACGCGTGTTAAGTCCCCGATGCTCGTGCGCGTCGCGAGGGCTGAAAGTTGCGCCGTTCGCGCGACCGTTCTCTTGCGACCTGCAGACGTGAGGCGCGGCTTGCGTTGCCACGGTCGCGCGCTGACCTGTCGACTCGAGAGCCGCTAAGCGTGTTGACGAGATCCACCTTCCACGCGCTGGGACGCGCCCTTGCGCCTCGGCTAAACCGGTGGCCGATTGGCTCCACGAGCGCGGCCTCAGTGATCACTTTGATCGGATACTGGCGTGGGGGTGGGGAAAATGCGCGCGACAGCGGGAGCGCCTTGCTGTGTTCTGGTCGGCGTCTGCGAGAACGGCGGTGCGCGACAAATTGCAGACGATGGGGCGCGATCAAAGGCTCGTTGGCGCTCCCACGCTGTCGACGCACCGAGTGTGGCCTCGTTGACGATTGAGAATCGCCCACATCGTTTCGTTTCGCCGCCGCCGCGCCACCTGCACTTTCAACTGCTTCGCACTTGACCCTCGTTCCGGCGCCCTCTTCCGGTCCACTCCGCTTCCCGTCAGACTTCCCGCTGCGCGAGAAGCGTCTCCGCCCCGCCGAACGCTGGCGCGTCCGTCACGGCTGCGATTCCCTCAGCTCACTCGTTCGCTGCTGGAACCCACCTGCCGGTGGGCGGGGACTTCGCTGCCGTGTGCAGCTCAGGGGCTGGTGAACGCTGTGAGCGTCTGCCTCGCCTGGCACGCCACACCACTTCGTGATGCGTCGGGAACCGCCCTCGTCGTGCGTGCATTGTGCGTGCTCGTCGCCACCCCTGCCGGGGGCCTCTCCGATGGCTGGTCCATGCGCACCCGATCTGCTCCTTTCGGGACCGGCTCGTCACCCGTCTCGCTCCAGCGCCCGGCAGCCGGACCGCAGCCGGTTCGCACATACCCGGCCATGAGGAAGCCCCTGGCAGGGAGCCACCTCGACATCGGATCGATACCCGCACCGCCCCACCGCACCGGTGACCGAGACGACACGAAGCCTCGGCAGGTGCGGCACCGGCGTGCACAGGCCAGACGGCTCGGATGACGCACCGGGAGGCGCACCGGTGGACGCCTCAGGAGGACGAGATGCCAGACGTCCGGGTGCACGCACCGAGAGACGAACTGCGACACCTCACCCGTGTGAGGCCGCCGGCAGGCAAGGTGCGTCAGCACCTTCGATCAGGCATCCGCCCTGGGGAGACGAACGGGGTGACGAGCAGAGGACCGAGCCGCTGCCACGCGTGCTGTGCATGCGGTGGACGAGATGGTGGACGAGCAGGTCATCGTGACCGTGCGGGGGTGGAGCTGATGCAAGGAGAGGGTCGCGAAGCGACCCGGACGGGACGTGTGGGGAAAGCGCGCGAAGCGCGCGGTGTGCGGCGCCGGCGCGGAGCGCCAGGCGTGCCGCGTCGTTGTCGAGGTGGCTGAGTCGTGCGTGCGGGTCGCGTTCTCGAGATGGCCGGGTGAGGTGGGCTGCGGTATCGAGGTGGTGGCGTCAGGAGGTCAGACGGGAAGGGTGTCTCATCGCGGTTGACGTGTGGCTGCTCGTGAAGGGGAACGGGGGAGGGAGCGCCAGCGACCGACCCTCTCTTCCAAACGGGCTGCCCTCTCATCTAATGGCCTCCACTCGTCAGATCGGTGTCGCCAGTTGGTCGTCAGGTTCGGCGACCGCCGGGCTCGCACGGGTCGTGCTCGCGGGGGTGGGGCTGGCGGTCGGCGACCGCCGTCGGGGTGGCGCGCGACCGCGCACAGGAGAGGGCGATGTGCGTTAGTGGCGCACGAGCTTCTCGTGCACGTCGGGGAGCACGACGCGCAGCTGCTCGAGTTCGACGACGTCGCTGCCGGTCGGCAGATCCAATCCGGTCAACTCGCGGGCCTTGGCCATGGCAGCCCTCTCGTCAGATGTCGGCGACCGCAGCACGTCCATCGATCGGAGCCAGTCCCACAGCTCGGTGAAGGGCTGGCGCGAGTAGCCCTTGAAGTCGTCTCGAGCCCGGGCCCACGCGTCGTGCTGGCTGGCCCGGATCGGCAGCTTGGCTCGGACGTGCTCTGTGACGTGGCGAAGGATGCGGGGGCCCGCCGACCCGGCGCGAACCTCCCGCTCGAAGTAGTAGAAGGCGACCTCGTCGATGGAATCTCTTCGGGGCTGATCGGTCCGCTGGGTCATGAAGTGGACCTGTCCACGGAGCTGCTCAGATGATTCGCAGCGCGCGCTTTGCCGGCGGCGGCGCGAGGACGGTGATGCCCGCGGCGGCGCAGGCTTCCGAGCCAGTCAGCTGCTCGGCGTTGACAACGGGGAGGGACGCGTCGGGGCCCTTCGGTCCGAACAGGGCCCAGGAGTTCGCGGCTGCCTCGGTCGTGAACCGCGACGCGTACCGGACGCCGTCGAAGCCCGCCTGGTGGAGAGCGTCGGCCCAGGCGTTCGTGACGTCGTAGCGGACGGTTGTCGTCAGCTCCCTGGTGACGCCGTGGCGGACGGCTGCCTTGTCGTTGACGTCGGCGTACCGCCGCGGCGAGGGAGGCACGATGGCGGAGACGGTGAAGGCTGCGGCCAGGTCGGGCGTGACGGTCTGGGCGGCGGACAGGCGCGGGCCGAGGCTCTCGCGCACGGCGGTCTCGACCTCGTCGGCGAAGTAGCAGGTGCCTTTGTCGCCGGCGTCAGGCAGGTCGAAGCGGCTGGCGCCGGTGGTTCCGAAGAACCAGGGCCCGAAGCTGACGGAGTGCGCACGCCACTGCCGCGCAGCCGGGCCGTCGACGGCCGGGAAGCTGGTGAGGTCCTGGCCCGGCTGCGGTGGCTGCTGCGCGAGGTCGTTGCGGGACGTCACGACGCCAGCAGTGCGCCGGCCTGGCGAGCGAGCGCGATGACATCGTCGGAGTCGCCGTCCCGCAGGGCCTGCGCGGGGGAGCGGTCGCCAAGCTCGGGGCGCGGCTCACGCACCCAGATGGCGTCCCCCCAGACGTCGACGCGACGTGGGTCGAGGGCGGCGAGGACACGGGCAAGGTCGGGCAGTGGCGTGCCGTCGGGGCCATCGAACTGAAACGACGGGTAGAGGCGGTGGCCGTCGGACGTCGTCACGCAGAGCACGTCTCCTCGGCGGACCTGGCCGTCGATCGACTGGCGGCGGATGCCCTTCCAGCGGCCGAGGCTGGTGGTGTCGTAGAACGGGCCGAGCGCATCGTCGTAGACGTTCGCGCCGGGGACGCTGGCGAGCATCCGTGTGGCCATGGCGTCGACTCCTCCGAGGATGTCCATGACGGGGCGGAGGTCCACGCCCTCAAGGTGGTCGCGGATGGCAGCAAGAAGTTCTTCACGCTCGGCAAATCCGGCAGCGTGCACGACCTGGTGCTCGGTGTCGCGGCGGGCCTTTGGGGCTATGCCTCTCATCGTTTCTCCATCGTCAGTTGCGTCAGTCAAGCATACCGACGTGTGCGTCAGTTGCGACAGTCTGCTCTGGTCGCACATGAGCCCTTTGTGCCGGTGCACACGGTCACCCGCGGGACATGAGCGACCGACGGACCCGCGGACTGCGGAGAGTAGGGACGTAGCTCGTTGAGACGCTTGAGCTCGACAAACAGCCCTGCCAGAGCGGCTTATGCCAATACGACCTACTGCCCGAAGGCTGACGTCAGCGGCGGTCTGACGCCTGCCGGAGGTACGTCACCGCGAGATAGACGCTGATGAGCCCACCGGCCAGCGTGAACCACGTCGGCATACTCGACGGATCAACGATCAGCAGGACTGCTGAGGCGACGACAACCGCCGCGGCCCCGACCAGCAGAACCCGGAGAGCCGGCTTCGAACGGCTGGTGCCACCACGATCAGACATGGCCCCACCCCGTCACGATGGTGCGCCGGGTCGTCGAGCCAGTGGTCGGCGCTGGGGCGGCAGACGGTGCGGTTGGCGGGCCCTTGCCGACTACGACACGCGCGCCCTAGCTTGAAGGCATACACCCGAGGACACCTCAAACCGCAGCACTCGTCCTCGTCGTGCTCGCCGGAACGGCAGCATGCTCGTCTGGCGGTACCCAGCCCGAGAACGGTCCCTGTGTTCCTCTCATCGAAGTGAGCCCGGTGAAGGCGACTCCCGGTGGGACCGTCACTATCTCGTCGAAGGACATCTGCGAGACGGCGCCGCCGGCGGACGGGTGGACCGTCGGGGCCGGGCATGTAGGAGACGGTGACCCCTCCTTCTCTGTCACCACGACTGAGGTCTTCGACGGCCTCTTCCGAGTCGAACTGACGTTGCCGCCTGACTTCCCCGAGGGCGAGGCGTACGCAGCGGTCACGAATTGGGACATCGGCGACTGCAAGGACACCGGCAGCTGCGCCAGCCCGAGCGACACGTTCCAGGTCGCGGACTAGCCAGCGGCGGCAGGTCGTCAGGCGGGACGGCCGCCGAGGGAACGAGGTGCGGGTCGTTGGGCGGTGCGGGTGGCGAGCCGGGCCTGCCTCAGCGGTTGGTGCGCTTCCAGACGTATACGAGGTTCTGTCCCTCGGTCTGCCCCTGACCGAGGTGCAGGTAGCCGCTCTGCGCGGTGGAGACGACGATCGACGTGGCGCCGAGCTCCTCGAGTGCTCGCTCGGCATCCTGTGCATCCTCGGGGTAGGAGGCCGGCTGCTCGAGGACCCAGCCGTCCGGGACCTCGACGACGCCCTCCACGTACTCGATCCCCATGCCCAGCATCGAGTTCGGCATTGCCCCTGAGGAGACGACCTTCGCACCTTCGGGGAAGTCGACGCCCGCCGTGGCCGCGATCGTCGCGAGCGGCACGTCGTGGCATCGCATCGAGAACGGGTTGCAGACGCCGTACTCGCCCGGCTCGTTCAGCTTCGCGTTCACCGCCACGACGGGCGCCGCGACGACTCCCGCGACGATGAGCCCGACGACCAGGAACAGGCCGACGAGCAGGAGCAGCTGCCGGCCGAGACGGGGCGGGGCGTACTCGTCCATCTGTCCATGCTCGCGGACGATGTGGCGATGCGCGTCGCTCGGTGGGCGGAGGCTGGTGCACCTGGGGGCTGAACAGCTACGGGGAGGCGATGTATGCGAGGAGGACTGCCCCAAAGAGGATCGGCACGAGTGACAGCAGGGCGATGACCACGCCGCCGGCCACGCTCGCGGCGCGTTTGTCCCTGGCTAGCCAGATGCCACCGACGACGCCGAGGGCGCCGACGATGATGCAAGTTCACGAGAACCCCATGGGACTCCTTTCCAGAGCGGCGAAGCCAGCTACGTGATTGAGATGCCCGGCGCCACCGTCACCAGCAGCACGACGGCACCGAGTAGAAGCGGCACCAGCGACCCCGCGACGATGACCGCACCGGCGGTGACGCTGAACTTCGGGCTGACGACCTCGCAGTTCCGGATGAGGAAGATGCCACCTGCGAGGCCGAGGAGCCCGATGGCCAGGCAGACGAAGCCGAAGGTCATGCTGCAGATCCTCTCGAGGTAGTGGGGACAGCGTAGAGCGGGGCGAGCCGCGAGCTCTTCGTCCTGCAGGCTGATGACGGGAACGTCCCGTTCCTGACACGCTGTCGACGTGCCGGGGAACTCGACGAAGGCGACGACCAGACGTTGGGTCGCAATGGGGGTCGGGCTCGCAGCCGCTGCGCTATTGGCGATCGCCGTCGTCCTGCTCCTCGGGCGCTACGCACTGCAGGCGCTGGGGGCGACCGAGGGTGACGTGCCGACCGAGGCGCAGATGGGCTTCCCGGCGACCGCGGTGGTCACGTCGACGAGCATAGAGTGCGGGTCGGGTGGTTGCTGGTCCGTGTTCGGCGTAGAACCCGCGGAGGGCGTGACGCCGGAGCAGCTCAGGGCCGAGGTTGACGCGAAGCTCGGAGACCGCCTCCGAGGCACCCTCTTTGATCCTCGGAGCATCAGTGTCTACGTGGAGGACTCGGGGAGTGGCCTCGAGGTCCGTGGTGACTTCTGGAGTCGGCCAGCTGCGCCGTAACCGGGACGGTGAACGGTGCGGGTGGCGAGTCGACTACGAGCTCGCCCAGGCGAAGACGACTGCGCCGATGAGCAGCATCGCCAGGCACACGACCGCGGAGACGAGCCCCAGCGCGATGCTGCCGGCCTTGAGGTCTCGCATCGACCGGATGCTGACGACGATCCCGACGAACGCCAGGACCATCATGACGACGGAGATGCCCACGAGCTGATCCTGACATGGCTTGAGCCTCTCCCAGGAGAGGACATGGCGACCATCAACAGCGGCATCAGCGTGAACGCGACCACGATGAGGCCGACGCCGGCCGGCACAGACCTCCGGTCGAAGACCAGGCAGAGGCCGGTGAACAGGACCACGACGAAGACCTGCGCGACGAGGATGACGAGCGGTGACACGAGCGGGTCCGTTCGAGAAGGTGGGGGAGAGGGCGCCGGATCGGCGGGCGGGACAGGTGGAGAGGCTGGGCGACGGTCGCTACGGCGCCGACGGACCGGCCTGCAGATCGATCGACCACTCCGACTCGGCGCACACCTTGCGCACGGCCTCGAGCAGCGACGCAGGGGCCTCCGCGAGGCCACCCGTCGTCGTACCGAGCAGCACATCGGCGAGGCTGCAGAGGTAGCGGGCGTGAGGGGTCTCCTCGTCGAGGAAGAAGGTCCCCTTCTCCACCTCCGCACTGTGCGATCGCTCGACGGCGCCCGGGGTCATCTCCACGGCCCAAACGCAGGGGCTGGTGGCGAGACGCCAGATGAAGAGCTGGGCCTCGGCGGGAGTTCTGCTGGGGTCGGTCATGGGCAGGCCATGCGCGGCAGGAGGAGCGGGGCGGCTACGAGCCGACGCCAGCGGCCCCGAGGTTGATCAGCAGGAGGCCGCCGCCAGCGATGTCCGAAGCAAGGCCCAAGACCATCGTGAAGATCGGCAACGTCTTCCCGCCGTGCATCAGGCTGACGAGGGTGGTCACGCACAGGCAGAACCCGAAGCCCATGAGGATGTACGGCACGAGCATGGTGGGGCCTTCCGAAGCAGGGTCGAGGGTAGCGAGCAGCGAACACGTCATCGACGACGTCGCAGGAACGCACTCCCGAAGGCGCAGCCGCATGCCACGGGCACGACGACTAGCCAGAAGAGCAGCGGGTCCATGCGGGAGTCATGCGCGGCACGGAGAGCTGGGCGGTGGGCGAGGCGTTGGGCAGCAGCCCCGGCCGCCGGCAACGACCACCGACGCCTCGGGCCCCTTCAGCAGAACTGGTGGGGCCCGAGGCGGTTCGCGTTGCGGGTGACGAGTCGGGGGTCAGCCCTTCGCGGCGGAGTACTGGGGGTCGAGTGCGAGCACGACGTCATCGTCCGTGCCCGTGACGTCCTTCAAGATGACGTGGCGGCCGAGGCCGACCGGCCCGTTGTCGTCGTCGCTCCACCAGATGTCGAGGACGCGGAAGCGACGGTTGCCGAGGCCCTTCACGTAGACGCCCTCTCCGACCTGAGCGGGCACGTGGTAGTACTCGTCCTGGCCGATGTGCTCACCGTCGAGCCAGTAGTTGTTGGTCCAGGGCTGGGCATCTTCGATTCTCATGTCCTCAGACTACGAGCCCGGATATCGCCGGCGACGGAGCCGCGGGGTGGCCGCTAGCTGTCGGCGTGCTCGACCGGCCAGACCACCTCGAAGCGTTCGAAGATGACGTTGTCACCTTCGGACCAGGGCACCTCGCCGTCCCCGTCGTCGGCCCACTTCGCCCGCTGCTCGGACTGCCATGCGTTTGCGCTCTCTGCCAGGCGTGCCTGCACGAACCAGTCCGGAACGTCGGACAGCGGCCCCACGTGCACCTCTGTCGTGCGGACGAGGGCAGCCGGCATCCCTGAGCTGTCGCAGAGCGCCAGGAAGTCGTCGACAGCCGGCAGCTCTTCCTCAAAGTCGAGATAGGACGCGGCAAGCGTCGCTCGAGCACGCAGACCGCCAGAGAAGACCGCTGCAAGGGGCTCATCAGCGCCGGCTGCTCGCCCGTCGAGAAAGACGATGCGCAGGGGCAGGTCACCACCGCCTCCCTGCAGCCGAGCCTCCGAGTACTCGGCCCACATGACGGCGACGAGGCCGAACTCAGGCTCTACAGCGTCTACATCGATCCACTGGTCGGTCATGCGCTGACTCTGGCACGGCCGGCGGCTGTTGCGGGAGGGGTGCTGGCGCGGCGAGTAGATGTGCACAGGTAGCGGGGCGTTGGACGAGGCGTCAGGCGGCGGCCGCGGCCGGCAGGAGACGACGGTTCAGCTCGGCCATGACGGTTTCCACGGTGAGGGCAATCTGCTTCCGGTCAGACGAAGCCGCGGTCATCTCGGTCGTAATGGGCCTGGACGATGCGGACGTGCGACAACGGCCGGTCCGGGAGCGCCCCGTTCGGATGCGGACGACGAGCCAGCCGGCGTCGAGGAGAGCCTGAGTCTTGTCATGGTCGCGGGCGAAGGAGTCTGGGCGGGCGTTGAGGAGATGGCGGGACCGGGGGAGGGGTCAGGCGGCGGACGAGGAGGGGTGCGAGACGACACATAGGGGCAGAGCCCCCTTAGCGATGGCTGCTGCGGCCGCGAAAGGCGGATGAGTTCGACCCACGGGGTGGTCCTCTCGGCCTGTGTGGCGAGCTAGCCACAGGCGGGGTGCAGGGTGGGCTCGATACGACAAACGCCCCGGTGTGGGCCGGAGCGTGTCTCGTGTTCAGGACCAGATGGCGGACGGTCCGTCGTCGGTTGGTGGTGCTTTCGTCGACGGCTTCGGGGCCTTGCTGTGTGCGGGCCGGGCCTCTTCGCCGTGCTGGTTGGACTTGCTGGTGGCCTGCCGGGCTTCGCTGCTGTACGACAGCTTGCCGATGGTGGCCCGGGTGGGGATGAGGACGCCGCAGATGAGGATCTGCCCCTTGATACGCTTGGCGGCTCCCTTGTCGGGGAAAATATTGTAC
>Ga0308170_10001049_pt1 | contig 28709 bp, 21 predicted proteins | sample PhyBR2_2_FD_202136 | JGI IMG/M metagenome (GOLD analysis project Ga0308170, IMG submission 202136) | Phyllosphere microbial communities from UC Gill Tract Community Farm, Albany, California, United States - DLSLSB.R2 | ecosystem: Host-associated > Plants > Phyllosphere > Unclassified | place...
CGTTTCCAGTGAAATAGATCATCGCAGCTGGCATATCATCCCTGTCAACAGCGAGAGAAGAAGAAAAGTGAGACAGCTACTCGAACCAGAGAGAGAGAGAGGAGAGAGACGTACCAAGGAACTCCCAAAATGTCGATTCTTCTCACCTTGCTCTTCTCGTCAAGCTGACACAAACCATTCACTTTACAGTGTAGATCCGACCAATCATCACTTTGAGATAGGATGTGTTTGAAGAAACCTTCTTCGCGCAGAATGGCGTACATCTTTCCAATCGCTCCTGAATGAGTTTTGCCATCTGAGGTCGGATCCCTCGTAACGAGGACTATCGAGAGAGATCTGTCAGCCCTTGTACCGGTAGACAGAGGTAAACGAGAGGAGACTCACTATCAATGTCTCCTGAATCTGGTTGACCACGACGGTAAGAACCCATGCATTCGACTTGGAGTTTCGGATCGACCCTTCTCGCAGCGGCAAGGACAACTCCGTATAGCTTCGTTACTTCGGCTCGAGGGATTCGACTGAGTAGGTCGTCGTAGTACTCGAGTCCGATTTGTTGATCTGGGGTCAATTCAGAAAAGTATTCAGGTCGTTTGAGATCTTCAGGAGTTTTCGCTCCTTTAATCGCTAGTTCACGTCCACGAGCTAATCCGATACCTACACATAGATTCTAGAGTCAGTATCAGCGGTAGAAGGAGGAAAGAGCAGCGTTAAGCGCACCGTAGATTCCTGACAACAACCTCGCTGCTCTCTCTTGAGGCAATTCGTTCTCGAGTTTGCGATGCGAGCCTACGCAAAGAGGATTCAGCTTGGTAAGAGACGATGAGCAGAAGAGAAAGCTCACCCGTTTGTACAATCTCGACGATTTTGCTTGCGATCGAGTCTCCAATTCCTCGAATCTGGATCAACTTCTCGTACGTTGTCACTTTCGCCTTATGTCGCCGAAGCGCTCCAGCAGCTGTAGTGAGGTGTCAAATTGGGTCAGCCAGTCTTCAGGAGGAAAGCTCGAGGGGAAAGTAGGAAGCTCACCCATTCTGTATCCCCTCTCTCTCCATTGATCTCCCTTGTGCAACTCGCTCAAGCGATCAAGCTGAATGAGGAAGAGCAAGGAGTCAGGATGATTCGATCGGCGGTCAGAGGGACTGGACTCACGACATCTGCAGTTCGATCATTCGCTCCTTCGTTCTGACCTCGAGGAACGAAATCTCTATTGACAGCGTAACCAGCACGATCCTAGCCAGCGATGAAGAGAGAGTCAGCTTCGGATAGAGCAGTCCAGGATGAGAAGAAGAAGAAGCTTACAGTTCGCTTCTCGTCCCATCTCGATGCTTTGTATTCTGAACCCTTCTTCTTCGCTTCTTTCTCTTTCTCAGCTTCTTCCTCTTCATTCTCCGTCTCACAATCATCGTTGACTCCAGTGTAGATCATCGAATCAGGTTCTCGTTCGACTTCATCAAGTTCTCGATCAAACTCTTCGTCTCCGAGTTGTTTGACGAGTTTCGATTGAGCTTCGAGTCCTTCGAGTGGGTTGTTCGACGTGGCGTACATCTGCTCGTCCTCGGCGTCATCATCGAGATCTGCTGTAGCTTTCCCCTTGCCTTTGTTCGAACGAGCAACGAGAGGAGGTTTTTCTCCAACTGGATAATCTTGCGTTCCAAAGGGTCTGTTCAGAGCAAGAAGTCAGTCAAATGTTGGCGACACTCAAGAGGACGAGGACTCACGAGATACCTCTGATGACCGCTTCATCATCTTCTCCTTCACTTCCTCCTGTCGTATCTCCATCTTCCTCTGGTCCTTTCTTCCTCCCTTGTCTTCTATCCTTCGCACTACTACTCTTCTTCTTTGTCGGAGAACTCTTGGTTGAACTCGATCGACTTGAAGCAGTGACGTTTCGAGGATCAGGTTCGATAGCGAATTCCCACTCTGATTGCCTCTTTCCTGCTAAAATCGATTGACTGACCCAATTGAACTTGATGACTTTGACATAAGGTCCTAGATCCTTCACTTTGATTCCATTCTTGTCGCCGAGACACTTGAGGATCTCAGTAAAGTTGGGAGAACGTTGTTGAGCGGGAGAGAAACCAATGATGTGAGTCGTCCAACCTTCTTCCACTGCTCGACGTTCAATCTCTTCTGATCCCATCTCTTGTAAAGTCGCATCTTGAGGAGATCCAACGAATTCTTCAGGTTTGATGAGAACCCCTCCTTTCTTTACTACGATTCCCATTTCCACTGTCAACCCTTGATCGAAGCGATTCCTAGGTCCATTCGCCCCTTTGTTCGCTAGCCAATGATCTGCATTGACGAAAGCGATACGACATCCTTCGAGGAGCTTGCTAGGGCGATCCATTTCGAAAGGAGAGAGGTGGTCGATGAAAGAGGAAATCTCGACGAAATGATTCTTGAGTTGTTCAGGTTTGATTTTGCGAGCTACCTCGAGCGCTTGCTCCATCGATTGACGAGGTTTAGCTTTGCCTTTCCCCTTTGTCGTCGTTGTCGTCGTGGATTTCGAAGGGGAAGCCTTCTTTGATCGAGAGGATTTCGTTTTGGTCGAGGTTCGTTCCTTGTTTTCTTTCGAGGGTCCTTCATCATCAGCATCGTCTGAAGATAGTTCGAGAATTTCGGGAGAAGGTGGATTGTCGAGCTGGGGAGGAGGAGATGATGAGACTGGATTCGGATCCTTCTTGTTCGAATTCTGACGAGAGGGACCGGCGACGGGAGCGTGAGTAGGAGGTGGAGGAGAAGGATCATCGACTTGCATTTTGGTGGGTTCTGGACTGAAGGAGAGTGCTCGTTTGCGCTTCTTTGGTGGAGGAGCTTCGACAGGAAGAGGGAGAGGAGGAGGAGGGGAATCGTTTCGTCGTTTCTTCTCTACCTTCTTCTTCTTGACTACTCCCTTCTCCTTGACCACTCCCTTCTCCTTCTTTTCCGCCTTCCTTCCCTTCTCCGCCCCCTGCCCTCTGCGTTCAACTCCATCAACCACTGCGAACCGTTTCTTCTCATCTTCCTGATACAATCTCTCCATCGTTTCATCACTCAAATCATTCTCCGAATCACTATATTCTGGATCTCTCCCCCATTGATCTTTGTAAGCAGGATGTCTCCCCAAGTGTCGATGCAGCTCGTTGATCTTTTCTTCAAACGAAAGTTCAGGTTCGAATGGATTCATCTCTTCTACACTCCTTTCCTTTCCTCCTATCACCTCGAGTGAGTCAAGTGGTATTCGAGATGGATCTGGTGAGGTCTGTAGAGTCGCAGAGGGAGAGGAAGAAGAGGGAGGAAAGGAGAGAGATCAAGAGTGGGGTAGGTGCTTTCGAGAGGAGAAGGGGAGTCGATGGGGCTTTACTGGTCGATGTAGTGTAATCTTGAGGGTTGTTAGATGCTATCGTAGGTCTCTCTGTAGCTATAGAGTGTCGAAGAGTGAAAAGGTTGAAGCAGAGAATCCGACTTTCTCTCTTCGACTCTTACACTCTCGTCCGTTTCTCTAGTACTGTTCAGTATCGCTCTGTTAGCTCTGTCGATAAGGTCTGATATTCAGTCGAGCGATTCTCTGCTCCTTCCTCGCTTCATTCTTCTTGGTTGAACTCGCTCGATTCTGAAGCTTCATGTCGATCTACTAGCTATGTAGAGGGACAGTAGACATTCATAAGGTGTGTTGCAGAAGCCTCTCCACGTTACTTTGAACCGATAGCTGATCCCGTCCTTTGTGACAGGCGATTTATTCCAAAACTTCTCGAGCTGCTCTCTTGCAAGGTGCGTCCGACTTCAGCTTCGTGCTGCTCATCAAGGTATGCAACGTCAGTATTGAGCTATCGTCTCTCGCGGGCGCAACGTACAGAACCGATACCGATGAACTATTCGACTCTATGCAGATGTTCTGTCACATGTCTAGCCTGGACGCTAACAGAAGCCTGGTATGAACCTCCCACGCTCCGCATTCTAGTTGTCGTCTTGTAATCGTGCTGACCCACTATCTCCACACAGCCTCGCCTAGCAGATCGGTCAAGGCGACTTTGGTCGGTGTCTCCACCCCTTTCACCCCATCCGAGCACTAGCACAGCTTCGATTCGCAGTCGAACGCTCAGAGCTCGCTCACGTCAACTTGGAGGAGACCCCCCAGCTACGGACTGTCAGTGAAGCACTAAAGGTGAGGGAAGGAGAGAGAGAATTTAGCGTTTTGCATCTTCCGCTGACTTCTTCGATCTTTCTTCGATCCTTCTATCAATGACCCACTTCCCACACCCGATGCAGGGGCTTATCTCGTAGAGAGCCGCGGAGCATTTCGGAGGGGACCTGAGCACTCCTCCAGCTCACGAGTCTCGTTTACTTCTTCCTCTTTCCTCTCTTCTTCCTACCTCACCCTTCAACAGATTCCTCACATCCTCTCTCAAACTCCTTCCTCTCACTCAGATTAATAGAAATGGGCAAGTTTCTCTCATGTTTCTTCCCACTCTCCCTAATGCCGAAGCTGACCTCGTGATTCCCATTCATCAGCTCGCGGACAAAACTCTTACCGTTCAGCATCAGCAATGGGCTACCGTTCAAGTGGCACCTACGGCTCCTCTGGTCAAGGTTATTCTTCGTCTCGTTCGACTAGTGGTGCTCAAAACTACTCATCCTCTTCGGCCGCGAGAGGTTTCTCTTCCTCTCGTTACGCTGGAGCTGGCGGTGGTAAGCAGTAGAGCTCCCTCGCTCTCTACCAAGCCGTAACGCAAGCTGACTCTCTCGTGCCTCGACCTTTTATAGCTGGCGAATCCGACTCTTCCGCCGACGAGGGATATGGAGGAGGCTCAGTCTCGACCGCTCGTCAAGGTCAAGCCGGAGGAGGAGGAAGTGACGGAGTCGATCAAGCCGCGGCTGCCTCAACAGACGCAGTGAACGCCCTCGCTATCGCTAAGGAATCCGCCGAGAACTCCTCAAAGAAAGCCAGTAACCTCGCCACCTCGCACGGCGGATCACTCGCCGATATCGCCGCCGCGATTCGAGCAGGAGGTGCTACTAAGGCGGACGCCGACGCCCTCGAACAGTTGGCTGAAACTTTGGGTCGTTTCTCTGCCTCCACCGCAAGGATGACTAGCAAAGTCGCGGCAGCTTCCGAGGCTCAACAACAAGCTCACCAGCAGATCGTTGCCGCCGCGGGAGGTGCGGATCGCAACAATGACCAAGTCAAGACCTACTCTCTCGGGAGGACCAGCGGACGTCGTCACTCTAGTCGTTATCGCTCCGGCATATTCGACAGCGACAGCTACGCCTCGGGCAGTGGAGGAGGAGGACAAGACTACTCCACCAGAGGTATCGGAAGGTCCTCTTCGCGAGCCACCGGTTACTAGATCTTCATTGGCTTCTGTTGTCGAATTCGCTTCCCTCTTGAAGCTCCCCTCACTCCCCTCACGCCCTTTGGTTCTGCTCCCCCTTTGATCTGCGCCGACCTTCCTTTGCCCCTATCGTCTTTCTGTGAACTGCCAACACTAATCGAAGCTCTCTTTGTTTTCTGTTCCTCCCTTTGATGTCTTGTTCTCTCCGTTGCCTCTCTGTCAATATGAACCGCCTATCTTTGCCAACAACTTCTTTCCGTCGATTCGTTACACGTTACCAAAGTGGGAGTACGAAAATCGAGAGGTGCGAAGAAACAATAAAAGAAGGAAGGAAGGAAGGAGAGTGTGGTATCTTCGCCTCTTGGAACGAACTTCCTCGCGTCGGGTTGAATCAGCCGAAGCCCGAATCAGTGTCTTTTGTCTCCATCCCATGTTAACCGAAGTTGCGAAAGGAGTGGAAAGTTTTGTCGACGGGCGAGGAAGCCAGATAAAGGCGTGAAAGTATATGAGGGAAGAGAGGGCAGTGGGAGAGATATTGTGGAGGTACTGAGGGTTGTAGGGAGAGTCTGAGTGAGTCGAAGCGAGCAACGAAGATGAAGAAAAGGGAGAAGAGCGAGAAAGGTTTGATCGACCGGGGGTGTCCACGAAGCTTGCACGTTGGCTGTTCAGTGATTTAGAGGGTCTTTGAGTTGTCGAGTGAGTGGTAATAGTCAAAAGAGAGGAAATTTTGAAATTCCTCAGAGTCAACTCGTTGCTTCCAACGGTCAACGTTGAATCAGATTTACGCCCACTAGAGTCACTACACACCACCAGCTTAACTCCCTCTACCCCTCTCTAGTTGTCCGCCTTTGATTCGCTTCTCCTCTCCTCCTCAACTTTCCATCAACTTGAATTCCCCTCATCTCTCGCAAATATGCTGTACCTTCTTGACTATGGAGCAGGAAACGTAGCTTCTCTGGGTACGCTTGCCCTCCCTCTTTCCGTTCTAATCACTAGCTGACCTTGTCTCTCCGACTTTTAGCCAACTCTGTTCGCTCACTCGGAGTAGAGTTCGAATGGGTCAAGAACCCAGAGGATATCGACAAGGCTGATGTGAGTTGACAACACTGGTTATCAAACAAGAACAATCGCTCATTCTTTCATCCCTCGCAGCGTATTCTCTTCCCTGGTGTCGGTTCATTCGGTTCCGCACTCGAAGGACTCCGCAAACGAGGATTCGCCGAACCCCTCAAGAAGTACCTCGCTTCTGGACGACCTTACATGGGAATCTGTATCGGAATGCAAGCACTCTTTGAATCTTCCGACGAATCTCCTCAAGTTCCCGGATTAGGAGTCATCCCTGCTCACGTCGGCAAATTCTCGGGAGACGACAAGTCAGTGCCTTGTATGGGATGGAACGGAACGACTGAGAAGAGGGAGATTGGAGATCAAGCGAAAGAAGCGTATGGATTAGGAAAGGGAGAAGAGAGTTATTACTTCGTTCACTCGTTCAGGGTCGACGCCGCTCAACCTACCATGGAGGATTGGATTCTCACCTTGACAAAGTACGGAGAAGAAGTTTACGTTTCGAGTGTTCAAAAGGGAAACATTTTCGCTACTCAGTTTCACCCGGAGAAGAGTGGGAAAGCTGGATTGGACGTACTCGAGGCATGGTTGACGGCTACGGCACCTGGTGGAGTTGGTATGATCGATACGAGTAAGAAGGAGTTGAGGGAAGAGAAGCAGGTCAAGGAGGATTTGGTCAGGAAAGGATTCACAAAGAGGATCGTTGCTTGTTTGGACGTCAGGGCGAACGACAATGGAGACTTAGTAGTCACGAAGGGAGATCAGTATGATGTACGAGAAGATGGAGATGATGAGAAGGAGAACGACTCACTACCGATTCAACCTGAACCCTCATCCGCTTCTGGCGCTCCCGAAGAATCCTCCTCGACCTCTTCGACTGATCCTGTCGCTTCTACCACTCTACCCTCCGCCACTTCTACGTCCGATTCCTCTGCACCTCCTCCCGCGAAACGACAACGTCAAGTTCGAAATCTCGGTAAACCTGTCGACCTCGCACGACGATACTTTGCTGAAGGAGCCGACGAAGTCGCATTCCTCAACATCACCTCCTTCCGATCTTGCCCACTTCACGACCAACCTATGCTCGACGTCGTCCGACAATCTGCCGAAACCGTTTTCGTCCCTTTGACGATTGGAGGAGGAATCAAAGATACTGTCGATCCAGATGGACAATCCCGATCTGCTCTCGAAGTAGCTGGAACCTACTTCCGTTGTGGTGCCGACAAGGTCTCGATTGGATCTGACGCAGTATTCGCCGTCGAGGAACTCCTCAAGAACGATATGAAGCCAAGCGGGAAAACTGGAATCGAGACCATCTCTTACGCTTACGGAGCTCAAGCTGTAGTAGTCTCTTTCGACCCTAAACGAGTCTACGCCAACTCTCTAGAAGATGTCCCTGAATCCCACCGATCTTCCGCTGTCGACCTCTCTTCCCCCCTCCTTCCCTCAGGTCGAAACAAATCATCTCCTTCCCTCAAACCCGATCTCGGTCCAAATGGAGAAAAGTACTGTTGGTACCAATGTACCGTTCTAGGAGGTCGTCAAACCCGAGATATCGACGTCGTTCAACTCGCGAAAGGAGTCGCAGTTTTGGGAGCGGGAGAAATCCTCTTGAACTCGGTCGATAAAGATGGATCGAAATCAGGATTCGATTGTCGATTGGTGGACCTCGTTAGAAGTTCAGTATCGATCCCGGTCGTTGCTAGTTCGGGAGCTGGAAAAGTAGAGGACTTCGAAGAGGTGTTCAGAGAGACGGATGTCGAGGCGGCTTTGGCGGCGGGAATCTTCCACAGGAAGGAGGTACCCATTGAGGACGTCAAGAAACACTTGGTCGATACTGGAATCAGGGTTAGGAAAGTATAGACGAGAGGAAGGGGAACTTTCAATAGATGAATCGTTGAATAGACGAGGGATGAAGCAGTTTGCAAACCAAAAGCAGTAGTTTATCGTTACAACTATTCTCTCTTTCCCTTCAGCTTGCACCGAGAGCGACTGATCACAAAAGACTGATATGCACAACAAAACGAAAAACGAAAAACTACGAAACTTTCAAGTTTGCGGCTCCCTCCTTTTGAGCTCGCATCACCTCCTTCCCCGTCTCGCATCACTTTCCTTGCTCTCCGTTTACTCAAGCGCGTCCTCTGGGATCCCAGATCAAACTCTTGAAAGCGTAGATCAAATCCTTGAACACTTTTCCCGTGCTATTCGTCGCAGATTCGTCAGTTGTGAGATTGTCCTAAGTTTTGATGGTGACTCACTAGATAGCGTTGCTTGCGCGATCTTCGAACACTTTGTAGTAACCTCGAGGGAGGGAAGGGTCGAGTGAAGATCCACCCGCCGTGTTGTAAGGGATTTGAAGGATACCTCTGCAGATCACGATCCACGAGACTCATCAGCTCTCTTATCCACGACTCGCTCATAACAAGAGATAGGGAGTCATGGTACGTACTTCCAATCAACCATGAAACAACTCCCATTGATCTCCTCTCCAATTTCTTTCCCTCCTTTCGAAGCGGTACTCGCGTAAATCATTGCCGCAACCACATCCTCCAAAGTCGCGAGAGGAATTCCGAGTAGTGCGATGAGTACTGGGAACTTGAAGATACCGGTATGACAGAAGAATGGGTTGATCAATCTGCGAGACGGAGAATGAGTTAGTCTGGGGAGGAGAGAAGGGCAGAGAGGGAGACGGACGAGATGGCGATGTTTTCGGATTTGGCATTGTGGTAGAGTGATCGCATGAATCCGAGTACTGCATGCTTGGAAGCAGTGTAAAGGGGTGCACCAGGAATTCCGAAGAAAGAAGCTGTTTCAATGCGAACGAAGCTGCAAGTCAGTCACCGAGACCAGAAGGCGACCGAAGCCGCCAGATTATGCATCCGTGAAGACGAGCGGCAGAACTAGAGTGACAGATAGATTGGGAGCTTACCCATCGAACCCAAAATGACGATCGATTTTCCTTCTTTTGCTGGATTGCGTGAAAGGTGGAAGAAGCCCAACTTGACGGCTACAGAGAGCACAGCCAAACTTGATCATCAGCGGGTCGCTCTCGAGTCGGAAGAAAGCGATTAGTGGCCTTACTGTAAATCGCACCCGTGCAATTGACGTCGAGAGTGGTCATAGCAGGTTTCTAAACAAGCAGCATTTGCGATGTTAGTCTTTTGAATCGCTCGAGAACAGTTGGACAGTGCGAGAGCTCACTTTAGGTTCACCATTCTCATCAACTGCATCCGAGATCAACGGATTATCGGTTTCTGAAGAAGTTCCAGCGTTTGCAAAGACGATATCGACCTTGCCATATGTATCGATGGCATGACGCTGTCAGTCATAAGGCACAAAAGAGTAGTAAGCATCAAATTGCAGCTCAGAAGGAATCGAATTCAGAACGAGCTTGAAAGGAGGACTTACGAACATCTTGACTTGATCCTCCCATTTCAACACATTACAGGCGATACCTGTAGCTTCTCTGGAAGCCATTCGCAAAACGGAGAGCGTCAGCCTGACAAGGGTAGAAGCACTCTTCGAAATGAGAATGATTACCCTCCTGCCGCTCTAATTTCATCAACTACCTCTTGCACCGCTTCGAGCTTTAGATCACTGAGTACTACTTTCGCTCTGTGACGATCATCAATTCGTGAGGAGGGGCATCAGGGGACAGGCGGTAAGAGAGTGCTTGAACAAACCCAAATTTTGCGACCTTTTTCGAATAATTCGCGCCGAAACCTATACCAGCTGCTCCTGTAATGACTACTACCTTTCCCTTGAGTGTGTGAGCTGATTCCAGAGCTTGATCGAGCGATACTTGAGCAGTAGGAGTCGAAAACGTTTGTGAACGGAGAAGGTTACTTTGTGCTTGGAGGTGATCGAGGATCGCTTGTTGCTCAGGTGAGGTCTTCTCCGAGTTGGTAGGCATGTTGACTGTGTGCTAGGAGGGAGAAGGAGAGGAGAGGGGAAGTTGCCGGGTTGAGTTGAGTGATTCGAAATTGAGGAGTAGCCGTTCCGACGAATGAACCGAATATGAGAGACTCGGTCAGGCAATCGCTTATTAGATGCTCCGCCGAAGCCTGAGTAGCAGTACTCTAGGAGAGAAATGGAGAACTGTGAAGAGCAAGAGATCAAGAGAGATGAGCGAATCTAAAGTCTCCCTCCTAACGCTTCACACGACTAGAAAAGCAGCACACTCAACGCTCACAAGATCAATCAATTAGGATCAGCAAGCTACAGAGTGGCCAAGAGTACGAACACGTTGAATTCCCCCTCTCTCCTCTTCTCCTCATCGCTGCGTCATGTCATCTTCAACTCCTCCTCTAGCATCATCCGCAGAGCTACCAGATACACTCAGACTCACTCTCAAGCTAGCGACTCATCCAGTACACCCCTCACCTTCAACTCACCACGTAGATTTACCCTCGACCTCTTCGATTCAACAACTCAAATCTCATCTCTTCAATCATTGGGATGGCAAACCAAAAGTGGAAGGAATCACTGTCATCAAAGGTGGAAGAGTTTGTAGAGATCCGGAACTACTCAAAAATGTATTCTCAGACGAGTTGAACGTGAGTTTTCTTTTCGTTTATCGCCTTTCTCGCTCAATGTAGCTGACACTATTCCGCCTTAGGCCACGCCACCGTCAGAACTCGCTCTACATGTAGTCGTGAGAGCTAGTGCATGGTCCTCCCCTTTCCTCGAATCGCCTCCACCTCCTCCCGAATCGAACTCTACTTCTCTCCCTTCAATCCAGACAATTCCTCCATCTCCGATTCCTTCTCCCGAAGACAACAATCAACCTCTCCCACCGACCACTTCCAGACCCGGTTACTCTCCAACGTACATTTCCGGACTTCCTTCCTCCACGAATCCCCTCGCCTCCCCTCCTCTCGATTCCCCAGCCGATCCAGCACCTCACTCTACAGCTATCTCAGGAACAACGAATCCTTATTTGGTCTACCTCGGTCACTTGCAGAAATTGATCCCGATTCAACGATCTCTCCTTTTGCTCAACTTGCAAAAAGCTCATCATTACTACCAATACCAGAAGCAACTACGTACACTGGCTCTACAGAATCAAGAGGAGGAGAAGGAGGAAGAGGGTAAGGGGGAGATTGAGGAGTTGAGAGAAGTAGAGGATTTGTTGAAGGAGTGTGGGTTGTGGAAGAGGGTTGTCGAGGAAGTCGAGGCGGAGTATATCGCGAAAGAATTCGAGGAGGAAGAGAAGAAGGATGAGTTCAAGGTGGTTCAAGTCAAGTACGTCAAGCTCTTTTCTCGCTCCGAACTCAAGTTCTTTGCTGATCGGTCTTCTTTCGAATACAGCGGTCTCCCTTACCTCCTCCACACACCTCCCGCTCTACTCACGAGTCCCTCTCGTCCATCACTTCCCAAAGTCAAATCCCTCGCTCGAGCCAATTCGATTCTCAAAATTCTCACGACGATGTTACAACTCTTGATCACTTTCCAACCAAGTTCTCCCGCAATCGCTCATGGTCGAGCACTCCTTCGACCATCATCCTCGAACCCGCTTGGAGGAGGTATCTCGCCCGAATTAGCTTTAAACGCAGGTGGACGACCAGGTCATTTCCACGCTGCTGGACCAGGAGGAGGAGGAGGACCAGTCCGACGACGAGCAACGATCTCTATCACTCTTCACCTCGACTCGCTGCTCCAACTCATGTTGCCCTTATTCTTCCTCTCCCTCAAATTGGCATTCTTGCTATTCATCTTTGCGAGACACGCTTCACCTACGAAGAGAACCGCTCTGATCGTTATGGCCGTCGGTTGGGTACTGTGGGAAGGTGTAGCGATCAATAGGAGGAGGAGAATTGCTGCTGCGAACGCGGGAGGAGGGGGAGGGGGAGCTGCTGCTGGAGTTGCTAATGGAGCTGGAGGGAATCGAGATCGGGACAGAGAACGAGATAGGGATAGGGATAGAGAGAGGAGGAGAATGGCGAGGTATTTGGCCGATCAAGAACGAGCGAATCAACAGGCAGTCGATCAAGCTGCTAATCCTGTTCGTCAAGCCGGTGCTCCACAAGATCAAGCAGCTGTCCCTGCTCCTCCCGCTGCAGGCGCTCAGCCCCCTCGTCTTCGAAGAGCTACCCCTCGACCTCCCTCCGCCGGTAATCGCGGAGCCAACACACCTACTCGGCGAGAACCTCATTCAGTTCTCTCTCCCAAATACTGGATCAACTCTCTCGCAGCAGTCGGACTCGTCGCCGAAGCACGAGAACTCGGTTTGTCCCCTCGTTACATCGCTGGACGACCGATCGCCCCTGTCGGACCTCAACGAACGAACCTAACTCGTTGGGAGAGGAAACAAGTCGAACTGAGGAAACTCGCGAGAATGGTTGGGACTGGATTCGTATTGTTCTTTGCGACGTTGGTACCGGAGATCGAGAGGAAGAGGAAGAAGGCGTTGGAGAAGAGGGAGAGATTGTTGGCGGAGAAGAAGGTTAGATGGGAGAAAGAGAGGGCGGATAGGGAGGAGAGGCACAGACTTGCGGAACAGACTACGAGGAATAGTGGGGCTGGTGAACCGGTGGCTTCTGGGTCGGGAAGCGAGACGAGGAAGAGGATTATGGGGAGAGGAGGGAGGAATGCTGTCAGTGATCAGGAATTGTTCAAGGATGGAGGAAGCGAAGCTTCAGGAATAGATGTACCTCCACCTATCCCTTCGACGTCGACCTCGTCTCAACCCGCTGCAACCACATCTCAAGCTGTTCCCTTGACCTCAACTTCCAATGCTGCCCTACCCGATTCGACAAATTCTCCTCCCCAGCAAGATACGACTATCAATCCTGCGACTCCTGCTCTACCTGAATCAACCGCTCTCGATTCCGACACCGAGAACGATCTCGACGAAGGAGATGGAGATATCGCAGCTAGTGCCTCAGTTTCAGACAACAGCGATGACGAGGACGCAGCGGGAGCTCGTCGACCAGGACAAGATGCTAGAGGCAATGGAGAAGGAGGAGGAGCTGGAGAGGGAGAAGGTGAAGCAGCTGTCGTCGCTATCTTTTGAGTAGGCTCAACCCAGGTTCCCTCGAGTAATGTCACCCTCTTCTTTCGACCTTCCTCTTTTATGTCGTTTGTCCCAATCGGTCGTTGAACCTCCTGTTCACGATTTTGGTCAAAGTGGGCGCGGCTCGGAAGTTCCACGGATCTCACGGTTCTCTTTCCCAAACCCGTTCGTCTCTTCTTTTTCTCTTACTCTCTCTTCCCTTTGCGAGTTCAGCCTTGTAGCAACACCGACAAGATGTCCTCAAGACGCTCTACTCCTGCCACACCGCCCGCGACATCTTCACCATACGTCGATTCCGCTTCAGAAGCCAGCGATTATGGTCAACCTCAACCGAAGACAGTTCCTCAAAGTACTGCGAAGAAATCTCCGAGCGTATTCAAGAGTCAATCACAGAGAGGTAGTGGAAGCGCTCAGCCATCGGAACCTCTCGTGAAAGCGTCGAGGAAACAGAAACCAGACCCCGTTCGTACCTTTCCCCTTTCTCGTCGAGCCATGAATGAGGCTGACACGTCGCAGAATCGACAGACTCGAGGAGCCTATGCACCTGTCCCGTTGCCTGGATCGAGTCAAGTACCTCGTTCTTCGTCGGAATTTTCGGATGATCCCGAAATGCAGTTCCCTTCTCGACAGCAACAACAGTCGGGTATGCAGGGCGAATCTGAGAGTGAGGTCGACCAAGAGGAGGAGAAGGAATCTAGGCCAGCTCAGACAAAGGGAGAGAAACGAAAGAGATTGCTCTGGACCCTCATCGCGGGAGGAGCCGTCGTAGTTGTCATCATTGTGAGCAGTCTCTCAATCACACTGTACAGAACTGACGATGACTGACAAGCCGTGTCGGAGTAGATCATCATCGTTTTGATTCTGGTACTCGTGAGTTTAATTTGCGAGGAAAGGTCTTGAGCTTTCCGCTGACACTTGTGCTGAGCGTTGTAGCATTCTCCCGAGAGCGACGCTGAGAAAGCCGCAACCCACACGCTCAACTCGACCTCCGAGACCGAGCATGAAACCAACTCGACTTCATCCCTTTCTCACAATTCGACTTCCTCCGCCCCGATGGTTTCGCAGGGAGCAAACTCAACTTCGAGCGTAATCGACGACCTCATTCTCGGGAGTACTTCAGCCACGTCAACGAACGCTACGAGTCTTCCGACGGTCACAAGCGGTGTCGAGGAAATGGAGACTCTTTCGGATGCTCACGGACCTTCGACTAGTCTCTCCGAAAGTCTCGTAAGCCCAGGGATACCCTTCGATCTACCAGATATCGCGACTTATCTGACCCTCGAACTGTCCTAGCCCGCTGCAACTCCGACTCAATCAGGACTTTACGACATGGAGCACTCAACTGAAATCGGATCTCTCGGTGCTGAACCAACTCCTTCAGCTACTTCAGTCGTTGACGCTTCGACACACGAGTCATCTGTACGTTCATGTTACGAGATCGTTCATCGAGACGTAATCTGACCAAAGACTGATTCCGTTTCGCAGGCATCCTTGGACTCTGCTTCCTTCGAACCCCTCGATACTCTCAGCAACCCTGCAGTTCCGACTCTGTCCCTAAACCTACCATCGTCTACGGCTCAGTCAGCTACCGAGTTCGAGCCGTCGTCAACCGATGTCTCGCAAATCGACAATGCTCAACACGATGATCAAGAGGTTCCTTCTCAACCCTCCGAAGCCGACCACAAAGACGAGCAAGACATGGGATCCAACGCGAGCGAAATGCCTAACGGCTGGCTCTCCGTCGCGCCAGTCAGCTCGATCTCTTATGGCAACATCGTCCATCCTTCGAAAGCGATCGAAGAGACGCCATCTCCTGCTTCTCGTACCGCTTCAGCTTGGTGGCCTCTCGTAACCGATAACGCTGATCGACCCGAGGGAGCTATCGAGCCAACTCGAGAAGGGAACACTACGAAGTGGAATGGGAAAGGTGAGACTACCGTCGTTCTTTTTTCGCTTTCCTTGCCGCTGACATTCCTGCTCTTGATGTGATAGCAACTTGGTTCGATCCGAGTCAGTCAACCACTCTCTCGTCCTCTCAAAGTGCGCACGCTAACGCATTCTTACATAGGTGAAGCTTCGAACTCCTGTCAATCGACCTTCGGAGACGCCGATTTCGTCGTCGCCCTGTCTTCCGACTTGGTACGTACTCTCTTACTCTGCGCTTCAGCTGTTTCCCTCTCTCGCTCACGTCAGTCATATTTTTGAGAATAGTATGGTCAAGAGGATGCGGTTTCTCCTCTTTGCGGTTCAAAAGTTCTGGTGTGGAACGGTTATACGAACCAGACGCGAGATGCTACGGTCATCGGCGTTTGTTCCGACTGCGAGGATCCCACCGATATCAATCTCATCAAGTCGCTCTTCGCAGAGCTCGATAACCCTGATATTGGTATTCTCGAGGTGAGTTCACTTCTCCTGTCGCTACTCCCATGAGACCTGACACCCCCTTCGATAGGTTCAATGGTGGTTCGAGAACACGACGATCGCAGAGTCTATCGAGGTTGATCTGTCGAAGTACGTGACCACTGCAATCCAGCAGGAGCCAACGACTTACGATACCACCGTCAGTCTCTTCTCGCGCACCTCACGACGCTGATGCATCGACTGACTCGCTTGTGTTAAATAGGCTATCTTTTGGAAGCAAACGGGATGGAAATCGACTTGCGGCCAGAAAGTTGAGTGCGTCGTATCGAGCTTACCCCTTCGCAAGCCTGATTGCTGACACGTCCCTTCGCCAAGAACAGAGACGACTCGATGTTCATCGGACTTCCTCTGTCAGTCTGGCCTGAGCCTTCAAAGACCTCCGAGTACTGCAAGAAGAAAGTCACGGTTCAAAACGCAGAATCGAACCTCAGGTCAGTCTGTTGTCTCTTATGCTCCTCGGTCAGCGTCGCTTTAATGCACTCTCCCCTTGGATAGTATCGAGGCTGAAGTCGCAGAGGCATCGAATCGAACGGAGTATACGACTTTCACAAAGAAAGCTTTTGAAGCTCTCGGCGGTGACGTTCAACAGGGCGAGCTCAAGGTCAAATTCTGGTTTAGTGAGTAAGGGATGAGAAAGGAACAAAGCGGAGTTAGGACAAGTTATAGATTGGCTCTCATATTTGGAACGAAGGACTCTGTTTGCGAAACTTTGCGAGAGGTTCGGGAGTAGAGAGAGCAGAGACAAAATTAGGTTGAAGATACAGCATTTTGGCAAGACAGAACGAAGAGAAAGCTAAGCTAATGGGAAGATCTATGATCTTCGGGAGAAGAATTTTCCAAACGACTTGAATTCCCAGGGTGGAGACGCAAGATCGATACCCCTTTGTCGGCGAGGGGTGCTATCGGAAGTGCTTCTCGATGCCTCCTGCTTTCGTTCGAGCTGTTGGCGACGGAGACTCTGAAGATCGACCTTTTTCGGCTCGGAGGTTCCTCGTTGAGTCGATTCGGGGGGCTGGAGAATCTGAGAGCTGGACGCATCGGGAACGGACGCTGTATAATGTCGTGCTGAAGTGAAGGATGGCTCCGAGCTAGTACTGCCAATGATGCGAGGTTTCGAGGAAGAGGCTGAAGAGAGGGTCGTCGCAGAATTGGAGTAGTTCGATGCAAACACCGATGGCTCTGTATGTAGCGTACAGAGTCAGCTACCTGCCTTCAAAGATCCCAGCGAGAAAGAAGCAGAATTTACGAAAGATAGAGCTGAGCTCCGACTCTTCAGATTCCGAATGCTCGACTTCGGTGTCTGTAGCCACCGTTTCGCTGTTCCCTTCCGTCGTCAAGGCTGAGCTACCCGAAATCTTCATGTCCTTCTCTCCTCGCCCAGAGCACATTCTTGACAAGTTCTCTCCAGCAGATCCTTGTCGGGTGAAGCCAGGACGACGTATAAATTGTAGATTGAGATCCTTCTCATCGGTCGGTATGACGAGAGAACGAGGAGGCGAGTGACTCGGTGTCGAAACGATGGAGGGTGAGGGAGAAAGGAAGTGAGGACGTTTCGAAGCGGCTGTTAGTGTCGAGCGACTCGAGGAAGTCGAGAGGGAGGTTTTGGTACGTGGTAAGGTTGACGAAGAAGAGACGGTCGTCGAACGAGAACGGCTTCTGTGATCGACTGTCGACGCTTCGGTAGATGCAGAGGGAATCGTAGATCGATTCTCTGCGGCGAGTGCTGCTCCGAAGATGTCTGTGTTCCAAGTCGCGCCCGGGTTTACCGTGACAGGCTGAGGAAGTGGTAGATCGGAAGGAGGTGGCTCTGAGGGTTCCAGCGGTGTTGTTTCGATCGAAGGAGTTGCATGGGCGAAGAGGCGAGAGAGAGAGGAAGTGCTACAGAGTGCCGGGCGTCTCGGAGTGCGGGGAGTCGAGGGAGAAGTAAGAGGTGTGCTAGATTGTTGGTCGGCGGGGATGTCGAAACCTTCGATTCGGATTGCACCACAGCGAGGTTTCCCTGCTCCTCCCCTCTTCGCATACTGTTGTCCTCCGCTTGACTTCTTCCTTCGTTCGGCCAATATGTCAGAGACGACTTGTTGCGAAGGGGTCTCAGAATCTGTCACCCAGGGTGAAGAAGAAGAGTCGCTTCCTCTTCCCGGTCTCGCCTTGTCCACCTCGTCGTTCCTAGCCCTCCCTGTCTCCTTCTGGTCCCTTTCAACTCCGCTACTACTGCTCTCCTCCATCTCCCTTTGCGAAAGCAGCCTTGCGGGCACTCCAGGCTTGACAGTGATCTTGCGTCGTCGGGAAAGCTCGAGCCTCTCCTTCAAAGTTGTCTGCTCTTCGCTGGTGAAGGACTGAGGGGACGCCGATGCGATTTCGAACACTGCTCGTTTTGATGAGCGTCGCCGGACGGGAGTTGGACCGTGTAAGATTGGAGATGGGGGAGGAGGATGAGGAGGGGAAGGAAGTGGGGGAGAGAATGGAGGAGAAGAGGAAGAAGGGTCGACCATTTCGATGAACCGTATAGAACTGAAGCCGAAAGGACCGAGTCGACTTGTGAGAGGAGTGAAGGAGTAAAGGGAGAAGAGAGATGGAGGAACAGAGTCGAATGTGGGCGCTTTTCGGGAAAAAGACGGAGTCCTCGGAGATGGGGGAATCTGCTCATCGTACCGACTTGAGACGCAAGTAGGCGGGAGAAGGAAATAGGAGACTGTTACAGAAGAAGGAAACTGAGGAGATCCGATCGATCCGAAGCGAGGGAGACGAAGGAAAATGAGTATAGCAGGAATAGAATCGTTAGATACAGGTATAACTTGATATGCGAAGCTGTAGTGGAAAATCGATAAAAGCATTAGAGAGATAAAGGGGAATTCGTGGTGAATCTATAAACCGAGGAGGCGCATAATTCCGTAACCGAGAGTTACGACGACCGTAGTAGCCTGTAGAAACGAGAATGAGATCAGCGCACGATGGGGTAGAGAAGAACAGGGAATACGCACGATGATCGAGGCGGGAACACCGTTCTTGAAGAAATCTCCTGGCGTAAGGTAAGGTTGTCCAACATCGTCTTCGAGCGAGATTCTTAACACAACGCAACAAGATGTCAGGCTCTTATGAGTCTTTCGAGGAGAGAGCAAAGCTAGACGTACGCTTGCAAATTCGGGAAACCACTGACAGGTAATCCCATACCTGCCGAACAAATCAGAGAAGTCGCGAAGATAAGGAGTCGAGGGTGAGGCACGTCCATCGCCTGCAAAATAGATAGAATGTGAGCTTCGGGATTCAAGATTGATTGATCGAAGGAAGTTGGAGACTAACTGTGCCAATTTGTGCGGCGATGGGAACGACGAGAACGGCGGCGATGCTAATCGAGCATGGACATATCAGGCCATGTGAACATGGTCGAGATGGAGAGAAGTGGTGAGACTAACGTATGAGAAATGAAGGTAGCGATAACGAGGACGACGACTCCGAATAAAGCGAGAATCGGCCAAATATCCATACCGAGAACGATACGCTCGATCACATGGTCGCTGCGAAGGGGCACGAGCGTCAGCGATGTCGGTTCGAGCTCGTACTCTGCGAGGAACGCTTACATATCGTCAAGAAGACCCGACGAAAGAACCGCTTTTCCGAGTCCGATTCCTCCCATAGCCAAGAAGACGATGCTCCATGGAGAGTGATCGAAATCAGCCTATACAAGGTATCCGTCAGTGATCTGGCTGCATCTCCAGAGTGAGAGAGCAAACATACCTTTCGAAGGATTCCGGTTCCGTAGAATGAAACGATGGGAAGGATAGCGATGATGCCCATATCACCAAAGAGCCAACTCAACTTGCTCTCGACGCACCAAAGGGCGATGGTAGCGAGAGTGACTCCAGAAACAAAGTATTGAGTCGGCGTCCAAGCCTCCTTGTTCACTCTAACAGGGTTGATGACGACGTTACGACCAGTGCGGTAGCTCCAGAGAAGTAGGAACCAGATGATGACGATACAGATGAGAGCGACTGGGATCGAAACGGCGAACCAGCCTAGCCATGAAATCGGAGGGTTCATGTATTCGAGAGCGATGAGGTTTTGAGGCGACGAGATGGGTGAAGCCATTCCTCCGATGTTCGATGCGAGTGCGATACCGAGAATGAGCGCCTTGGCGAAAGGTGACTCTCGAGGAAGAGTTCGAAGAATAGGCTATCAAGTCGAGAAGATTTAATGAATGGGACTTTCAGATCAATGGACGAGAGTGAAGACTGACAGTGATGAGAGAGTAGCAAAGGACAGGAGCGGCGACGTTACTGATCCACATGCTTGCGAAACAGGCCACGCACATGTAGGCGAAGAGTACTGATCGGGGACGAGTTCCTGCGAAAGAGAGAACCTTGGTCGCGAGTACCTGTGTGCGATTGAGGGAGATGAGCGAGCGCTTCACACCGAGGAAGACCGCTCAGACGTACCTTGTCGATGTTCTGCTTCGATAAAGCTGCTGCGAGAGTGAATCCTCCGAGAAGGAGCATGATCGTCGGACTGAACATTTGACTGAAGATGTATCTGGGAGAGAGAGAGAGCTTGAGGGTCAGTGATCGCATTGTATAAGTCTGGCAGTAAGCATCGGCTTACTTCGTCGCCTCGGGACTCGTAAGTCGTCGATCTTCTCCATCAGTCGATCGTATAACTCGAAGAATGACGACAAGGAAGGGTACGAATAGAGCAGTGACGAAAAGGGGTACGATCTGTGAGTGGAGGGAAAGTCAGCTCGAGTAGAGCTTGGAGAGAAGAAGATCTGAACATACTTCGAGGGCCCAGAAAATCGTGACGAATGCCAACAAAGCGAGACAGTTCTGTTCCTCGACTCGATCAAACCACTGCCCGCTCAAGATACCGAAAAAGAGTAAAGTTGCGAGTCCACCTGCGATGACTTGCTGATTGACCCATGCAGGAATTCTGAATCGACCGACAGGAGTTTTGATTTCGGTAGATTCGAGAAGAGTAGTCGAGGGCGCTGCGAGCGGCAGGTTTGTCGAAACGTCTCGACCTGCTCCACTTCCTCCTCGACCGGACCATCCCTTCCTCTCTAGACCGATCATTTCCCTCCAAACGGTATTTCGCTCTAGAACGACATGTTCTCGAAGATGAGCCTTGAGTTGCTTGAGAGCAAAGTCTTGGTTTCCGTTTGTAGCGAGTTCAGCGTAGAGAGGAACAATCGATGCGATAGCGTCTTGTAATCGACTTTGAGTGGACGATTCGAAGGGGAAGGTGTGATCGACTACAGTCGACATGTAGGTCGATCGAAGAGAGGATCCGGTGACTTTGTCGTATCTATCGAGAGCGATTGTATCAGCAGAGAATCATGTGGCAGAACACGAGGGAATCGCTTTACTTCTTCGTAACCTTGCTCAATCCAGTATAGTTGAGGTCGACGAATTGCTTGAGTTCCGAGAGGGACTGTACGATACGAGCACAAGTCAGGAAGGACGTACGAAGGAAGCGAGAGAAGGTGGAACTAACCGTGAAGAGAGCAGCGAGTCGTCGTTTGTACATGATCTTCGTATCAATCGCCCAATCACTCGCTCCAGTGACATCTTCGTCGTCCTCCTCAGCGAGGAAGCTGTTGCTCATCCGTTGTGCGACATCTCTGAGCTTTCCTTGCGAGCGAAGTCTACCCAAAGATTGTCCTTGTTCGGAAGGATGAGTCGAGTAGCTGGGTCGTCGGCCTTGATTCGAATGAGATTCGGACGCGCTCGAGCGTCTCCTGCGATCGTTCCGACTAGCCTCCGGTCTGTCCTCCTCGTCGTCGATACCGAGTAAATCGCCAGTCTCGCTAGCGGTACTCGGTCTCCTCCCGTTTGATCGTTTCGAAGACGATTTGCTCCTGCCCTTCTTCTGTTGACTTTCCCCACTTGTCGCTCGTGCATGAACCGGTCTCGAGCTCTTCCTCCCTGCCGCAATAGCTGCATCGTATTCTCTAGGATCGGTCAAGACCTTGCTGAACCCGCTTCGATCTCCACGTGGTTCTGCCTCTCCTGCTGCTTCGTCGTCTTCGGAATCGGATGCTCCTGAAGTCGCTCGTCCTCGATTGTCCAGCTCATCATAATCCATGTCACTGTAATGTCCCTCCCTGAACTTTTCTAAATCTTCTTCGAGGTAAACGAGATCTTCCAGCAGTTCCTTCTCTATATCAGGAGAGAGCGAGGTTTACGTTGGTCAGCTCAGTTTGATTCCGTCAAGATGAGGGAGACAGATGAACGCACCTTTCGAAGCATAGAAATCCGTAATCTTGTTCAATTCCTTGTCGAGCATGCTAACGAACTGTTTCTCGTTTGCAGCTTTGTGTGCAGCAGCGGCGCTTTCTTGACCTCCTTCGACATCGGTTTCATCTCGATAAGAAGTTGGAGGATCGTTCGCTTGTGAGTCGAGTGCGCTCTTCTCGAACTTGTAAATTTGTGCCTTGAGTGCATCGTAGCTGTAGTAAGAGAGCGGGGCAAGTCAGTCGAGTGTCAGTTGCAGCTTGAAGTATGACGGCAAGTCAAGAAGTAAAGATTCTTCGAGGGAGAGGAAGGAAACTCACGCTAGGTAGTAGTTATTCCAATCTGGCACTGCATTGAACAGCAATGAGTGAGAGTACTTCATCTTGCGCTTGCCCTGAACTGTTTGCTGCTTGTTGCTGGTTGAGTAGAGAAGGGCGAGAGAAAGAGCGCGAGAAGGACGAGGAGGAGTGTGAGAGAGGCTCTGTAGTTCGAGGTCGCTGTCTTGAGATTGTTCTAGGTCTAGTGTACTGTACTGAGGCTGCAGGAGATGTCGAAGTTGAGCGATAGCTGTCAAGTGAAAGGGAGACGAACGTGACGATATTGAATAAACAAAGAGTGATCGATTAGCTCAAAGTCTACGGTTGCGTTTGCGTGGGCCTACGAGAGATACTTACGGTTGTAGTGCATTCAGATCGGCATGATCCGACGAGTACGAGTTGAGAAACAAACTTTCGAATTTCTTCGCAATCATACTGAAACTCTTGGAAGTTCGGACTCGAGTGCGAGTGAACGCTACTACTCTAGGGCATCCATGTTATTAGACACGAAGCGTCGAAGAGAGTGCTTCTGCCGCCGAAGAAACCAGTACGGGCCAAGTAAGAGTTTGCGCTTTCTTGCGAAGTCAGAATCGAATTCGAAAGGTGTCGAGGTCGAAGTCTCGTTCCAGACTCTAGAGAGGCGAGGGAGAAGGAAAGACTGAGAGTTTGTCCATTGCGGTAGAAGGAGAAAGGGAAAGATACGATAGAAAAAAGAGACGAGAGAAAGTGAAAAGGAAACGCCTAAATCTCTACTTGCTGCCCTCATGCCGGGCTCCAACGGGGCTCATCTCCCGAAAGCTCCTTTCAGATCGAGGTTTGTCGTCGCCAGAACCATCCGGAGTCCTCCGACGTCGAGGTAGCGTTCGAAGTTTCCGTCGAATTCGCTCCTACGTCTTGGCCAGCAAGAGCGGGGGTCGAACCGTTCTCGATAGTCGAGTTGGATCCGACGGGAGAAGTGAAGTTTCCAGTGAAACCCCAAACGATGTTGAGCGACCCCAAGTCCGTCGAACCTCCAGCGAGAGCGGCGAAGGCGGCTTTGGAAAGATCGATGCTTCCGACTCTGCACGATTATCGAGTACGAGCGAATGTCAGTATGTGAGAAATTGGCTCGACAAGAGCGAAACGAGCGTACCCCTCAGTCTTGCAGTAAGCACATCGATCAGTGACGAAGGCATTGACGGTCGCTCCGTCCTTCATCGACGTGAGGAGGACCTCGGCCCCACAGTGAGGAGAGCGAGCAGTATCCGATCCTTGAGTAGAGTTGAGCCACTGTAGAGATCAATCGAGGTAAACGAAAGCTCGAAAAGCTCGAAAAGAGAAAGCAAACGAACAAGAGCGTTATTGATGGCGACGACGTAATCAGTGTTGTTGGCAGCGATCCCGCAACTTCCATAGTGACCAGACGACTCGAAGTAGGTGGCAGGAACATCAACGTAAGTTTGGAAGCTTTCGGGGTGAGTCGCTACCTTGAATTCAACATTCTTGAAAGCGCCATCTGCGTTTGAGTCGACGGGAGAGACGGCTTGAGCTTCACCTCCTCCTTGGTTCCATGAGGATTGAGCAGGATCGGTGCCGATTGGAGCGCCTGATTAAGACGGAGGATGATCAGTGAATGTCAAGGGTTTGAGCGGGTTGGACTCACTTTGAGCATTCTCGTCGTTCGATACCTGCCCGTTCATACCAGGAGCAGTCGTACCTTCGGGTTGAGGTGAAGCCGTAGCGCTAGGAACGACGGGACCGATTCCCCCTCCGAAAGTGACGTTCGACGAAGGACTTGCCTCTGCTCCTCCTCCTTGTTGAGTCGCGCCGGGTTGAGCAGCGTTGTCGTTTGAGAGAGGGTTCCACTGTCCAGCGTTCACGGGAGAAGTAGAAGCTCCGGGCTGATCAGAAACTTGGGAAGCGGTTGCAGCTGAAGAGTCGAGGCAGATCAGATCAGAAAAAGGGACGGAGAGCTTTCGAATCGAAAATGGTACTCACCAGCTCCATCAACGCTCGCTGAGTCGACAGGTGCAGAAATACCGTAAGATTGCGCTGTGATCGTGGCGGCAGGAGCAGAGGTTTGGCCGGTTTGAAGAGGATCGATGACGAGAGAATCGACAGAGTGGTCGGACGCGATAGCCGAGACATACTCAGTCGCCGTAGCAAGGCCTTTGCTGACGTGAGCGTCACTTTGTTCGATAGCCGAGTGACCGTCAAGAGCACCAGTAGCAGAGGGAACGGAGGCGGTCGAGGGACGATATTGACCATCGTCGAAGCTGTTAGTGGGCGACGCGTTCTCGGATCCATGTTCGCCGGTGGGGAGCTGGGTTCCGCTCGACGAAGCGTGATCGAGGGCCGTGGAATTGGAAGTATCGGTAGAGTTTCCGTAATCGTTGAGGGAGGTGGAGTTCGAGGGCGAGTCGGCATTCTCCGAATCGTCTGCCTTGTTGCGCTTGATCAAGATGACGGCTGAAGCAAATGAGAATCAGCGAGGGATAGGTGAAAGAAGGGTCAAAGGGGGGAAAGCACACCTGCTGCGACGACGGCAGCTGCGAGGAGAAGGAGGATGATGCCTCCAAATGTATATCTGACGGAAGGAGTCCGGTCAGATGGGGAGAAGAGGCTTGCAAAGGACAGGCGGCTCACAGCACGATTCTTTTGGTTCTACTTCCGTTGGCCGGCTTTCCCGCATCATCCTGGACCGGAGCAGGTGCGACTTGCTTCCCGGTACTGTAAGCAGTAGCTCCACCTTTCGAACGACGAGAAGACTTGTGGTGGTGACGGCGTTTGCGTTCGCCAGCTTCGAGATCGGCATTCTCGAGACTTGCGTATCGTTGGGCAGATTGCTACGAGCCCCCACAGCCGTCAATCTCCTTGTTGGCGAGAGATAATGAGGAAAAGCTCACGTTTGAACCTTTGCCGACACTTCTCATCACCCTCTCTTTGACCGATTCGACTGGCGCGCCACGAACGACTCCAGTCTCAGTTCCTGCAGCGTCTTGTAGCTCAGCTTGTAGTTCTCGTTCTTCCTCGGTATCGTCCGACTCGGACGAGCTGCTCGAGTGTTGCTTCTGACGAGATCGAGAGCCTCCAGAGGCAGCTGAGGTGCGAGAAGAAGGGCGGGGAGTAACGCTAGCGTTGACAAAGTCCTCCTCCTCTTCAGACTCTTCGGTGGACTGATCATAGGGCTTTTCCCTCTCGAATCTGTTGAGGCATCGGCAGAAGGAAATGAGCGAGAATCAGCGTTGAGGGTTTGAAGGAGATTACTTACTGAGCGGGAGATGAAGGTCGAGAACGAGACGGCATCTCTCAAGATCGTGGAAGTAGTTGCGATGGGGGAGTGAACAGTAGGAAGGAAAGAGAGGAATGCTAAAGGGTTTAGAAAGAGGACTAAACTTGCGGAGTCCTCGGATTTCGATTTTGGAGGTCCCACTTTTCTTTCACCGCCTCCCGCTCGGGTCTCGCGACGACATACAGAGAATGGAAGAGAGCTAGAAGAGAGGACATTGTGACTATAGAAGCTGACTTGATTGATGAAGGCGATGGCGGATCTGCTCAAATTCTGTTGGTGGATCTTGACCAAATCTTGACTTGAGCCGTCCTCTAGAGCAGTTAGTCAGCCTTTGATGAAGCTGAGAGCTTGACTACCCACCTACAGGGAAGAGCAATCAGTTTGCGCGGAGTGATGGAGCAGAGAGAAGATTCGAGGGAGAGCTCACAAAAAGTTCGCGCAGGGATGTTACGTCGTTTGACTTCTCCTGTATCGATCTGAGAGATTGAGAGATACCTAAGCGTCGTTGCCGCGCTGTTGCACCAATCAGCTCCGACGATCGAGAGAAGAAGGTGGCCGTGAACTGCTGAGGTCGATTCGTCGATCAACTTCGTTTATCTTCCATGCTTGTCCAGATGCTTGTCCAGATGCTTGTCAATGCTCGGAGATAAGCTATCGATGATCTCCACGCGAAAGCTCCCCATGAAAGGTCGCTCGGGGCGAAGAGAAAGCGAGGATGGCGAAAAAAGTGAGGAGAGGACAGAGCTGGCTCGACTGATTATCAGACCTTATCGACAGAGCAAACAGAGCGATGTTGAGCAGTACCAGAGAAACGAACGCGAGTGTCAGAGTCCAAGAGAGAAAGTCGGATTCTCTGCTTCAACCTTTTCACTCTTCGACACTCTAGGGCCACAGAGAGACCTGCAGTAGCATCAAGAGACTCTCAAGAGTACACTAGTACGACCAGTCAAGCTCTATCGACTCTCCTTCTCCTCTCGAAAGCACCTACCCCACTCTTGATCTCTCTCCTTTCCTCCCTCTTCTCCCTCTCCCTCTGCGACTCTATAGACCTCACTAGATCCATATCGAAATCCACTCGACTCACTCGAGGTGATAGGAGGAAAGGAAAGGAGTGTAGAAGAGATGAATCCATTCGAACCTGAACTTTCGTTTGAAGAAAAGATCAATGAATTGCATCGACACTTGGGGAGACATCCTGCTTACAAAGATCAATGGGGGAGAGATCCAGAAGATAGTGATTCGGAGAATGATTTGAGTGAAGAAACGATGGATAGATTGTATCAGGAAGATGAGAAGAAACGATTCAGAGTGGTTGATCGAGTGGAAGGAAAGGAGGGAGGAGCAAAGAGAGGAGAGAAGCAGAAGAAGGAGAAGGGAGTAGTCACGGAGAAGAAGGTAGAGAAGAAGAATGAGAAGAAACGACGAAACGATTCCCCTCCTCCTCTCCCTCTTCCTGTCGAAGCATCTCCACCAAAGAAACGCAAACGAGCACTCTCCTTCAGTCCAGAACCATCAAAGATGCAAGTCGACGATCCTTCTCCTCCACCTCCTCCTCACGCTCCCGTCGCCGGACCCTCTGGTCACAATTTGAATATGAAACGTTCGAATCCGGTCTCGTCTCCTCCTCCTCCCCAGCTCGACAATCCACCTTCACCCGAGATCCTTGAGTTATCTTCAGACGACGCTGATGATGAACGACCCTCGAAAGAGAGGAAGGAACGAACCTCGACCAAAACGAAACCCTCTCGATCAAAAAAGACTTCTCCTTTGAAATCGTCGACAACGACGACGATGAAGGGAAAGTGCAAAGCGACACCTCGTGAATCGATGGAACAAGCGCTTGAAGTAGCTCGCAAAATCAAGCCTGAACAACTCAAGAATCATTTCGTCGACATTTCCTCTTTCATCGACCACCTCTCCCCTTTCGAAATGGATTGTCCTAGCAAGCTTCTCGAAGGATGTCGAATCGCTTTCGTCAATACAGATCATTGGCTAGCGAACAAAGGAGCGAACGGGCCTAGGAATCGATTCGATCAAGGGTTGACAGTGGAAATGGGAATCATAGTCAAGAAAGGAGGAACTCTTATCAAACCTGAAGAATTCGTTGGATCTCCTCAAGGTGCGACTTTACAAGAGATGGGATCATCAGAAGAGATTGAACGTCGAGCAGAGGAAGAAGGTTGGACGACTCACATTATTGGTTTCTCTCCCGCTCAACAACGTTCTCCCAACTTTACTGAAATCCTCAAGTGTCTCGGCGACAAGAATGGAATCAAAGTGAAGGATCTAGGACCTTATGTCAAAATCATCAAGTTCAATTGGGTCAGTCAATCGATTTTAGCAGGAAAGAGGCAATCAGAATGGGAATTCGCTATTGAACCTGATCCTCGAAACGTCACTGCTTCAAGTCGATCGAGTTCAACCAAGAGTTCTCCGACAAAGAAGAAGAGTAGTGGTGCGAAGGATAGAAGGCAAGGGAGGAAGAAAGGACCAGAGGAAGATGGAGATACGACTGGAGGAAGTGAAGGGGAAGATGATGAAGCGGTCATCAGAGGTATCTCGTGAGTCCTCGTCCTCTTGAGTGTTAGTAACATTTGACTGACTTCTTGCTCTGAACAGACCCTTTGGGACGCAAGATTATCCGGTTGGAGAAAAACCTCCTCCCGTCTCTCATTCGGACAAAGGCAAGGGCAAAGCTCCAGCAGATCTCGATGACGACGACGAGGACGAGCAGATGTACGCGACTTCGAACAACCCACTCGAAGGACTCGAAGCTCAATCGAAATTGGTCAAACAACTGGGAGACGAAGAGTTTGATCGAGAACTTGACGAAGTTGAACGAGAACCTGATTCAATGATCTACACTGGAGTCAACGATGATTGTGAGACGGAGAATGAAGAGGAAGAAGCTGAGAAAGAGAAAGAAGCGAAGAAGAAGGGTTCAGAATACAAAGCATCGAGATGGGATGAAAAGCGAACTGTAAGCTTCTTCTTCTTCTCATCCTGGACTGCTCTATCCGAAGCTGACTCTGTCTTCATCGCTGGCTAGGATCGTGCTGGTTACGCTGTCAATAGAGATTTCGT
>Ga0308170_10001050_pt1 | contig 28699 bp, 21 predicted proteins | sample PhyBR2_2_FD_202136 | JGI IMG/M metagenome (GOLD analysis project Ga0308170, IMG submission 202136) | Phyllosphere microbial communities from UC Gill Tract Community Farm, Albany, California, United States - DLSLSB.R2 | ecosystem: Host-associated > Plants > Phyllosphere > Unclassified | place...
ACGCCGACACCGTCGAGTGGTTCAAGGAGAACGGCGGCCTGCTGCGCAAGAACGGCGACCACTTCCGCCAGACCCTGCTGTCGCGCGGCGGCACCATGGATGCGATGGAGATGTACCGCAAGTTCCGTGGACGCGATGCGAAGATCGAGCCGCTGCTGGAGCGCCGTGGCTTGACCGGCGAGTAAATCCCGGCCCGCTGCCGCTGAACGTCGTTCCCGCCTCCGCGGGAACGACGAGATAGAGCACGGGAACGGCGGATCTCGTTCGCCAATCTTCCCCCTTCAGATATAAAATTTCCCACAACGCCCCTACGAGGACATCGTCTCTGCAATGAGTGTTCAGGCATTACACGGTATTACCTTAGAATCCATATTAACCCGCCTGGTCGAGCACTACGGCTGGGACGGGCTCGGCCGCCGTATCGCGATCAACTGCTTCATCAAGGACCCCAGCATCAAGTCGAGCCTGAAGTTCCTGCGCAAGACGCCCTGGGCCCGCGAGCAGGTCGAGAAGCTGTACCTGGAGACCAGGTTCACCACATGAGGGACGACATGCTGCCTGACAACGAAGACACCCTGAAAGCGCACCTGAAGACCTTGCACCGCCACCTCGAGGAGACGGGCGAGGTCGACGACGAACTGGAGATGCTGCTGCGCCAGCTCGACGGCGACATCAAGCACGTGCTCGAGCGCCGCGCCGACGATCCGGACGCCAACACCTACGGCCTGGCTTCGCGCAGCCAGGAAATCACGGCCCGCTTCGCGGCCCGCCACCCGAACCTCGAGCCGGCCCTGCGCCAGCTCGGCAATATCCTCAACAACATGGGTATCTGATTAAGTTGTTGAAAACTAAGCCAATTTTAGAGGGAAGGGGAGTTCGCCGACGGCTTTTCCTGTAAAATGCCGGCCAATGAACTCCCCCTCCAATCTTTTCGCGAGCGTCCCCAAGCGCTCCAGCCGCGCTCCCGCCGCGCCCTTCCTGCCCATGTCCCGCGCCGAGATGGACAAGCTGGGCTGGGATTCGTGCGACATCATCCTGATCACGGGCGACGCCTACATCGACCACCCGAGCTTCGGGATGGCGCTGGTCGGCCGCCTGCTGGAAGCCCAGGGTTATCGGGTCGGCATCATCAGCCAGCCGGACTGGACCTCCGTGGAACCCTTCCGCGCGCTCGGCAAGCCCAATCTGTACTGGGGCATCACCGCCGGCAACATGGACTCGATGGTCAACCGCTACACGGCCGACCGCAAGATCCGCTCGGACGACGCCTATACCCCGAACGCCGAGCCGAATAAACGTCCGGACCGCGCCGTGACCGTCTATTGCCAGCGCGCCCGCGAAGCCTTCCCGGGCGTGCCGGTGATCGCCGGGTCGATCGAGGCCTCGCTGCGCCGCATCGCGCACTACGACTACTGGTCGGACAAGGTGCGCCGCTCGGTGCTGTTCGAATCGAAGGCGGACCTGGTCATCTTCGGTAACGCCGAACGCGCCCTGGTCGACGTCACCCGCCGCATCGCGGCAGGGGAGAACATCAAGAACATCCGCGACCTGCGCGGCACCGCCTTCCTGGTACCGCACGGCTGGCTGCCGGACCAGGAGTGGTCGGTGCACAACTCCACCCGCGTGGACGTGCCGGGCCGCGTCGATCCGCATCCGAACCCGTATGCGATGGCGCAGGAAGACACCAAGGCCTGCGCCACCGAGAATGCGCAGCCGGAACCGGAAGTCAAGCCGATCGTCATCATGACGCGCGAAGAGAGACAAGCCGCCGCGCGCGAAAAAGCACGCAAGACCGTGGTGCGCCTGCCGTCCTTCGAGACCGTCAGCGAAGACCCGGTGATGTACGCGCACGCCTCGCGCGTGTTCCACCTCGAGTCGAACCCGGGCAATGCGCGCGCGCTGGTGCAGCAGCACGGCGACCGCGACGTCTGGCTGAACCCGCCGCCGCTGCCGCTGGCCATGGACGAGATGGATGGCGTGTACGACCTGTCGTACGCGCGCGCGCCGCACCCGAGCTACGGCAAGGCGCACATCCCGGCCTGGGAGATGATCCGCTATTCGGTGAACATCATGCGCGGCTGCTTCGGCGGCTGCACCTTCTGCTCGATCACCGAGCACGAAGGCCGCATCATCCAGAGCCGTTCGGAACCGTCGATCCTGCGCGAGATCGAGCTGATCCGCGATACGACGAAGAACTTCGCCGGCACCATCACCGACCTCGGCGGCCCGACCGCGAACATGTACCGCCTGTCCTGCAAGGACAAGAAGATCGAGGAAACCTGCCGCCGGCTGTCCTGCGTCTACCCGACCATCTGCAGCAACCTGGGTACCGACCACAGCAAGCTGATCTCGCTGTACCGCAAGGCGCGCGCGATCCCGGGCATCAAGAAGGTCCTGATCGGTTCCGGCCTGCGCTACGACCTGGCCGTGCGTTCGCCCGAGTACGTGAAGGAGCTCGTCACCCACCACGTGGGCGGCCTGCTGAAGATCGCGCCGGAGCACACGGAAGAGGGCACGCTGTCGAAGATGATGAAGCCGGGTATCGGCACCTACGACGAGTTCAAGGCGCTGTTCGACAAGTACTCGAAGGAAGCGGGCAAGAAGCAGTACCTGATCCCCTACTTCATCGCGGCCCACCCGGGTTCGACCGACGAGGACATGCTGAATCTCGCCCTGTGGCTGAAGAAGAACAACTTCCACCTCGACCAGGTCCAGACCTTCACGCCCACGCCGATGGCGATGGCGACCACCATGTACCACACGGGCAAGAACCCGCTGGCCAAGGTGACCGAGGATTCCGAAGAAGTCGTCACCGCCAAGAGCGGCAAGACGCGCAAGCTGCACAAAGCCTTCCTGCGCTACTACGACCCGGAAAACTGGCCGGCGCTGCGCGAGGGCCTGAAACGCATGGGCCGCGGCGACCTGATCGGTAACGGCGAGCGCCACCTGGTGCCGCCGCCCGGCAGCGAGCTGGAAGCCACGCCGCGTAGCGAGCGCAAGGCCCTGCCGCTGGTGGCCGAATCCCGCGCTGCCGCGCCGAAGGGCCGGGTGATCGAGGTGGCCACCCGCCGCAACGGGCGTGGAAACAGCCGCAACGATCCAGCACCCTTCGTGGCGCCGCCGGGCAAGGCCAAGCCGGGCATCCTCTCGACCATCAAGACCAAGCCGAAGGCGGCAGGGCGGAAGTAGAGCCCGGCTCTACACGCCCGGCTTGCGGCGACGGACCGCGGCCAGGCCTGCGCTGCCGATGGCCATCAGCAGCCAGGTCGCCGGCACCGGCACGTCATTCGGCGGCGGACCCTCGTCCGCCGTGCCCTCCACGCCCACGGTGAAACCATTCCAGTACTCGGAAGTCAGGCTGCGCCAGGTCAGCGAGTCGAAGGCGCCGGTGAAGCGGATGGTGCCATGCGGCTCGCCGGTGCCGATCAGCCGGTATTCGGTGTTGCCGCCGCCGAGATCCACCACCTGCTTGGTCAGGGTGCCGCAGCCATAGAAGCCGCAGCTATGGTTGCCTGGAGCAGCCGCTCCCAGGCCGGCGCCATAGCTGAGGATATCGAAGTCCTGGTTCAGGAAGGCGTAGCCATTGCCGTTCAGGCTGACGACGGCGAATACCGGATTGGCGACCGACTGCGAGAAGGTCAGCGTCTGGCTGCCCGCATACTGCAAGGCGATGATGTCGGTGCCGGTGGGCGCATTGTCGACCGTGCTGCTGGTGAAGGGCGAAGTCGAGTTGCGCGGCCCCCAGTAGTCGGTACCGCCGCTGGGCTGGTAGAAACCGACGCCCGCAGCATTCGTATACGTCACGGTGACTGTCGAGGTGGCGGTGGTGATGGTGCCCTGGGCCTTGAAGCCGGGACCGGTGTCGAGGTCGCCGCCCTGCCAATCGGTCCAGTAGATCGGAGCGGCGCTGGCCGTGCCTGCGGCCACGAAGGCCAGGACGGAAATGGCACTGCGAAGGAATGCGGTATGGCGATTTGTTGTCATCTTGCCCCTCTTTGTCTTTGGTTGCCGAAGGAATTTCGACGCAAAACGCAACGCAATTTTCATACCATTAAGCCAAGTCCTTGATTTTCCATCGAAAGGGAGTGTCACGGATGAGCAGACGTCAAATTTCTCGACAGTTGGTTAATAATTGAATATAACCAACAATATGCAGCCTGGGTTGAGCGTCGCCGGCGTCAGGCAAGCAGGTCCCCGCTCGCCTGTTTTTCCCGCAACTGCCTTGCGTAGCGGTGCCTTGCCCGCAGCCGCGGGTTGGTCATCAGGCGGCCCAGGGTTTCGCCGATGACCATCACCACGCCCAGCAGCGGCAGCACCAGCATCAGGCCGGCCACGCCGGACAGGGCGCCGCCGATGAAGATCATCAGCACCGCGACCAGGGGATGGATCTTCAGGCTGCGGCCGAGGGTGATCGGCATGAAGACGAAATCGTCCAGCAGGCGCGCCAGGATGAAGACGACGATGGCGCCGTAGGCGACCAGCGGATTGCTGGGGGCGTCGGTAGCGGCGACGATCACCACCATCACGCAGCCGACCACCGAGCCGATGAAGGGTACCCAGGCCAGCAACGCCGAGATGAAGCCCAGCAGCAAGGGCGAGGAGACGCCGATCACCCACAGGCCGAAGCCCAGCACGATGGTGTCGAGCACGGTCAGCTTGAGCAGGCCCTCGAAATAGCGGCGCGCGGTCTGGTCGACCTCGTGCAGCAGGAACAGGGTGCGTTCGAAATAGGCGTTCGGCACCGCGCGCGCCAGGAATTTCTTGAAGCGCAGGCCGTCGCGCAGGAAGAAGAAGGCGAGGAAGGGTGCCAGCAGCAGCGAGGGCAGCCAGCCGGCCGCGGTGACCAGGATGGTGGCCAGGTAGCGCTGGGCGAAGTTGTCGGTGAAGGCCTTGAAGCGCTTGTTGACCAGCGAGGTCAGGTGCATCTCTGCCAGCAGCGGGAATTTCGCTTCCAGCAGCGCCATCGTGTTGCGTACAAAAGCCACGCCGCCGTTCGCGTACAGCGACAGGGTCTCCCTCCAGGAAGCGCTGTCCTCCGCCGGCCCGCTGCTCCACGACAGCGCGGCCGCGACCGCCAGCGTGGCGAGCCCGAAGAACACGGCGCACACCAGCATCGACGAGACGCTGCGCGAAAAGCCCAGGCGCAGCAGGCGCCGCATCGGCCCCAGCAGGGTGTAGTACATCACGGTGCCGAAAATGAAGGGCAGTACCAGCCACAACATGTGCTCGAGCAGCACCAGCAGCAGGCAGGTGACGGCGACGATCGCGGTCCAGACCACCGGCCCGGCGCGTTCCTCGCGGACCACGGGGCCGCCGATCACAGCGCTTCCAGCTGCGGACGGCCGTCGAGCCGCTCGCGCAGGCGCTGGCCGATGTGGCGCGCCAGCGCCAGCGAGATCTTGTAGCCGATCACGGCGTCGGTATCCATCAGCGCCAGGAAGTCGTCGCGGAAGAACACCGCCAGCTCGCAGTGGTCGACGGCGCGCGCCTGGGCGCTGCGCGGCGAGTTGTCGAGCAGGGCAAGATCGCCGAAGAAGCCGCCCGGTCCCAGCTCGCTCACCAGCCGGCGGCTGCCTTCGTGGACGCGGCTGATCTCGACCCGGCCGGCCATCACCAGGTAGAGCGCCTGGCCTTCCTCGTTCTCGTCGAAGACGATTTCTTCCGGCAGGTAGCGCCGCTCGTGCATCAGGCCATCCACGAACTTGACCTCGAGCGGCTTGAGCGTGTGGAACAGCGGCGTGTTCTGCAGCCTGCGCTGGCGCGGGGACAGGGTCTGGGATTTGAGAAAACCAAAGATCACGGCGGCTCCATGAAGCAGCGGCAAGGATAGTCATCAGCTGCTTGTCAATTATGCACGATTCAGTTGTGCTCCGCAGCAATCTCCCAACAGTGTGGCTTATCCGACATCAAACCGGGGGTGCACTCGAATTGTGCGTGACCAAATGTTGAAACCGTGTAAGATAATTCCTTTGGGAAACAACCGTTGTAATAATTACAGCGCTGCCACGGCAGTCCCTGAGGACCACAGTGATCGATATTCAAACCTTCATGCTGGCGCTCGGCGTCGGCAATATCGCGTTTGCCCTGCTGATGGCGGGCTATATGCGGGGGGCGGACAACAGCCCGGCGCTCGGCTACTGGATGTGGGGACGCCTGTCGATCGGCCTCGCCCAGCTCTGCTGGTGGATCGCGCCGCAGTTCGAGCCGGGCCCGATCGAGGCGCTGTCCGCCTGCGTCTGGCTGGCCGGGGTGGCGCTGGAAGTGGGCGCCAACTGCCTGTTCTTCGGCTTCAGGCGCTGGCGCCAGTCCCTCTACCTGTTCACGCTGCCCGGCTGGGTAGCGGTCGTCTATGCCGTGGCGACCGGGGCCTCGCGCCTGCAGCTCACCGAACTGGTTTCCTTCATCATCGCCCTGTTCGTATTCGGTGCGGCGGTGGTCCTGCTGCGTCCGCGCAAGGCGCCGCTGCTGCAGCGTCTCATCGGCATCAATAACATCCTGTTCGCGCTGGCGATCTGGACCTGGCTGGGTTTCGAGGGCGGCAATCCGGGAACGACGACGTCGCCGGTGATGGACGTGGCCTACCTGGCCAGCTACCTCCTGATGATCGTGAACGGCTTTGGTTTCTTGTTGCTGTGCAAGCAGAAGGACGATGCGATGATGCGCAGCCTGGCCACCGTCGACAGCCTGACCGGCATGCTGAACCGCCGCGCCTTCTTCGAGCGCGCCGACAGTGCGCGCCTGCTGGCGCTGCGCCTGCGCAAGCCGATCACCCTGCTGATGCTCGACATCGACCACTTCAAGCAGCTCAACGACGGTTATGGCCACGCCTGCGGCGACAGCGCCCTGCAGGTCTTCGCCGACACCGCGCGCGGCGTGCTGCGCGAGCACGACGTGATCGGCCGCCTGGGCGGCGAGGAATTCGCGCTGGTCCTGCCGGGCACCGCGCTCGAGGGCGCGCTCGAAGCGGCCGAACGCCTGCGTATCGCGGTGACCGAGGCGCCGGTGCTCGACTGCGCACCCGGCTACCGCATGACGGTCAGCATCGGTGTGGTGACGATCGGCGCCGGCGAGGAGCTGACGGCGGCGCTGGCGCGCGCCGACCACGCGCTGTACGCGGCCAAGACTGGCGGACGCAACCGCGTCGAGCTTGGCGCCCCGGTGCTCAGGAGGGCATGACGCGGGCGGGCCGCAGAAACGAAAAAAGGTCCGAAGATCGGACCTTTTTCGTTTGCTACAACATTCTGGCGGAGCGGACGGGACTCGCCCACGTCCCGCGGGCCGCGGAATCGCTTGCAAGCGATTCCCTTCGAGCCCGAAACCGGGTCTCCCGCAGGGGAGACCCTTCTGTACCTGAAAAGAAAAAAGGCCCGACAAGTCGGACCTTTTTTCTTTGATGCTGGCGGAGCGGACGGGACTCGAACCCGCGACCCCCGGCGTGACAGGCCGGTATTCTAACCAACTGAACTACCGCTCCGTTTTTACTGATCTTTTCTTCGCTTTCGGCATCATCGGAAGATCTGGTGGGCGCTGAGAGGCTCGAACTCCCGACCTAATCCTTGTAAGGGATCCGCTCTACCAACTGAGCTAAGCGCCCGCAAACCACTTCGATGTTGCCTTCGACGTTTGTCACCGCGTCCGAAGAGGCCCGAATCATAGCGTATCCCTTCCGGAGCACGCAAGGGTTTTAGGGAAAAATAATTTGTTGTATGGCCGCCTAAGCCCGCGCATATTTCTTGCCTTGCCTTATACACATGCTCGACAATTGCGCGCTTACCAACCCGGCAATATGAAGACGCCGCGCACGGCGCGCCTTGCCGGGGGAAGAGGGGGCTGGGGGGAGACATGCACAAGTTTTTTTACCCTTCCTAGGAAATCGAAATGACCAAGATGTCCAAGATGCACAAGCGCGTCATCGCCGCCCACGGCGCGATGCTGGCGCTGTCCGCCATGTCGGCCGCCCCGGCCCTGGCCCAAGCTACATCGACCAACGAGCTGCAGACCGTGACCGTGACGGCGCAGCGCCGCACCGAAAACATCAAGGAGGTGCCGGTTTCCGTCAGCGCCATCAAGGGTGAGAAACTGGACGTCATCGTCTCCGGTGGCGAAGACATCCGCGTGCTGGCCGGCAAGGTGCCGAGCCTGAACATCGAATCGTCGAACGGCCGCACCTTCCCGCGCTTCTACATCCGCGGCTACGGCAACACCGACTTCTCGCTGTTCGCGTCGCAGCCGGTGTCGTTGATCGTCGACGACATCGTGCAGGAAAACCCGATCCTGAAAGGCTTCCCGATCTTCGACGTGGCCGGCGTGGAAGTGCTGCGCGGCCCGCAAGGCACCCTGTTCGGCCGCAACACGCCGGCCGGCGTGGTCAAGTTCGAATCCGAAAAGCCGAACCTGAAGAAGGTCGAGGGCTACTACAACGCCTCGTGGGGCACGCATAACACCGTCAACCTGGAAGGCGCCGTCAACGTGCCGCTGTCGGACAAGTGGGCGATGCGCGTCTCGACCCTGCGCCAGCACCGCGACAACTACGTCGACAACTACAGCGACCTGGCCAGGACCAACAAGACCGGCGAACTGGACGGCTACAACGAACACGCCGAGCGCGTGCAGTTCCTGTACACCCCGGACAGCACCTTCAGCGCCCTGTTCAACGTGCACCAGCGCACCACCGCCGGCAGCGCCCGCCTGTTCCGCGCCAACCTGATCAAGAAGGGCACGAACGACATCGCCGATGGTTACGACCTGAACAGCATCGTCACCAACGCCCTGAACTTCCAGAACCTCAAGACCAACGGCGCCAACCTGCGCCTGTCGTGGGACCTGGGCCCGGTCAAGCTGTACTCGATCACCGGCTACGAAGGCGTGGGCCACTACAACAGCCGCGGCGACATCGACGGCGGCACCCCGGCCGGTCCGGGCTTCATTCCCTTCCAGGTGCAGACCGCCAGCCGCCTGACCGACCTGACCCAGTACTCGCAGGAATTCCGTGTCGAATCGAAGAACGCGGGCCCGATGAACTGGCAGGCCGGCCTGTACTACTTCGATGAAGACGCGACCGGCGGCAGCGACAACTTCGACAGCGTGACCCAGCAGCAGACCTCGCGCGTGGTCTCGAACCAGAAGAACAAGGCCTGGGCCGCCTTCGGTTCCGTGACCTATGCCGTCAACGACGCCTTCACCCTGCGCGGCGGCCTGCGCTACACCGACGACAAGAAGGACTTCGCCACGCTGGAGCACACCAACGTGACCCTGATCGGCCCGGCCGGCATCAGCGAGAGCAAGAGCAAGGTCAACTGGGACCTGTCGGGTACCTACAAGCTGAACCGCGAAGTCAACCTGTACGCCCGCATGGCGACCGGCTTCCGTGCGCCGAGTATCGCCGCCGCGTCGGCATCGGTGCCGGTGACCGTGGCCGATGCCGAGACCGTCACCTCGGTCGAAGGCGGCATCAAGGCCGACCTGTTCGAGCGCCGCGCCCGCGTCAATTTCTCGCTGTACGACTTCGAGGTCAAGAACCAGCAGCTGACCGTGGTCGGCGGTAACTCCAACGTTACCAAGCTGATCAACGCCAAGAAGACCAAGGCCCAGGGTGCCGAGCTCGACTTCGAAGGCATCGTCAGCCCGTCGCTGCGCGTGACCGGCGGCGCCAGCTACAACTTCACCGAGATCCGCGACCCGAGCCTGTCGGTCAACAAGTGCGCCCAGTGCACCATCACCGACCCGATCAACGCGGCCGGCCGCGTCGAGATCAACGGCAACCCGCTGCCGCAGGCGCCGAAGTGGACCCTCAACGCCACCGCGCGCTACGGCATCCCGATGGGCGACGGCGAGTTCTTCGTCTACACCGACTGGTCCTACCGTACGAAGATCAATTTCTTCCTGTACGAAGCGAAGGAATTCAGCGGCAAGCCGCTGACCGAAGGCGGCCTGCGCGTGGGCTACAACTGGGCAGGCGGCAAATATGAAGTGGCTGCTTTCGGCCGCAACATCCTCGACCAGCGTCGCATCACCGGCGCCATCGACTTCAACAACCTGACCGGCTTCACCAACGAGCCGCGCACTTACGGCGTCCAGTTCAAGGGCAATTTCTAAGTCCTGAACGGCTGTCCGTTGTAGCAAAAGGCCGCGAGCGATCGCGGCCTTTTTTATTTCCTGCGCATATGCATGTTTGTTAAGATTTATGCCTTATATCTGATATAGATCAAAACTATGTGTTAAATATTATGGCTGGCCAGGGATGATAATCTTCTTATAATTTTACGTTTTTTAGCAAGATCTTATTTTGCTGAGCGGATTTACCGCCAAATAAAGTAGGTTTTTGCTACAAAGCGCGGTTTTTCGTTGTAAGGATGCTGAAATCAATTGTGAAATTTCCACAAGGTTTCTTCCTTCGCGCTACTCTTCCGTGTCCGCTTTCAGACGGGCAATCGGTGTGCAGAACTAGCGCCGACACAACTAGATCTCAGGCACTCAGTAGTTCATGACGTGCTTGCGGAAAATCAAAACTTTTGTGTTTTTCTATAAAAAGGAAGAAACATGAAGTCTCAGAAATCGATGTACCCGGCAGTCTTGAAACTGTGCGCAGTGGCCGTCCTCGGCCTCGGCGCAGGCCTTGTCCAGGCCGGCGTGCCGGCCACGGCAGTCACCGCATCCGCCGCGCAGGGTGTGGACGTCACCGCCGAGACCGACCGCCTGATCGTCAAGTACAAGGACGAGTCGGCGCCGGATGCCAAGAGCGTCGCCAGGGGCCTGTCGCGGGCCGCCGCGGCGTCGCCGATGGCCGCTTCAAGGCTGGCCGTCCTCAACTCGGTCGGCCGCCAGCGCGGCCTGACGATGAAGGAACTGCACACCATCGGCACCGGCGCCCGCGTGATCCAGATGAGCCGCAAGGTTTCGGTGGCCGAGGCCGCCAAGCTGGCGGCCGACCTGGCCGCCAGCGACGCCTCGATCGAGTACGCGGAACCGGACCGCATCATGAAGCCGATGTTCACGCCGAACGATCCCTACTTCAGCCAGCAGTGGGACTACACCGATACCGTCGGCGGCATGCGCCTGCCGGCGGCCTGGGACAAGTCGACCGGCACCGGCATCCGCGTGGCCGTGATCGACACCGGCTACCGTCCGCACGTCGACCTGCAGGGCCAGATCCTGGCCGGCTACGACTTCATCGGCGACACCACGATCTCCAACGACGGCAACGGCCGCGACAGCGACGCCAGCGATCCGGGCGACTGGACCGCCGCCGGCCAGTGCGGCACCGGCCAGGCCGCCACCAACTCGAGCTGGCACGGCACCCACGTGGCCGGCACCATCGCCGCGCTCACCAACAACGGCATCGGCGTGGCCGGCGTCGCCTACGGCGCCAAGGTCGTGCCGGTGCGCGTGCTGGGCCAGTGCGGCGGCTATACCTCGGACATCGCCGACGGCATCATCTGGGCTTCCGGCGGCACCGTCTCCGGCGTGCCGAACATCGCGGCGCGCGCGCAGGTGATCAATATGTCGCTGGGCGGCGGCGGCGCCTGCGACACCACCACCCAGAACGCGATCAACGGCGCCCGTTCGCGCGGCACCGTGGTCGTGGTCGCGGCCGGCAACGAGTCGCAGAACGTCAGCAACAGCAGCCCGGCCAACTGCTCGGGCGTGATCGCGGTGGCGGCCACCAACAAGTCGGGCGGCCGCGCCTCGTACTCGAACTACGGCACCCTGGTCGACGTGGCGGCGCCGGGCGGCGATACCGGCGCGGCGATCATCTCGACCCTGAACGCCGGCACCAAGAGCCCGGGCGCCGACAGCTACGCCGGCTATATGGGCACCTCGATGGCCACCCCGCACGTGGCCGGCGTGGTCGCGCTGATGCTGTCGAAGAATCCGAACCTGACCCCGGACGACGTCGAGGCCCGCCTGAAGTCGAGCGCGCGCGCCTTCCCGGCATCGTGCTCGGGCTGCGGCGCCGGCATCGTCGACGCCTCGGCCGCGGTCGATGCGGCCACGGGCACCGGCGGCACCGGCACCACGATCTCGGAAACCGAGTCGAACAACACGATCAGTACCGCGAACGCCGTGGCGACTTCGGGCACCACGGTCAACGGCACCATGGGCAGCACGACCGACACCGATTACTTCGTGGTCCAGGTGCCGGCCGGCAAAACCCTGAGCGCGACCCTGACGCCGAACTCGACCTCGGACTACGACCTGTACATCTACAACAGCGCCGGCACCCAGGTGACTTCGAGCACCAACGGCGCCGGTTCGATCGATTCGGCAAGCGCGACCAATACCGGCACCACCACCGTGTCCGCTTATGTGCGCGTCGTGTACTACAGCGGCGGCACCGGTTCGACCAGCGGCAAATACACGCTGAAGCTGAGCTGGTAACCGAACTGGTAAATGTCTGCAAACGGGAAAGCTGATTGCCTGTAAAGGAAATGCCGTGAGTCAATAAATTCCTTTAGCAATCAATTACTTATCAAAAATTTTCCTGTGGTGAAAACCCCTAAAGCGGCCCCAAGCGGGCCGCTTTTCGTTACGCTCGTCGGTTCGGCTTAACGAAAAGAGGAAGCAAGCATGTCGCACCACAAGATGTCTCCCGTGTTGAAACTCTGCGCCGCAGCCCTCGTCGCCTTCGGCTCGCTGGCTGCCAACGCCGCGCCGCAAGATGCGGCGCAAACCAAGATCATCACCCAGACCGACCGCCTGATCGTCCGCTACAAGGATGCGGTCGACAATTCCAAGGGCGCCGTACCGGCCCACGCCCTGACGGCCGCGCGCCAGGCCCTGCTGGCCCGCTCCGGCCAGCAGCTCGGCGCCACCATGCGCGTGCTGCGCGCCACCGCCAGCGGCGCCAACGTGCTGCAGCTCAGCCGCACCATGTCGCTGGACGAAGCCAAGGCCCTGGCCGCCGACCTGATGGCGCGCGATCCGGACGTCGAATACGCCGAACCCGACCGCATCATGCTGCCGCTGTTCGTGCCCAACGATCCGATGTACACCCAGCAGTGGGACCTGTTCGACGCCAAGGGCGGCATGAACGTGCCGGCCGCCTGGGACAAGTCGACCGGCGCCGGCATCAACGTGGCCGTGATCGACACCGGCTACCGTCCGCACGTCGACCTGCAGGGCCAGATCCTGCCGGGCTATGACTTCATCACCAGCTCCGCCATCTCCGCCGACGGTAACGGCCGCGACAGCGACGCCAGCGACCCGGGCGACAACACCTATGCCGGCCAGTGCGGCACCGGCATCCCGGCGCAGGACCAGGCCTCGAGCTGGCACGGCACCCACGTGGCCGGCACCATCGCCGCCAAGGCCAACAACGGTGTCGGCGTGGCCGGCGTCGCCTACGGCGCGAAGATCGTCCCGGCCCGCGTGCTGGGCAAGTGCGGCGGCTATACCTCGGACATCGCCGACGCCATCGTCTGGGCGTCCGGCGGCGCCGTCACCGGCGTGCCGGCCAACGCCAACAAGGCGCGCGTGCTGAACCTGTCGCTCGGCGGCAGCGGCACCTGCGACACCACCACCCAGAATGCGATCAACAGCGCCCGTTCGCGCGGCGCCGTGGTCGTGGTCGCGGCCGGCAACTCGAACATCAACGCCGCCAACTCCAACCCCGCCAACTGCGCCGGCGTGATCGCGGTGGCGGCGGTCGGCCGTACCGGCGGCAAGGCCTCCTACTCGAACTACGGCAGCGTGGTCGACGTGGCGGCGCCGGGCGGCGACAGCGGCGCGGGCATCCTGTCGACCTGGAACGCCGGCACCAGCACGCCGGCCGGCGACAACTACGGCTACATGATGGGCACCTCGATGGCGACCCCGCACGTGGCCGCCGTGGCCGCCCTGATGCTGTCGAAGAACCCGAACCTGACGCCGGACGAAGTCGAGGCCAAGCTGAAGTCCAGCGCGCGCGCCTTCCCGGCGGCCTGCTCGGGCTGCGGCGCCGGCATCGTCGACGCCGCGGCGGCCGTGAACGCCGCGGCGGCCACCGCGACGGTCACGCCGCCGACGCAGAACGAGGTCGAGCCGAACAACTCGATCCCGGCCGCCAATGCGGTGAACGTCTCGGGCACCGTGGTCAAGGGCACGCTGTACGGTACGACCGACAACGACTACTTCGTGGTCCAGGTCCCGGCCGGCAAGACCCTGACCGCGACCCTGACCATGAACGCCGGCAGCGGCAGCACGGACTATGACCTGTACGCCTACAACAGCGCCGGCACCCAGCTGGCGATGAGCACCAACGGCGCGGGTACGCCGGACGCGGTGTCGGTCGCCAACGCCACCTCGGCGACGTCGCCGCGCTACATCCGCGTGCGCTACCACACCGGTGTGTATGGCGCGTCGTACTCGCTCAAGTTCACCTGGTAAGGGGCTGGACCAGCAGTAAGCCAAGGGCGCGCGACGCAGGTTGCGCGCCCTTTTTGCTTGCACTCTTGCATCATTCCCGCTTTCCCCTGATACTGTATGCAATTACAGTATGAACATCCCCCTCCGCAAGATCATCCACTGCGATTGCGACTGTTTCTACGCGTCCGTCGAGATGCGGGACGACCCGTCGCTGCGCGGCCGGCCGCTGGCGGTCGGGGGACGGCCGGACCAGCGCGGCGTGGTCGCCACCTGCAACTACGAGGCGCGCCGCTTCGGTATCCATTCGGCGATGGCGACCGCCCAGGCGATGAAGCTGTGCCCGGAACTGCTCCTGATCCCGCCGAACATGGAAAAGTACCGGATCGCATCAACCCAGATCATGGACATCTACCGCGACTACACGGAACTGGTGGAGCCGCTGTCGCTGGACGAGGCCTACCTGGACGTGACGGCCTCACCGCACTGCAAGGGCAGCGCGACCCTGATCGCGCAGGAGATCCGCCGGCGCATCTTCGAGACCGTCGGCATCACCGCCTCGGCCGGGGTGGCGCCGAACAAGTTCGTGGCCAAGATCGCCAGCGACTGGAACAAGCCGGACGGCCTGTTCCTGGTGCGGCCGGAGGAGGTCGACGATTTCGTGGCGGCGCTGCCGGTCAAAAAGCTGCATGGGGTCGGCAAGGTCACGGCGGCCAGGATGAGCGGCCTGGGCGTGCAGACCTGCGCCGACCTGCGCGGCTGGAGCATGGCGAAGCTGCAGGAACATTTCGGGTCCTTCGGCGCCCGCCTGCACGACCTGTGCCGCGGTATCGACTACCGCGAGGTGAATCCGGTACGCGAGCGCAAGTCGATCAGCACCGAGGAAACCTATACGCCGGACGTGCCTGACCTGTCCGCCTGCCTGGCCCTGCTGCCGGAATTGATGGAGCAGCTGCAGGGCCGTATCAAGCGTAACAATGCCGAAAAATTCATCAACAAGCTGTTCGTGAAAATCAAGTTCAACGATTTCCAGCAGACCACGGTCGAGTGCGTCGGCTACGCGCCCAACCTCGCGATCTATACCCGCCTGATGGAAACCGGGTGGCTGCGCGCCAGCCGTCCGGTGCGCCTGCTGGGCGTGGGCGTGCGGCTGGCGGACAGCGAACAGGTCGAACAGCTGAGCTTGTTTGACGAACGCGCAACACATTAAAAAAGGCCGCGCTGCCGGCTGAAATTTGCCGCCCGGCAGCGTGTAGAATGTCGTTCCCCTGGAAATAAAGAGATAACTGAAAGCAACTATGTGGTTCAAGAATCTTCAGATTTACCGCCTGCCCGCACCGTGGGCATACACCGCCGAACAAATGGAAGAGGCGCTGCAGTCGCAGGCGTTCACGCCGGCCAGCAGCAATGAACTGCTGCGCCAGGGCTGGGATTCGCCGCGCGGCAACGGCAAGCTGGTCCACGAAGTAAACAAGCAGATGCTGATGATGCTGGGCACGGAAAAGAAACTGCTGCCGGGCTCGGTCATCAACCAGGTCGCAAAGGCACGTGCCGCCGAGCTGGAAGAGCAGCAAGGCTTCCCGCCGGGCAAGAAGGCAATGAAGGAACTGAAAGAACGCGTGGCCGACGAACTGCTGCCGCGCGCATTCTCGATCCGCAGCAACGTCTGGACCTGGATCGACCCGGTCAACGGCTGGCTGGTGGTCGATGCCGCCAGCCCGTCGAAGGCCGACGACGTCATCAAGCTGCTGCTGAAGGCGGTCGACAAGATGCCGCTGGAATCGCTGCGCGTGCAGAGCTCGCCGGTGGCGGTGATGACCGGCTGGCTGGAATCGGACGAAGCCCCGTACAACTTCACCATCGACCAGGACACCGAACTGCGCGCCACCGGCGAAAGCAAGGCCGCGGTGCGTTACGTGAAGCACTCGCTGGACCCGGAAGACATCCGCCGCCACATCGCCGCCGGCAAGCAATGCACCCGCCTGGCCATGACCTGGAACAGCCGCGTCTCCTTCGTGCTGACCGAGCAGCTGGCGATCAAGGGCGTCAAGCCGCTGGACGTGATCAAGGAAAACGAAACCATCACCTATAGCGATGACGAGCGTTTCGACAACGACATCATGCTGATGACCGGTGAGCTGTCGAAGCTGATGGCGGATCTGGTTGAGGCGCTGGGCGGGGAAGCGAAGGCGTAAGCAAAGCCTGCGCCACCCGCACCGTCGTTCCCGACCTGGCCGGCCAGGTCGGGGACGACGGTTGGTAAGCTAACTGTTTTTCACTTGGTCGCCACTTCCTCCGAAGTAGCCGGCTCCTTCTTCCCACCCGATCCCATGTCCGCCTGCCCGCTGGTATACGTGGCCGCGTCGCGCTTCTGGTGTGGCGCCGGCTTGCCCGGCAGCGGCGGCAGGGCCTTCGCCTTTTCGAGGTCGATGCCCGCCACCTGCGCCACGCGGCGGCCATAGTCCTCGTCGCAGTGCCACAGGTGCCAGGCCATGCGCAGCTGTATGACTTCAGGACATTTCTTCAGATCGCCGCCGACGTTGTTGACCAGGTCGTCGCGCTCCCAGTCCTGGAAGCTACGATAACGCTCGCCCGCCTGCTTGTAGTCGGAGGCGGTGTTCGCGGTCTGGTAGCGGCCCAGGTGGCCCTGCACGTACTGGTGATAGTCCTTCTGCGGCTGCGGCGCTTCCTGCAGGCCGCCCAGCAGGCTGGGCTCGTAATTGATGTGCTTTTCTTCGCCACCGCCGTCGACGTAGAAGGCCATCTGGCCGTCGCGCTGGTTGGTGCGGGCGTGCGCCTTTTCCTGGGGCGCGTTGATCGGCAACTGCAGGTAGTTGGGGCCGACGCGGTAGCGCTGGGTGTCCGAGTAGGACAGGGTGCGGCCCTGAAGCATCTTGTCGTCCGAGAAGTCGACGCCGTCGACCAGCACGCCGGTGCCGAAGGCCGATTGCTCGGTTTCGGCAAACACATTGTCCGGGTTCTTGTCGAGCACCATGCGCCCCAGCGGCAGCAGCGGGAACTGGCCTTCCGGCCAGCGTTTGGTGTCGTCCAGCGGATCGAAGTCGAGTTCGGGATGCTCGCCGTCGGACATGATCTGCACGCAGAATTCCCACTCCGGAAACTCGCCGCGCTCGATCGCCTGGTACAGGTCGCGGGTGGCGTGGCTGGTATCAATGCCCTGGATCTCGGCGGCCTGCTGGCTCGTGAGGTTGCGCACGCCCTGTTTCGGTTGCCAGTGGAATTTCACCAGGTGGGCGATGCCCTGGTCGTTCACCAGTTTATAGGTGTTCACGCCCGAGCCTTCCATCTCGCGGTAGTTGGCCGGGATGCCCCATGGGCTCTTGACCCAGGTAACCATGTGCAGTGCTTCCGGATGGTTGCAGATGAAGTCGTAGAAGCGCCACGGCTCCTGCTGGTTGGTGACGGGGTCGGGTTTGAAAGCGTGGATCATGTCCGGGAACTTGACCGCGTCGCGGATGAAGAAGACCTTCAGGTTATTGCCGACCAGGTCCCAGTTGCCGTCGACGGTCTTGAGCTTGACGGCGAAGCCGCGCGGATCGCGCGCCGTCTCCGGCGATTCCTTGCCGCCGATGACGGTCGAGAAACGCACGAACACCGGGGTCTGCACGCCGGTTTCGTTGAGGACGCGGGCGCGGGTGTATTTGCTGGCCGGCTCGTCGCCGATCTTGCCGTAGGCTTCGAAGTAACCGTGGGCGCCGGTGCCGCGCGCATGCACCACGCGTTCGGGAATGCGTTCGCGGTCGAAGTGGGTGATCTTCTCGATGAACTGGTAGTTTTCCAGGGTGGCCGGGCCGCGCTCGCCGACCGAGCGCAAGGACTGGTTGTCGCGGACGGGATGCCCCTGGCGGGTGGTCAAAGTCGGGCGCTGCTCGTTCATTGCTTCCTCCTGCGTTCGTGGAAGAAGCATTGTAGAAATGGCGGAAAACGCGCAGCGCCCGATAGCCGCCCAGCAATGCTGCCGTGTCAGCGCGCTTCGAACACGCCGGCGGCGCGGTTCTTGGTGACCTTATCCCAGGTAAAAATAGTGCCGTTCATCGCCACGTACACGCCCGGCGGCAGGGTCTGCGCCACGCCGCAGGCGAAGCCGAAATTGAACAGCGCGTCGGAGTTGGCGATCTCGTAGGGGATCATGGCGCCGGTGAAGACGATGGTCTTGTCGCTCGTGCCCGCGGCCGCGCCCAGCACCTCGGCGGTTTCGCGCATGGTGTCGGTGCCGTGCACGATCACGATCGCCTTCTCGCTGGCGGCCTGGCAGGCGGCCAGGACTTTCTGGCGGTCGGCGTCCTGCATGTCGAGCGAGTCGAGCAGGGAAACCACTTCGAGCGCGGCCGGAATGGTGATGCGCGCGCGCTTGATAACCTCAGGCAAGTGGCTGTCCGAAAAGCCCAGAACACCGTTGAGCTCGTTGTAGTGTTTATCGAAAGTGCCGCCGGTGGCGATGATCCGCAAAGTCATGATGATGGTTTGGAAACGCAGAAAAATAAGGTGCTTATGATAGCCGCAAACGGGTATGTATCCGCATGTGACTGCGCTAGAATCGTCCGGATCGGATGAGTACACTGATCACATGAAACCCGTCGCTCCAGGCACTGTCATCTTCCATCGCCATCGCGGTTACGGCGTGATTACCCACGTCAACCTGCTGACCGGCTGGATCTCCGCGCGCTTCGGCAACGAATCGCGCACCCTCGACCTCAACCTCTCCACCGACGAAGTGCAGCACGCCGATGGCGAGGCGATCCTGTTCCGCCGCTCGCCGCCGGACCGCATGCCGCACGCGCGCCTGATGGCGATGGTGCGCGAGCTGCACAAGGCCGGCTACGAAAAGCTCTACCTGCATTCCTGGCCCAAACCCTCGGGCCTGCACTGGCGCTGGCACCTGTTCGCCGGCCAGCGCGACTGGATGCAGCGGCCCTGGCGCGAAGGCTGGTACGGTTCCGGCGACGTGTATAACGGCAATCCGGTGATGGGCTGGGGCGATGCGCCCGGCGCCAGCACGGACGAGCTGATCCATGCGCTGGCGAAATTCGATCCCGAAGGCCTGGCGCGCGCCCTCGGCCGCGACGAAGACCACACCGCCTGGTTCGCCGGCGTCTGCGAGGCCCTGCTGCCGGGCTATATGTACAGCTTCGACATGGCGCCCCGGCCCAAGGGTGGCGGCCTGGTCGAGATGCCGCCGGTGCCCGTGGTGCCGGTGCGCGCCGGCCTGCCGGCCTACGACGGTCCCGTCATCGAGTGGCCGCCGGGCTGGGCCGGCTTGTGGACGCGCCGGCATGAGATGCCGATGCGTAAGCCCAATTTCACCGGCGAACCCGAGTTGCGCTGATCATTTGCCGACGGCGTCCGGGTTCAGGATATTCGTCGCCTTGCCGTTCGCGAAATTAACCACGTTCTCGAACGCCACCCGGAAATACAGCTCGTAGCTGTCCTTCTCCACATAGCCCAGGTGCGGCGTCGCCAGCACGGTCGGGATCTTCAGCAGCGGCGACTCGGCCGGCAACGGCTCGTCGGTGAACACGTCCAGCGCCGCATAGCCCGGGCGGCCGCGCCGCAGCGCATCTTCCAGCGCATCCTCTTCCACCAGCTCGGCGCGGCTGGTGTTCACGAACAGGGCGTCGCGCTTCATGCGCGCCAGGTCGTCCCGGGTGACGATGCCGCGCGTGGCCGCGTTCAGGCGCAGGTGCAGGCTCAGCACGTCGGCCTGCTCGAAGAAGGCTTCGCGCGAGGGCGCCGCCTGGAAGCCGTCGCCGACTGCCGCCGCGCGGCTGGTCTCGCTGCCCCACACCAGGATCTGCATCCCGAAGGCCTTGCCGTAGCCGGCCACCATGCGGCCGATCTTGCCGTAGCCCCAGATCGCCAGGGTGCGCCCCTTCAGCGTCCGGCCCAGGCCGTTCAGCTCCGGATTGCTCGACGCCGTCTGCCACAGGCCCTGCTTCAGGTTGTTGGCGTAGGGGACGATCTTGCGGCTCGCGGCCATGACCAGCGCCCAGGTCAGCTCGGCCGGCGCGACCGGCGAGCCGACGCCTTCCGCGATCGCGATGCCGTGCTCGGTCGCGGCCGCCACGTCGACGTGGCCCGCCAGCTTGCCGGTCTGCGACAGCAGCTTCAGGTTCGGCAGCCTGGCCAGCAGGGCGCGCGAAAAGGCGGTGCGTTCGCGGATCAGGACCAGGGCGTCGAAGGGCGCCAGGCGGATCGCCAGCTGGCCCAGGCCGCGGCTCGAATTGGTGAACACCTTGACCTCGTGTCCGTCCAACAGCCTGAAGCAATCGAGATGGCGGACGGCGTCCTGGTAATCGTCAAGGATGGCTATTTTCATAATGTTTTCTGTAAATTTCGTACGGGTAAGTAATGAAATAACGCGGATTCAAAAGATGCGGAATAACCTACTACATTAGTCAACCAAATTTCCTACATTTTTGTTATTGAAGCATTTGAAACGCATTTGTGCGGGTGTAGAATCGACCAGAAATAAAGGCCCACGATGTCTGATTGACATGTTTTGAGACATCGATCGAGGCCAGCAGCCGACACGACCGCCGCATCACGTTACCCCGGCGCCGATCCATTGCCAAATGGATTCTTGAGCGCGGGCCCGGTACCGGGATCCCTGACGATGACGATCTGCCGAGCGGAAAAGACCAGGACGGACCCTCGATGACACTGTTGCCAGCCGCGGCCCTGCGACGCGAAGCCGGTTTTTCGAGGCCCCAAGAATTCTTTATTGGCATTGGAGGTACCTATGAATCAGCCCGTGATGGGCGGCGTCGCCGCTTTGAACGTCCCAGCTTACATCAAGCACAACAAACTCATCAATTGGGTGGCCGAGATCGCGGCCCTGACCAAGCCCGACGCCATCTACTGGTGCGACGGTTCCCAGGAAGAGTACGACCGCCTGTGCGCCCTGATGGTCGAAGCCGGCACGATGAAGCGCCTGAATCCGGAAAAGCGCCCGAATTCCTACCTCGCATGCTCGGACCCGAGCGACGTCGCGCGCGTCGAGGACCGCACCTTCATCTGCTCGGCAACCAAGGAGCAGGCCGGCCCGACCAATAACTGGACCGACCCGAACGAGATGCGCCAGACCCTGAACGGCCTGTTCGACGGCTGCATGGCCGGCCGCACCATGTACGTGGTGCCGTTCTCGATGGGCCCGCTGGGCTCGCCGATCGCCCACATCGGCGTCGAACTGTCCGACTCGCCCTACGTGGCCGTCAACATGCGCATCATGACCCGCATGGGCAAGGCCGTGTACGACGTGCTGGGCGAGAGCGGCGACTTCGTGCCCTGCGTGCACAGCGTCGGCATGCCGCTGGCCGCCGGCCAGGAGGACGTGCGCTGGCCGTGCAACGCCACCAAGTACATCGTCCACTATCCGGAAACCCGCGAGATCTGGTCCTTCGGCTCCGGCTACGGCGGCAACGCGCTGCTGGGCAAGAAGTGCTTCGCGCTGCGCATCGCTTCCAACATGGGCTACCAGGAAGCCCAGCAGGGCGGCACCGGCTGGCTGGCCGAGCACATGCTGATCCTGGGCGTCGAATCGCCGGAAGGAGCAAAGAAATACGTGGCCGCCGCCTTCCCTTCGGCCTGCGGCAAGACCAACTTCGCGATGCTGATTCCGCCGGCTGGTTTCGAAGGCTGGAAGGTCACCACCATCGGCGACGACATCGCCTGGATCAAGCCGGGCGCGGACGGCAAGCTGGTCGCGATCAACCCGGAAGCCGGCTACTTCGGCGTCGCCCCGGGCACCAACGAGAAGACCAACCCCAACTGCATGGCCTCGCTGCGCGAGAACGTCATCTTCACCAACGTCGCCCTGACCGACGACGGCGACGTCTGGTGGGAAGGCATGACCAAGGAAGCCCCGGCGCACCTGATCGACTGGCAGGGCAAGGACTGGACCCCGGCGTCCGGCACCAAGGCCGCCCACCCGAACGCGCGCTTCACCGTGGCCGCGACCCAGAACCCGGTGATCGATCCGGCCTGGGACGATCCGGCCGGCGTGCCGATCTCGGCCTTCATCTTCGGCGGCCGCCGCTCGACCACGGTGCCGCTGGTGACCGAGGCCCGCAACTGGATCGAAGGCGTGTACATGGCCGCGACCATGGGCTCGGAAACCACCGCCGCCGCCGCCGGCCAGATGGGCGTGGTGCGCCGCGATCCCTACGCGATGCTGCCCTTCATCGGCTACAACATGAGCGACTACTTCCAGCACTGGCTGAACCTGGGCAAGAAAATCTCGGCGCAGCCGAAGATCTTCTGCGTCAACTGGTTCCGCACCGACGAGAAGGGCCACTTCGTGTGGCCGGGCTACGGCGACAACATGCGCGTGCTGAAGTGGATCCTCGAGCGCACCGAAGGCAAGCAGGGCGGCGTCGAGCACATGTTCGGCACCTCGCCGTCGTACGGCGACCTGAACTGGACCGGCATCGACTTCACCGAAGCGCAGTTCCAGCAGATCACATCGATCGACAAGGACGCCTGGCGCGAGGAACTGAAGCTGCACAGCGAACTGTTCGACAAGCTGGCTTACCGCCTGCCGCAGGAACTGGTGGCAACCAAGCAGCAGCTGGAGCAGCGCCTGGGCGCATAAGTAAGGCTTGGTGGGGAGACGACGGCCGGTTCACCGAAACCGGCCGCACAAAACGAAAAAAGGGACAGGCGAGCGCCTGTCCCTTTTTTCATGCGCGATTGCAAGCCGCTCAGCTCCACCCCATCAGGCAGGGCGGCACCAGCAGCAGCAGCGCCAGCACCAGGTAGATCAGCTGCAGCGGGATCATCCACTTGGCCCAGGTAAGCCAGGGCACGCGCGCCAGCGCCAGCACGCCGACCGTGATGCCGGAGGTCGGGATCATCGGCGTCGACAGCTCCCCCAGCTGGAAGGCCAGGATCGCGGTCTGGCGCGACACGCCCACCAGGTCCGCCAGCGGCGCCATGATCGGCATCGTCAGCGCGGCCTGGCCGGTGCCCGAATGGATGAAGAAGTTGATCACCGACTGGATCAGGTACATCTTCTGCGCCGCGAACACCGGGTGGCTGGACTGCACCAGCGGCATCAGGCCGTGCAGCATGGTGTCGATGATGTGGGCGTCGCGGGCGATGATCATGGTGGCGCGCGCGATCGCGATCACCAGCGCGGTCGGCGCCAGGTCTTTTGCGCCCTGCATGAAGGCCGCCACCCAGCTGTCGGCGCCGAGGCGGCCGACCAGGCCGACGACGATCGCCATCGCCAGGAACAGGGCCGCGATCTCGTCGATGAACCAGTCGTACTTCACCACCCCGATCACCATGGCGCCGAGCGAGATCGCGAAGATCGCCAGCACCGCCGCATGGCGGCCCGTCATCCGGTCGTCGGACGACACGGCCACCGGATGTTCGAGGCGCCTGGCCTGGTCCAGCACGAAGGTCGGGCTCAGCGACGGATTGCGTTTCACGCGCGCGGCGTACCACATCAGGAAGGCGATCGTCACCAAAGTGGCCGCCGCCCACACGATCAGCCGGTAGCCCATCCCCGAGAACACCGGCACGCCGGCGATGCCTTGCGCGATGCCGACGTTGAAGGGGTTCAGGAAAGCGGCGCCGAAGCCGACCTGGGAGCCGAGGAAGGGGATCGAGACGCCGGTCACGGTGTCGTAGCCGAGCGCCAGCGCCAGCGGCACGAAAATGAGCACGAACGGAATCACTTCCTCGTTCATGCCGAAGGTGGCGCCGCCCAGCGAGAACAGGGTGACGAACACCGGGATGATGGTCGCGCGCACCAGTGCCGAGTGTTCGTGGGCCCGCGCGATCGAACGGATCGCGGTGTCGATCGCTTCCGTCTTCTGCACCACCGCGAAGGCGCCGCCGACGATCAGCACGAAGCCGATGATCTGCGCCGCCTCGACGAAGCCCTTGATCGGCGCCTTCATCAGCGCCACCAGGCCCTGCGGGGCGCTGGCCACGTAATGGAAGGTGTCCGGGTCGACCAGCTGCTTGCCGTTGACGAGGTGGGTCTCGTACTTCCCGCCGGGGACGAACCAGGTCGCCAGCGCGATCAGGGCCAGGATCGCGAACAGCAGCACGAAGGTATTGGGCATTCGAAGGCGCATGCTTATGGAATCCTCATTGGCTCAGCAGGGAACCGGAACGGAAGGGCGTACTGCCCGCGATCTTGCAGATGTGCATGCCGCGCAGCAGGTGGCGATGGGCGGTCGAGGCGAACAGCAGGCCGCCATGGCGTGCGTGCACGGTCGCGGTGACGCCGGTGACCGGATTGACGATGTCGGCGACGGCTTCGCCGGCAGCGACCTGTTCTCCCAGCGCTTTCAGGAACACCAGCACGCCCGACTGCGGCGCATCCAGGCGCTCGACGGCCGTCAAGGGCGTCGGCGCGCACAGCGGCGCGGGCAGGGGGCCCTGCGGAATGTCGAGCAGGCCTTCGCGCGCCAGGTACTGCAGCAGCGCCTGCGCGTCCTGCTGCGCGTAGTCGTAGCGCACCTCCATCTCGCCGCGCAGTTCGACCGTGATCGCGGCGCAGGCCGGCGGAATGGGCGTATCCGGACCGAAGTGCGCGGCCAGGTCCCACCATAGCCGGCTGCAGGCTTCGTCGAAAGGCTCGCCACCGGACGCATCGGACAGCAGCAGGACGCGCGCGCCGAGCAGCGCCGCCAGCGGTTCGACCCGCCCGGCCAGCGCGCTGCCGGTGTAGACGTGCAGCAGGGCTTCGTTATCGCAGTGCAGATCGAGCACGATGTCGGCGTCGATCGCCATCGACAGCAGGGTCTTCTTCAATACTTCGGTATGGTCTGCCGGTTCCCAGCGGGCGATGACGGCGCGCGCCTCGCCGCGGATCAGGGCGACGTTCGCCTGCGCATCCTCACCCAGCCGCCCGGCCAGCGTTGTCTTCAGTTCGTCGGCCACATGGCGGAAGGCGCGGTTGAAGTTGACGCCGGTGGCGAGGTCGAAGCGGCCGAAGGGCATGCCGTGCACCACCTGCGACAGGCCGACCGGATTCGCGGCCGGCACCAGGACGATCTCGCCGCGCACGCGGCCTTCGGCATCCAGCCGGTCCAGCTCGCGCTTCAGGAAGTGCGCCACCAGCATTGCCGGGACTTCGTCCGCATGCAGGGCAGCCTGGATATAGGCCTTCCTGCCGCGGCCCGGGCTGCCGTAATGGCAGGAAGCGAGCTGGTAGCTGGCGACGCCTGGTTCGGTCGCGATCGGGTGGGTGTGTGCATGCATATGCGGTCTCCTCGGCCGGGTCGGCTGCCCGGCGGATTATGTATGAATTTTTACACAAGGTAAATCTGTGATGGATTTTTTTCAAAAACATGTTGAGTTCGTTAATACACCTGGTTTAAATTTGGAAATGTTTATTCGTTGACATTGGGTCACAATGACTTCAGCCGCTCCGCCCAGCGCTTCGCCCGACATCGGTTTCGCCGAGTCTTCACTCGGCCAGAGCCTGCTGCGCATGCTGGCCGAGGGCTCGGCCTCGAACCGGGCGATCGCCGACTACCTGCTGCGCAACCAGGTGCGCGTGACGGCGCTCGGGATCGAGGAACTGGCCGATGCCTGCGCGGTATCGACCGCCACCATCAGCCGCTTTGCGCGCGATCTCGGCTTCAAGAACTATGCGGCGATGCGCGGCGCGGTGGCGGAAACCCTGCAGTCGGTGCTGCAGCCGGTCGAGAAGCTGCGCAGCACGATCGCCCGCAAAGCCTCCGCCGCTTCCCCCGCGCTCGAGAGCCTGAGCTACGCGGAGGCGGCCATCACGGCCACCAGCCGCGCGCTGGCCGGCGCCCAGCTCGACAGCATCGGCGCCGTGCTGACCAGGGCCGGCACCGTGTACGTGATGGGCTTCGGCCTGTCGTCCTTCCTGGCGGGCGCGCTCGCCATGCACCTGCAGCCGTTCTGCCGCCACGTGGTCGAAGTGGCTGCAAGCGGCGGCACCGAAGTCGCGGCCAGCCACCTGGCGAATATCACAGCCAAGGATGTGCTGGTCGTCGTGTCCCTGCCGCGCTATACGCTGGCGGTCGTTCCGCTCACCCGCTTCGCGCGCGACAGCGGCGCGACCGTCGTCTCCATCACCGATTCGCCCGCGTCCCCGCTCGCCGAGCTGGGGCATCACGTGCTGTATGCGCACAGCGCGCACCCCGTGCTGCCCAGCAGCGGCAGCAGCACGCTGGCCGTGATCGAAGCGCTGGCCGTATCGCTGATGACCTCCAACAAAGCCAATGTGGCCAAGGCGGCCCGCCATACCGAAGCCATCGCCGCCTACCTCTACGGTGAACACCAGATTCGTACCGGCAGCACGCAGAAAAAAGAAGGCGGCAGCAAGCGCCGCACCGTGAAGCAGTCCTGAGTCACCAAGATACCAAGAGGGAGCAAAGCATGAGTAAGCAGATTTCGAGTACCTTGCGGCCCGCCGTGCTGGCGTCGAGCGTCGCCGCGGCGCTGGGCCTGATGGCGCAACAGGCCTGGGCGCAGGAGCAGGCGCAGGGCCAGACGATGCACCGGGTGGAGATCACCGGTTCGTCGATCAAGCGCATCGATACCGAGACCGCGCTGCCGGTGCAGACGATCACGCGCGAAGAGATCGAGAAGATGGGCGCCACCACCGCCGCGGAACTGGTCAAGAACATCAGCGCCAACACGGCGCCGATCACGGACGGTCCCAGCATCACGGACGGCACCTCGGGCCAGCGCGGCCTGAACGCCGCGAACATGCGCGGCATCGGCGCATCGTCGACGCTGGTCCTGCTGAACGGCCGCCGCCTGGCCAACTTCGCTTCTCCCGGCGACAACGCCGGCGTCGACCTGAACAACATCCCGGCCGGCGCCATCCAGCGCGTCGAGGTGCTGAAGGACGGCGCCTCGGCGATCTACGGCACCGACGCCATCGGCGGCGTGATCAACTTCATCACCCGCAAGGACTATACCGGCGTCGACCTGGCGGGCTCGCTGGCCGGCACCCAGCACGGCGGCGCCGGCAAGAAGACCGCCAGCATCAGCGCCGGCTTCGGCGACCTGAACACCGACCGCTTCAATGTGTTCGGCGTGCTCGACGTGCAGCAGCTCGACCGCCTGCGTTCGGGCCAGCGCAGCTTCATCAAGGAGCGCGAGCTGGCGACCACCTTGCCGGCCCAGATGTCGAGCAACACCTTCCCGGCGAATATCGACGTCTCGGGCGCGCAGCGCGCCGCCCTGATCGCCGCCGGCCTGCTCCCGGCCGGCAGTACGTCCAGCCGGGTCAATCCAAGCTCGCCGGGCTGTAACCCGCCCGCCACCGTGTACGCGCCCAAGGGCCCGGGCGGCGTCGCAGGCTGCAGCTACGACTACATGGAAGACACCGAGATCTATCCGGATTCGCGCAAGGTCGGCTTCATCGGCCGCGCGACCTTCCAGCTGGATCCGGAAAACCAGCTGTTCGCGGAACTGGTGCAGAGCGAGGCGAAGACGAAATACGTGCTGTCGCCGAACCCGGTCCGGATCCGCAACCTGCCGGTCAGCATCCTGCCGCAGGCCTATCGCACGGCGCTCTCGGGCGCAGGACTGCCCGCCACCTTCAGCGGCATCCGCTACCGCATGGCGGAAGCGGGCAACCGCAGCAACGAGGTGACCAGTACCGGCCAGCGCCTGGTGCTGGGCGCCACCGGCACCCTGGGCGGCTGGGATTACGACGCCGCCCTGGCGCGCGCCGAGAACCGCGCGGTCGACAAGTACGTGGACGGCTACGTCCTCTACGACAAGTTCGACGCCGCCGTGCGCAACGGCACCGTCAACCCCTTCGCGCCTTCGTCCAAGGCCGGCATCGACCTGATCAACAGCATCAAGATCAACGACGAGGCGCGCAAGGCCAAGGGCATTGCCACTTCGCTGGACGGCAAGATGTCGCGCGCGCTGACCCCGCTCGCCGGCGGCGACCTCGCGATTGCGATCGGCGGCGAACTGCGGCATGAGCACCAGATTTTCACGCCCTCCGAACTGCTCAAGTCGAACAATATCGCCGGCGACCGCGACAGCACGGTTCCCGCCGGCGAGCTGCTCGAGGTCGAGACCGCGGACAATACCCGCAAGGTGGCCTCGGTGTTCGCCGAAGTGGTGGCGCCGTTCACCAAGGAACTGGAGATGCAGTTCGCGGTCCGCTACGACCACTACAGCGAAGTCGGCAACACCACCAATCCGAAGATCGGCCTGCGCTGGCAGCCGTCCCAGGCCCTGCTGCTGCGGGCTTCGGCCGGCACCGGCTTCCGCGCGCCCTCGCTGTCGGACCTGAAGCGCCCGACCATCTTCGGCACCACCGCCGGCATCCTGACCGACCCGCAGTGCGTGAAGCAGGAAGGCAGCATCGACACCTGTA
>Ga0308170_10001059_pt1 | contig 28505 bp, 26 predicted proteins | sample PhyBR2_2_FD_202136 | JGI IMG/M metagenome (GOLD analysis project Ga0308170, IMG submission 202136) | Phyllosphere microbial communities from UC Gill Tract Community Farm, Albany, California, United States - DLSLSB.R2 | ecosystem: Host-associated > Plants > Phyllosphere > Unclassified | place...
CGGACGCACCTCGCTGACTTTATGGCTGCCTACAACTTCGCCCGTCGGCTCAAAACGCTCAGCGGCCTCACGCCTTACGAATACATCGCCAAAATCTGGACTTCAGAGCCTGAGCGGTTCATCGTCAATCCGATCCACCAGATGCCGGGACTAAACAACTAATTCTTTTGGGCATCGACATGTCGTGATCGCCAGCCTTTGAGCCCGAAGCTGTCCTCGATGCCTTCCGCCGGGTATTCCAACGGTGCTACGCATCACTGGAACTTTGTCGGCTCCGCCAGCGATGCCCTTCCACGCCAACAATGGTTTTTATGGTCGTGTCGGCAGACATCATGTCTTGAAGAAGGCGAGTTCGCCGCCGGCCGGAGCGGCCGTTTTCAGCAGCCTGTTAGGCGTCGCTCATAGTAGCAGCACGCGGTGATCGGCAGCATCAGGTGGATTGGCGATCACGGACATGCTGCTTAGTCCTTGGGGCCAAGCGGCGTACGTTGGCCGCTACGCCTTGGCGTTCGTCTCGACCGTACGCACTATCGGCCGCTGCCACAGTTCGGACAGGAACTCCTGAAACTGCGCACGACGGTCCGTCGACAACTCACCGAAGAAATTGGCGTCATGCTCATCCATTCGTTTCCGCGCCTCCGCCGCCAGCTTCCCTCCTGCAGATGTGAGCGTTAGCGGGTGTATGCGTCCGACCCGATCGCCCCGCCCGATAATCTCGCGTGCCACAAGCCCGGCGATTAGCGGCGCCATATTGGCGCGCTTGATGGCGAGACGGCGACCGATCTCGCTCTGCGAGATGCCAGCCTCCTTATGGAGCACCACGAGGATCGAGGCCTCGGTGGTCGTGAGGCCGATCCGGGAAAGGCGCTCGGCGAGATCGGCCATCATAACGCTCGAGGCCCGGCGCAGGTGGTAACCGATCAGCGCCTCGAGTTCATGCGGTCGCGACATGCTATGCGCTGTAGCAAGACGCCGTTGCTTGGTCCATTGTTGCGCCAAAGATAGGAGGCGACCAATGCAGGCCAACCGACGATTGTTTCTCGACGAAGCGGTGAAGCTGGAACGGTTGATGGCCGACCTGACGACCATCCGCACCCGGCACGACGCCGAACGGGGCAAGGCGCTGGTGTCGTTGCGTCGCCAAATGTCGGCGGAGGTAAGCGCGATCGCCGGCGTCGTGCGGCCGATGCTGGACAAGAGGGACTATGCGGCGCAGTCGACGTTCAGCGGGCTGTATTCGACATTGCTGACACGACTGGCGTTGCACCAGGCGAACTGGTCGGCGGTGAGGCTTGCTGCGGCCGATGCAACGGATGATGATGACTACCAACGCTCGGCGTTTACCGTCGACGAGGCCAATCTGGCGCTGATCCGCTGGCTACGCGAAGCAGCGAGCAATTACTGAAGACACGCTTTGTCCGTCCGAACGGTGTATCATTTACTCCCGGTTCAGAAGCGTGTCTCTCGTCAGGCGCGCTCAAGCAACAGCGCAATCCCTTGCCCGACGCCGATGCACATGCACGCCAGCGCATAATGGCCGCCGGTGACCGCAAGCTGCTCTACCGCGGTCATGGCGATCCGCGCGCCTGACATGCCGAGCGGATGGCCCAGCGCGATGGCGCCGCCGTTGGGATTGACGCGCGGGTCGGCGGGATCGACCCCCAGCCCGCGCAGCACCGCGATCGCCTGCGCCGCGAACGCCTCGTTCAACTCGATTACGTCCAGCTGGTCGGTGCCGATCCCGCCGAGCGCCAGCACCTTGCGCACCGCCTCGATCGGACCGACCCCCATCACCCGTGGCGCGACGCCCGCCGAGGCCATGGCAACGATCCGCGCGCGTGGCGTCAGCCCGTGGCGGATCGCGGCGTCGTGCGACGCGACCAGCATCGCGGCGGCACCGTCATTGAGGCCCGAGGCGTTGCCAGCGGTGACGGTGCCGTCGTGGCGGACCACCGGCTTCAGCTTTGCCAGTGCCTCAAGGCTGGTGGCGCGCGGATGCTCGTCGGTGTCGAAGACGATCGGGTCGCCCTTGCGCTGCGGGATCGTCACCGCGACGATCTCACGCGCGAACCGGCCGCTCGCCTGCGCGGCGGCGGCCTTCTGCTGGCTGGCGAGGGCGAAGGCATCCTGTTCCTCGCGCCCGACCTGCCATTTGGCGGCGACGTTCTCGGCAGTCTCGGGCATCGAATCGACGCCGTACGCATGGCGCTTCGCCGGGTTGACGAAGCGCCAGCCGAGCGTCGTATCCTCGATCTTCTGCGCGCGGTCGAACGGCGTCGCCGCCTTGCCGAGCACATAGGGAGCGCGAGTCATCTGCTCGACGCCGCCGGCGATCATCAGCGCCGCATCGCCGCTGCGGATCGCCTGCGCCGCGATGCCGACCGCGTTGAGCCCCGACCCGCACAGCCGGTTGACGGTGGCGCCCGGCACCTCAATCGGCAGCCCGGCGAGCAGCGTCGCCATCCGCGCGACGTTGCGATTGTCCTCGCCCGCCTGGTTCGCGCAGCCGAGCAGGCAATCCTCCACCGCGCCCCAGTCCACGCCCGGATTGCGATCGACCAGCGCCCTGATCGGCAGCGCAGCGAGATCGTCGGCGCGGATCGTCGATAGCGCGCCGTTCAGCTTGCCCACGGGCGTGCGGATCGCATCGCAGATGAAGGCGTCGGCCATCACGCAGCGCCCCCGGCGGGGCCGTCAAGCGCGGCGATGATCCGCCCCGCCTCGGCGAAGGCGGTGTTGGCGGCGGGGACGCCGGCGTAGATCGCGGTCTGCATCAATACCTCCTTGAGATCGTCGCGGGTGAAGCCGTCGCGCGCCAGGCCGGTGCGGACGTGCAGCCCGAATTCCTCCCACCGGCCGAGGCTGGCGGTGATTGCCACGACCAGCAGCCGGCGGGTGCGGTCGTCGAGGCCGGGGCGGCCCCAGATTTCGTGCCAGGCGATGCGGGTGATCATCGCCTGGAAATCGGCATTGAAGGGAGTGCGCGCCGCCAGCGACCGGTCGACCCAGGCATCGCCGAGCACACGGCGGCGGTTGGCCAGCCCGGCATCGAACAGCGCCGCGGCGGCGTCATCGGTGGCGGCGTCGGCGCAGAGGAAGCCGACCAGCAGCGCCGCCAGCGCATCGGGCGCCTCGACGGGGGCGAGGTGTGCGGCGGCGAGATGCGCGACCTGCGCCTGGGGAATCGCGGCGGCGATGCGATCGCCATGGCCCGCGAACGGCGTCGAGGTGTCGCGGTCGCCCGCCACCACCAGCACCGGCCCCGGCAGCGTCAGTCCGGGCAACCGGTCGATTACCGCCATGTCGCGGATCGCCGCACCGGCGCCGACATAACCCTGGTCCGCCATGTCGATCAGCCCGCGGCGGATCGAGGCGGCGACGCCGGGCTGCGCGCGGACGAAACCCGGCGACAGGAAGCGGCCCATGGCGAGATCGGCGATCGCCCCAGTGCCGCGCGCGCGCACGGTCGCGATCCGGTCCGCCCAGGCGGCGGCGTCCATCGTCGCCGAGGTGCAGACCAGCGCTAGCGCCGCGACCCGATTGGCGTGATCGAGCGCCATCTGCATCGCAATCATGCCGCCGAGCGAAACCCCGGCCACCGCGGCGCGCGCGATCCCTGCCGCATCCATCGCCGCGACCACGTCGGCGGCGAGCATCGGCAGGTCGTAATCGCCTGGCGGCGCATCGGAGGCGCCATGGCCGCGGGTGTCGATCCGCAACAGGCGGAACCGGCGGCGCAGCACGGGCAGGCATGCGTCCCACAGCGCCATGTCGGTGCCGATCGAGTTAAGCAGCACCAGCGGCGGCGCATCCCCGTCGCCCTCCAGCTTCCAGTAGAGCCGCACGGCGTCGCGCGTGACAAAGGGCATGGTTTAGTCTTCCCGTGGTGCGAGCAGCGCGGCGACCAGCGCCACGCTGTCGCCGATATCGTCGCCCTGCCCCGCCGCGGCGAGATTGCGCGCGATTCCGGCGGCGTCGACCTCCAGCCCCCCGGCGACCGCCGCCATCGCCTCGGCGGCGCCGGAGGCGAGTAGGAACAGATCGGTGAGCATCGGCCCCTCCGCCTGCCAGCCGCCGACGCCGCGCTCCTCCTCGGCGGGGAGCGCGGAGAGGATGCCGGCGACGAGGCCCGGCGCGCGGGTGGCGGCCGACAGCGCGACTTGACAGCCGGTGGGGTTGCGCTTGTGCGCCATCGCCGACGATCCGCCGCGCCCGGCGACGGCGGGCTCGCGCGCCTCGCCGACCGCATTCTGCGCGAGCAGCGCGACGTCACGCGCCATTTTGGCGAGTGCGCCGATCAGGATGCCGAGCGCGGCGGCGATCCCCGCCAGCCCCTCGCGGCGGGCGTGCCAGGGCGGCGCGTCGGCGAGGTCGAGCGCCGTCGCCAGCCGCGCCGCGACCGCCGCCGCCTTGCCCTGCTGGTCGGGGCGCGTGCCTGCCGCCCCGCCCCATTGCAGCGCCGCGCCGGTCGCGACTTCGCGGCTCAGCCGAGCGGCGGCGACGGCGATCCCCGCCTGCCACTGGGCGATCCGCAGGCCGAAGCCGATCGGCTGCGCGTCCTGGAGCAGCGTCCGCCCGATCGCCGGGGTCGCCGCATGGTCGCGCGCCAGCCCGGCGAGCGCGCCGGAGACCCGCGCCACGTCGGCGAGCAGCAATGCCGCGGCCGCCCGGACCTGACGCATCAGCACGGTGTCGGCGATGTCCTGGCTGGTCGCGCCGCTATGCAGCGCCGCCGCGGCCTCGCCCGTCAGCGCCGCGCGTAGTTGCTTGACCAGCGGGATGGCGAGTGTGCCGGCCAGTGCTGCGTCCTCGGCGAGCGCTCCGGGATCGATCACGATCGCCTCGACCGCTGCGGCGATCGCCCGTGCGCTGTCGGCGTCGATCACCCCTTCGGCCGCCTGTGCGTCGGCCAGCGCGGTCTCAAACGCTAGCGCGTGTGCGATCGTCTGCGCATCGTCGAACACCGCGATCATCGCGGGCGTCGCAACGGGCCGGGTGCGGAGCAGGCTCACAGGTCGAAGAACACCGTCTCACCCGCGCCGCCCAGCCGCAGGTCAAGCCACCAAGCGTCGTCATCGCCGCGCTCGGCGATCAGCGTCGCGCGGCGATCGTGGGGGACGCAGGCGAGCACCGGATCGGTCTCCAGCCCCTCGCCGTCGGCGAAATAGAGCCGGGTTGGCAGCCGCTTGATCACCCCGCGCCCAAACACCGACAGCGCGATGTGCGGCGCCTGGAGGCTGTGGCCGGGCCCCGGCACGCGGCCGGGACGGATGGTGCGGAACCGGTACACACCCCCGGCGTCGGTCGAGGCGCGACCGAAGCCGACGAAATGCGGGTCGATCGCGACATCGTCGCGAGGATCGTCGGCGCTGCGATAGCGGCCGGCGGCATTGGCCTGCCAGACTTCGATCATCGCATCGATCACTGGCGCGCCCTCGGCATCGAGCACGCGGCCGGCGATCTCGATCGTCTCGCCCGCGGGCGTGCCGGTGGGCGACGACAGGTTGAGCACCCAATGCGCCTCGTCGAACAGCTCCGGCCGCGCCCCCATGTCGGACTTGCCGACCAGGTCCGCGCCGCCCTTCCACGGCAGGCCGTAGTGGAAGAACGGCCCCACCGTCTGGCTGGGCGTCTGACCGAACAGGGCAGGATCGAGATTGTCCTGGCGCGGCGCCGTCTCGAGCGACTCGAGGTCAGTCATGGTGGTCGTCCTCGAATGGGGTCTGTTCGCGGCCCTTCAGCACCACGTCGAACAGATAGCCGAGCGCCCAGTTGGGCTCGGTGGTGTGGATGTCGAACCGGCTGACGAGCCGCTGGCGGTAGGGCATCGGCACGGCATTGGCGATCGGATCGATCTCGATCAGCGGATCGTCGGGGAAATAAAGTTGCGTCACCAGCCGGGTCGCGAAGGCAGGGCCTAGCAGCGACAGGTGGATGTGCGCCGGCCGCCAGGCGTTGCGGTGGTTGCCCCAAGGGTAAGCGCCGGGCCGCACCGTGACGAAGCGATAGCGCCCCTCGGCATCGGTCACCACGCGCCCCGCGCCGGTGAAATTGGGATCAAGCGGCGCGTCCCATTGATCGCGGACATGGACGTAGCGGCCGGCGGCATTGGCCTGCCAGATCTCCATCACCGTGTCGGGCACCGGGCGGCCCTGTTCGTCGAGCACCCGGCCCGAGACGACGATCCGCTGGCCGATCGGCGTGCCCCGGTGCTGGATGGTGAGATCGGCGAGCGCGGGCCCCATCAGCCGCTCCCACATCCCGCCAGGACCGGTCGTCTCGGTCAGCGTCTGCGGCGCGCGCACCGGCGGCTGGCCCGGCGCGCGCAGCACGGTGGAGCGATAGTCGCCGAACAGCGACGGCGGCGCGGCGGCGTCGTCGCGGAGATAGGGCGTCACCTCGGTCATGCCGCCACGCCCTCGGCCGCGAACGGCGCGCCGGTCTTCGCCCGCACCTCGTCCAGCGCCACGCCGGGGGCGAGCTTCACCAGCCGCAGCCCAGGCTTGTCGCACGCCAGCACGCACAGATCGGTGATGATCAGGTCGACACAGCCCCTGCCGGTCAACGGCAGGCTGCAATGCTCCAGGATCTTGGGCTCGCCGGCCTTGTTGGCGTGATCCATCACCACCACGACGCGCTTGACGCCGGCGACGAGGTCCATCGCCCCGCCCATCCCCTTCACCATCTTGCCGGGGATCGTCCAATTGGCGATGTCGCCGGCCACGCTCACCTCCATCGCGCCGAGCACGGTGAGATCGATATGGCCACCGCGGATCATCGCGAAACTGTCCGCGCTCGAGAAGAAGCTCGAGGTCGGCAGCGCGGTGATGGTCTGCTTGCCGGCATTGATCAGGTCGGGATCGGCCTCGCCCTCGTACGGGAACGGTCCCATCCCGAGCATGCCGTTCTCCGACTGCAAGGTGACGTCGACGCCGGCGGGGATGTAATTGGCGACCAGCGTCGGGATGCCGATGCCGAGGTTGACGTAGAAGCCGTCCTGCAGCTCGCGCGCCGCGCGCTGCGCCATCTGCTCGCGGGTCCAGCTCATCACGCAGTCTCCCGCTGGCGGACGGTCAGCTTCTCGATCCGCTTCTCGTTGACGGTGCAGAGCACGACGCGGTCGACGTAGATGCCGGGGGTGTGGATGCAATCGGGGTTAAAGCTGCCCGCCTCGACGATCTCCTCCACCTCAACCACCGTCACCTTGCCCGCGGTCGCCATCACCGGATTGAAGTTGCGCGCGGTCTTGCGGAACATCAGGTTGCCGGCAGGATCGGCGCGCCACGCCTTGATGATCGAGAGGTCGGCGCGAAGCCAGCTTTCCCGGACATACTCCTCGCCGTCGAAGGTCTCGACCGGCTTGCCCTCGGCGACGACGGTGCCGACGCCCGTCTTGGTGAAGAACGCCGGGATGCCCGCGCCGCCCGCCCGGATCCGCTCGGCGAGCGTGCCCTGCGGCGTCAGCTCCAGCGCGAGGTCGCCCGACAGATACTGCTGCTCGAACAGCTTGTTCTCGCCGACATAGGACGAGATCATTTTGGCGATCTGGCCGCTTTTCAGCAGCATCCACAGGCCGAAGCCGTCGGCCCCGGCATTGTTGGAGATCACCGTCAAATTGCCGACGCCGGCGGCGCGAATCTCGGGGATCAGGCTTTCGGGATTGCCCGACAGGCCGAACCCGCCCGACATGATCGTCATGCCATCGAACAGCACACCGTCTAGCGCGGTGGCGGGGCTGTCGTAGATCTTGCTCTTCATGCTGCCTCCAGCGGAAGTCCGACGTAATTCTCCGCCAGCGTGCGCTGCGCGGCCTCTGATCCCCGGATATAATCGAGTTCGGCCATCTGGATACGCCTGTCGAAGCCATCCATCGTGGGAAAGCGGTGGGTGACCGAGGTGAACCACCACGAGAAGCGCTCCGCCTTCCACACCCGCGCCAGCGCGCGCGCCGAATAGCCGTCGATCCCGGCATCCGATCGCTCTGCATAATGTTCGGCGAGTGCCTCGCCCAGCATGGTGACGTCCGACACCGCGAGGTTCATGCCCTTGGCGCCGGTCGGCGGCACGATGTGCGCGGCGTCGCCGGCGAGGAACAACCGGCCCCAGCGCATCGGCTCGGCGACGAACGAGCGCAGCGGCGCGATGCTCTTGTCGAACGAGGGCCCGCGCGTCACCTTCGCCGCGGCATCGGGGCCGAGGCGCAGGCACAGTTCGTCCCAGAAGCGGTCGTCGGACCAGTCGGCGATATCCTCGTCGGCGCCGCACTGGATGTAATAGCGGCTGCGCGTTGGCGAGCGCATCGAGGCGAGCGCGAAGCCGCGTTCGTGGTTGGCGTAGATCAGTTCGTGGTCGGCGGGCGGCACGTCGGCGAGGATGCCAAGCCAGCCGAACGGATAGACCCGCTCGAACGTCCGCAGCACCGATGCCGGGAGCGCCCCGCGGCTGACCCCGTGATAGCCGTCGCAGCCGACCACGAAATCGCAGTCCAGCGTCTGCGCGACGCCGTTTTCGCGCCAACCGACGCTCGGCCGATCGCCGTCCAGCCCCGCCAGTGCGACCTCCTCGGCGTTCCAAACGATCCGCAAGTCGCGCGCCTCGGCGGCGTCGAACAGGTCGCGCATCACCTCCTGCTGGCCATAGACCGTCACCGTCGATCCGCCGGTCAGCGCCGCCATATTGATGCGGAACAGCCGCCCGTCGAGCGCGATGTTGGTGCCGCGGTGGACCAGCCCCTCGCGGTCCAGCCGCGCGTCGAGCCCCAGCCGCCGCATCAGATCGACCGTCACCTGTTCCAGCACGCCGGCGCGGACCCGGCCTTCGACATAGTCGCGGTCGCGGCGTTCGATGACCACCGCGTCGATCCCGTCGCGGCGCAAAAGATGCGCCAGAAACATGCCCGCGGGGCCCGCCCCGATAATCGCCACTTGAGTGCGCACCGTCCGTCATCCTCCCGTCGGCGGTACGTCCGCCTGCGATTCGAAGGTGCGCGGAGGCAGGCGGACGCGCCATGCCGATCCCATCCGAACACTTGGACGATCCGACCGGGTCGGCTATGCAGGTAGCGTGACGATCGACGCCGTTCCCCGCTTCTATCTCTATGGGGAGCCTCACCAAGCGGTCGCCGAGGGGTTCATCCACCTCGAGCAGCTGGACGATCGGTCGCGCCCCAGCGAATGGACGATCCGCCCGCACGCCCATGCCGATCTGGTGCAGCTGTTCGTGATTGACACCGGCGGCGGGGCGATGCAGGTCGAGGACAAGACGCTGCTCTTCGACGCGCCGGCGCTGTTGCTGGTGCCCGCCGGGGTGGTCCACGGTTTCGCGTGGACCAGCGAATCGACCGGCGCGGTGCTGACGCTGGCGCGATCGTATCTGGACGAGATCGTCGGCCGCCACCCCGACTTGGCGGTGGTGTTCGCGCGATCGCTAGCGGTGCACGCGGACGAGGCTACCGTCGCCGCGGTGGCGCAGGCGAGTGAGACGCTGCGCCGCGAGCTTGGCTGGTCGACGCGTGGGCACCATGTCGCGGTGGAGGCGGCGTTGCTGGTGATGCTGGTTGCCGCGCTGCGGGCGCTGCCCGCCGACAGCGCCGACGCCGCGCCCGCCCCCGGCCAGCACGCCGCGCTGGTCGCGCGATTCCGCGCGCGCATCGAACAGCGCTTTCGCCTGCGCGAAGGTATCGCCAGCCACGCCGCCGCGCTTGGCACCAGCTCCACCAGCCTGCGCGTCGCCTGCGCGCGGATCGCTGCGCTGTCGCCCGCAGCGATGCTCGACCAGCGCGCGATGCTGGAGGCGCGGCGCGCGCTGCTCTATTCGAACCTGTCGGTGGCGGAGATCGGCTATGCGGTGGGGTTCGCCGACCCCGCCTATTTCACCCGCTTCTTCTCGCGCCACGCCGGCGTCTCGCCGCGGCGCTATCGGCGGGAGCGGTCGCAGGCCGAGCCGTCCGCCGATCGCCCACCCATCGCGAGCGAGAACGACCGCGACGGTGAGGCGCGGAGGCCGGACCCTCAGTCCTTGAGCGCGGCGATGGTCGCCATCAGCGCGACCGCCGCCCCCAGCAGCGCGCCATAGAGCGGCTTGTACGCCAGCACCGCGGCGAACCGCCAGTGCGCGGGGCCGAGCGGCAGCAGCAGCGCATTTACCGCCACCCCCAGCACCGCGACGGTCACCGCGATGACGAGCACCCGCACCAGCGCATGACGCGGCAGCCAGTTCGTGCCCGGCAGCGGCGCCACCGCCCCCGCCCGCACCCGCCGGCGGGTGAGCAGCGTGGGCACCAGGCTGCTCATCAGCGCGATCACCGCGCTCTGCGGCACCGCATCCATTACCAGCCCGCCGCGCCCCGCGACCGGAATCGTCACCGGCAGGCCGAACACCAGCAGCAGGAAGACGATGCTGAGCACCGCGCTGATTACCGCGGCGACGGCCATTTCGGTGGCGACATAGCCCCGGTGCGGCGCGGCTATCACGTCAGTGCTTCACGGGGCCGAGCAGGCCGTTGGTCTCCAGCCACAGCCGGAATTCGTCCATCACCAGCGTCGTGGTGGTGCCGGGCCGTCCGATGCCGAAGCCGTGGTCGCCGCGCTGATAGGCGTGGAGCTCGACCGGCACGCCCGCCTTCTTCCACGCCTCGACGATGCCGAAGCCCTGCTTGCCGAACAGCGGATCGTCCATCGCCAGAGCCGCGAACATCGGCGGCGCGCCCGCGGCCACCTTCACCGCGACCATCGGCCCGTAGATATAACCCATGAACGCCGGCCGCGCCGTGCCCTCGCCGGTCAGCACCGCCTGCAGCTCGGTCATCGCGCCCGCGGAAAAGCCCATCATGCCGACGCGCGCAGGATCGACCTTCCACCTTGCGGCGCCGTCGCGGACCAGCTTCAGCGCCTGGAGCGCGTCCTTGGCCGCATACGGCGCGGTGAGATCGGGCACTTTGTCCGAACTGGCGGCGGCGCCCATCGTCCGGCCGACCAGCGCCATGAACTCGCCCGTGTCGGCGGGCGTGGGGTTCAGCCGGTATTTCAGCACGAACGCGGCGATGCCGTGATCCGCCAGCCAGCGCGCGATCTGGAACCCTTCGGAATCCATCGATAGCGACAGGAATGCGCCGCCCGGCGCGATCACCACCGCCGCGCCCGTCGCCTTGGCAGAATCGGGCAGTACCGGTGTCATCGTCGGGACCGCGACGTTGCGCGCGGTGCGCGCGTCCATATGCGTACCATCCGGGAAATCGGCAGTCAGCCGCGCCCAGCTTTCGGGCACCGGCATCTTGGGCAGGTTGGCACCGGGATAGAGCGAGATCGCATCGGGCTGTGCCGGCACGGGAATAGGCTTCATGTCGAAACGCGGCCCCGGCCCGGGTCCTTGCGCAACAGCCAGCGTCGGCAGCGTCAGCGCGGCGGCGAGCAGCGCGTATCGGACGGTCTTAATCACAAGGCATTCCTCCGGGCGATCGCGCCGAGCACGGCGGCGCTAGGTTTGGGTGTCCGTTTGAAACTGGTGCGATCGACCGCGACGAGGCCGAGCTTGCCCTCATAGCCGCTGACGAACTCCCAATTGTCGAGCAGCGACCAGTGGATATAGCCCTTGATCGGCACGCCTTCGTCGATCGCGCGAAGCAGTTCGGGCAGCGCCTGGCGGATCAGCGTCGCGCGGACGGCGTCGTCCTCGGTAGACACCCCGTGTTCGCTGACCAGGATCGGCACCTTCGCGCGCGAATAGGCATAACGGCAGGCGTTCGCGAGCGACGGGCCGTACACTTCCGCGCCACTCTGGTTGAGAACCGCACCCTTGGGCGGGGGCAGCCGCCCTTCCGGCCCCCACAGCACGCGCTCGTAATTCTGCACGCCCATGAAATCGTCGTCGCGCGCGGCGTCGAGCCACATGCCGTAGAGCCGCGCGCGCGCAGCATCGCGGCCGGCGGGATCGCCCACCGCCTCGTCATCGAACATCGACAGAGAGAAGCCGACCGGCAGATCGGGCCGCACCGCCTTGATCGCCTTCCGCGCGGCGCGATGCGACGCCAGCAGGGCTGCCGACAGCGCGGGGATATCCTGCGTCTTCGTGGCGTTGGACACCGCCAGCCGATCGGTGCCGAGCGCCTTCGCCGCGCTGTCGAGCATCGCTGCGATGCCGAACGCAGCCTGGGGCGGCAGCACGACGCCCAGTACGCTCATGATGTTGGGCTCGTTCAGCGTGATCGCATGGTCGATCCCCGCGCCGAAATGCCGCGTCGCGCGCTCGCAGAATCGCGCGAACAGCGCCGGCGCGTCGGGGCTCAGCCAGCCGCCCTTCGCCGCCAGCCAGCGTGGCGCGGCATAATGGCTGTAGGTGACGACCGGCGCGATCCCGCGCTTGCGGCAGCCATCGACCATCGCCTTGTAGTGATCGAGCATCGCGACCGAGAATTCGCCCTCGGCGGGCTCGATCCGCGACCATTCGATCGAGAAACGATAGGTGTTCAGCCCCATCGCCTTTACCAGATCGAGATCGGCGGGCCAGAGTTCCAGGCTGTTGTCGGCATCGCCCGACTTCACCGCGAACACGCTCGGTCTGGTATGTTCGAGCAGCCACAGGTCGCTGTTGACCATGTTGCCCTCGGTCTGGATGCCCGAGGTCGCGGCACCCCAGCGGAAGCCCGTGGGGAAGCGCTTGCGCGCCTGCGCGAAGGCCGGCGCGGCGAGGAGCGCACCGCCCGTGGCAAGCCCCCCCGCGATCAGGGTACGACGGTCGACGGTCATGCAGGCTCCTTGGAAGACAGGTCGGCGACGAAGCCGAGGATCTGGTCGGTCAGCCGGGTATCGGCGGTGCCGATATGGCTGGCGAGGCTGAAATGATTGTGGCCGGCGACGATCTGCGCGGCCGGCAGCGCGCCGTGGCGTTCGAGCCGCGCGGCCAGCAACCCGATCGTCTCCGCCTGGAACCGCGGCGGATCATATTCGGCACAGGCGATGAACAGCGGCAGCGTCGTCTCGATCACCGCCTCGCGCGGCCAGCGCGTCGGATAGGCGTCGGCCTCGCCGTAATAGACGCCGTCGCGATCGTCGAGCGGGGTTAACCCGTAGAGCCCCGACATCAGCACCGCGCCCGCGACCCCCGCTTCGCTGCCGCGCAGCCGCAGATGCGTCGCGACATGCACCGCGCCCGCCGACGTGCCGGCGACGACGATCCGCGCGCGATCACCGCCATGTTCCGCCGCATGCTCGGCAAGCCAGTCGACCGCCGCACCGACATCCACGCCCCCCGCGGGCCAGCGATGGTCGGGCGCGAGACGATAGTTCATCACTGCACCCAGCATGCCGTGCCGCGCCGCCCAGCGCCCGACATTGGCGGCATAGGGATGGTCCGCGCTGCGCTTCTCGCCGCGCACGAACCCGCCGCCATGCACCCAGAGCAATATCGGCGCGGGGCCGTTGCCGTCGGGCCGGTACAGGTCGAGCGTCTGCCGCGGATCGTCGCCATAGCCGAGGTCCGCCGCGGAGACCGGCTGGCGCGCGGCCAGCCGGTCCTGCTCCTCGCGGTACAGGTCGTACACCGCCGCCAGCATCGCCGGGCCCAGCACGCGGCCCATCGCCGCGATGGCAATATGCTCGGGCACCGGCGCGTCGATCATCGCGGCGGGGCCGACAGCCGGACGAGATCGGCATCGTGGCCGATCCGCGCTTCGCTCTTCGTATCGAACACCAGCGTTGCGGGCTGCGCGGCCGTGTAGCGCGGCCAGCGCGGCACGCCGCGCGCATTGGGGTCGCCGGTGCGCGCGAACGCGATCCACGCGCTGCTCATCTCATCCGCCAGCCGACCGACCACGGGACCGCCGCCCAATGCCTGTTCCTCCTCGTCCGGATTGGCGAACACCAGCCCGATCTCCGACGAATGGCCCGCCGCCCATGTATAGTCGAGCACCGGCGATCGCCACGCGAACAGATAGGTATAGACCGGATCGCCCTGCGCCGCCTTCGCCGCCGCGGTCCGCAGCACGGCACCGCGCAGCCCCGTGTCGATCGTCGGCCAGACGCCCGGCGCAAGTGTCGGATAGGCCTCGCGATACGCCGCCGCCGACGCGTCCGCCTGGGGGCCGCGCGTCTTGCGCAGCCAGGCGAGCGCGTCCGCCTCGGTCCACCGCTCGTGCCCCGCGATCATCGGGTTCGGGACGTTGCCGAATTCGGACAGCGTGCTGCCGACCATCAGCGGCACGCCCTTCGACGCGGCGGGCGCGCCGGCGGCGAACGGCGCTTCGGTCAGGAAGCCGCCATCGACGACCGGCGACCAGTTGACGGTCGGAAAGCCGAGCGGCGCGCCGCCCTTGTTCTGCTCGGCGCTGACCTGGCGCAGCGCCTTGTCCGACGCCGCGACCAGCGCGTCGTACGGCAGCGTCGCGAGCTTGCCGACGTCGCGCGCCGACAGCCCGGCATTGGCGAGCGTCAGCGCCGCGACCCGCCGCGCGGTCGCCTGGTCGAGCGCCGCGGGGCCGAAGCCGCCCGGTGCGCCGCTCTGGATCACCGCCTTGCCGAACAGCCCCTTGGCAAGCGGCGAGGCGAGCAGCGCCGTCACCTTCGCGCCGCCCCCCGACTGGCCGAAGATCGTGACGTTCGCCGGATCGCCACCGAACCGCGCGATGTTGTCGCGCACCCATTGCAGCCCTGCGACGATATCGAGCATGCCGACGTTCGCCGATCCGGCATAATCCGGTCCATAGGCGGACAGGTCCATGAAGCCGAGCGCGTTCAGCCGGTGGTTGAGCGACACAACGACGACGTCGCCCTTGGCGGCGAGATTGGTGCCGTCATAGACGCCAAGTTCGTTCGATGATCCGCTGAAGAACCCGCCGCCGTGCAGCCACACCATCACCGGGCGTTTCTTCCCGTCCGCGGCGGGCGACCAGATATTGAGGTTCTGGCACGCTTCCGACGCGGGCCAGAAATGCGTGTCGGAGATGAACGTCTGCGGTTCGCGCAGCTCTGGGTTCACCGGCTGCGGGCAGATATTGCCGTAGGACAAGGCCGGGCGCACGCCCTGCCACGGCGCGGGCGCGTGCGGCGGCAGGAAGCGCTCGGCGCGGGCATAGGGGATTCCACGCCACGTCGATACGCCGCGCCGCACGAAGCCCTGCACCTGACCCGACGCCGTCGACACGACCGCCACATCCGCCGACGCCACCAGGCTCGGCCTGCTGTCGGGCGCGGCGGTACCGGCCGCCGCCCCCAGCAGTGCCGCGGCCACGCTCATCATGCCAACTGCCACGCGCATCAGAACCGCACCTCGCCCTGCAGACCGACCTGCCGGAAGGACTGGGTGGTCAGGATCTGCCCGACGCCCGCGGTGCCGTCGGGGAAGTTGAGGAAGCGGATCGCGGGTTCGTGGTTGTTGGTCAGGTTGCGGACGAACACGCCCAGCGACCAGGCACCATCCGAATCGCGGATGCCGACGCGGCCACCGACCGTCGCGTGATCGCCATAGATCGCCGCCGCGTTGGTCGATGCCGCCAGCCGCAGCTTGGACTTGTAGACCGCATCCGCCGCGACGAACGCCTCCAGCCCGCCGATCGGCTGGGTGAACTCGCTGGTCGCGGTCACCTTCCATTCGGGTGCGTTGGCCAGCTGCTGGCCGCCGAGCTGCGAGCCGTCCTGCCCGGCGAACCCGCCGGGATAGGTCACCTTGTTCCATATCCCGCCGAGGTTGAGCGACAGCTGGCGCGTCGGCCGACCGAACAGGTTCATCTCGACGCCGCGCGAATGCACGCCCGAGATGTTCTGCGGCAGGCAGTTGATGCCGCCGGCAGCGGCAGGCACGCATTGCTGACCCTGATAGTCCTTCAGCGTCGTGTAGAATCCGCTGAGGTCCGCGCCGAGCCTGCCGCCGAACGTGCTGGCCTTCAGTCCCGCTTCGTAGGCGGTCGGGATCTCGGGCCGGATGATCACCGGCACGGCATTGACGTCGGTCGGATCGCCAAGCGCGATCTGCCCGCCCTTGTAGCCGCGCGACACCGTCGCATAGGCGGTCAGGTCGTGCGAGAATTCATACTGCGCGCCGCCCTTCCACGACACGTTGGTGGTGTTCAGCTTGGGCCGCCGCGAGGGTGCCAGCGCGCCCAGCGTCGTCACCTCGACGCCCAGCCGCTCGGCGGTGAAGCGTCCGCCCGCGATCAGGTTGAAGCGCGGCGCGACATGGATCGTCGCCTGCCCGAACATCGCCATCGAATCGTCGGAGATGTCGCTGTTGTTGCCCGGCGTGATCGACTGGATCGGCGGCGCGAACGGGATCGGGATCGTCACCAGCACCCGCTCCGGATCATTATGCTGCCGGTAGCGCGAATAGAACAGGCCGCCGGTATATTCGACCGTGCTGCCGGTCGGCGAAGCGACGCGCAACTCCTGCGTGAGGAGCGAGCTCTGGAACGGCTTGGGTCCGTCGAGGATCTGGCCGGGACCGGGATTGGGGACCAGCCCCAGGCTCGGAACCGTCGTGACGCCGATGCGGCTGAGCAGCGGATCGAGCCGGAAGATGTTGAGCAGTCCCGAGCTATCCTGATGGCGATAGGACGAGATCGACGTGACCGTGAACGGTGCCGCCTCGTAATCGACCTGCAACGAAGTGCCCCAGGTCGTCGACCGGGTGAATCCGGGATTGGCGCTGCAATAGTCGCGGTTGCCCGCACCCGGCGTCACCCCACAGCTTGCCGCGGCGGCGTTGACGCTGACCGTGCCGGGCGGGAAGATCGGGTTGCCCGGCGCGATCGCCTGCGTGTCGCCGCGGTACAGCACGAAGAAGTCGACGCCCTTGTCGCGCACGCGGCTGATATCGCCGATCAGGTTCACGCTGACCTTGTCGGTCGGCTCCCAGCGCAGCCGCGCACGGCCGTTATAGGTGTGGTGCGGATCATAGTCGCCGGTCAGCGTGTTGCGATCGACGCCCTGCGTCAGATTGACGTTGCCCGACACGCGCAGCGCGGCGTTGGCGGCGATCGGCACGTTGACGACGGCCTGCACCAGCTGGCGGCCGAAATCCGATCCCGCCTTGCCGGCGTCCGACAATTCGGTGCGCGCACGGACCGACCACACGCCGAACTCGGGCGGCGTGGTCGAGATGTTGATCACACCCGCCGAGGTGGTCAGCCCGAACAGCGTGCCCTGCGGCCCCTTCAGCACTTCAACGCGGTTGATGTCGAATAGATCGCCGATGTTGGTGTTGCCCTGGCTGACGCCGTCGACGACGATGCCGACCGCACCGACCGCGCCCTGCTGGAACGACTGCGTGCCGATACCGCGGATCTGACCGCCGCCGCCGACGCCCTGCCCCGGCGCGCCCGAGATTTCCAGCGAGGGCGCGACTCGCGCCAGGTCGGACACGGTGTTGACCTGCTGGCGTTCGAGCTCGGCACCGGTCTGCACGGTGACCGACTGCGGCACGTCCTGCAGGCGCTGCGCGCGGCGCTGCGCGGTGACGATGATATCGCCACCCTGGTTGTCGGGCGCAGCGGCGACCTCGGCGGTCGGCCCGGGCGCGGCGGCATCGGGCGTCGGCGCGGTCTGCGCGGCCGCGGGCATCGCGAGCGCGGCAATGCTGGCGGTGGCCAGCAGCGGCATCATCGAAATCATCTTCATAATCCTCTCCCTTCGGTTGTCGGCGGCACTCTGCGGCGGCGCCCTCGTTGTTCAGTCCTCGGCGGCGATGATGTTGGTCAGCGTTCCCACAGGCCCGATATCCACGGTCACGGTGTCGCCCGCCTTCATCCACAGCGGCGGGGTGCGCTTGGCGCCGACGCCGCCCGGCGTGCCGGTGGCGATCACGTCGCCCGGCGACAGCGGCGTGAAGGCGGAGACGTAGGCGATGATCTTCGCGATAGAAAAGATCATGTCGCGGATCGGCTGATCCTGGACGATCTCGCCGTTGAGCCGGGTCGTGACATGCACGTCGCTCAGGTCGCCCGCCTCGGCGGCGGTGACGAGCTTCGGCCCGAACCCGCCGGTACCGGGGAAGTTCTTGCCCGGGATGAACTGCGTCGTATGCCACTGCCAGTCGCGGATGCTGGCGTCGTTGAAGCACGCATAGCCGGCAATGTGGTCCAGCGCGTCGGCCTCTTCGATATGACGGCCGCCGCGACCGATCACGATCGCGAGCTCGCCTTCGAAATCGAGATTGCCCGACACCTTGGGCAGCAGGATAGGCGCGCCATCGGCGACCAACGTGTCGGCGAAGCGCGTGAAGATCGACGGATGCTCCACCTTCGCCCGGCCGGTCTCCTGCCGATGGCTCTCGTAATTATGGCCGACGCACAGGATCTTGGCGGGATCGGCGATCACCGGCAGCAGCGTGACGTCGGCGAGCGCGACGGTGTCGCCGCCCTCAAGCGCGTCGAGGTCCCCCGCGACGATCGCCGCCTTCAGGCTGGCCGCCGCGTGCCCCAGGTCCAGGATGCGGTCGCCGTCGAGGCGGCCGAAGCTCGCCGTGCCGTCCGCGCGGCGGAAGCTGACATACGCCATGTTACTGAGTTCCTTCTGGTGATTGGGTCATGCCGCCATCTCCGCCAGCGGGGCGAGGGCAAGCGCATTGCGCGCCGCGTCGATCAGCGCGGCGGCGTCGCCCGGTGCGGTGCCGAACGCATAGGAATCGGGGCGCACCAGCACCGCGGTCGCGGCGCGTTCCGCCAGCCAGCGCGCGAGCGTGCCGTCGTCGGCGATATCGGCCACGTCGACTACCGACACCGCGATCGGCGCGAGCCGTGCGGCGGCGGTGTGCGCGGCGGCGACATTGCCCTGCACGAACAGCCGCCAGCCGCCGCCGACGACATCGTCGAGCAATCGCCCGTCGACCCAGGGCTGGACGAACCGCTCGCCCGCGCCCGGCGTGCCGGCGGCGATCACGCCGTCGCGATAGGCCGGGATCAGGTCCGCCGCGGTGCCGGTCGCGCCGGACCGCGCGCGCTCGCGCATCGCCTCGTCGCGTGCAGCGGCGAGGCCGGGATCGAGTTCGCAGATATAGCGCCCGGCATCGACCGCGGCGGTGACGACGCTGCGCACATGCGGATCGCGTTCTGGCTGATAGCTGTTGAGCAGCGCCGGATCGGCCAGCCCGCGCACGACCAGGTCGAGCTTCCACACCAGGTTCGCGGCATCGCGCATGCCGTGGCACATGCCCTGCCCGAAGAAGGGCGGGGTCTGGTGCGCGGCGTCGCCCGCCAGGAACACCCGGCCCTCGCGCCAGCGCTCGGCGATCAGCCCGTGGAAGCGATAGGTCGTCGCGCGGACGATGCGGTGCGGCACGCCGCCCAGATACGGCTCGATCAGCGCGGCGACGCGGTCGGCACGCATCATCACGGCATCGTCCTCGCCGGGCAGCAGCATGAATTCCCAGCGGCGGATGTTGCCACGCCCCGGCACGATCGTCGCCGGCCGCTTCGGATCGCACATCATCACCGACAGCTGCTGGATGTCCGCCGCCTCTGGCACGCCCCACAGATCGGGGAAGCGCACCGGCCCGTCGACCTCGGCATCGACCACCAGCCACGGCTCCTCGAAATCGAGATCGTCGAGCGCGATGCCGAGCAGCTTGCGCACCTGACTGCGCGCGCCGTCGGCGGCGATCACCCAGCGCGCGCGCATCTGTGCCGGGCCATCGACGCCGCTCAGATGCAGCGTGACGCCGTCGGCATCCTGGTCGAACGCGGCGAGTTCGACGCCCATCGCCTGCGTGACGTTCGGAAAGCGCGCCAGCCCCTCGCGCAGTCGCTGTTCGAGTTCGGGCTGATAGAAGAAATAGTCGTTGGCCCAGCCGAACGGTTTCGGCCGTCCCGCGGTGCCCATATAGCGGATCACGCCGTGATCGGCACCGACGTGCAGATGGCCCTGCGTCTCGCGCATGCCCGGTGCGATCGCCTTGGCAAGGCCCGCCGCCTGGAACAACCGCATCATCTCATGGTCGAGGTGCACCGCGCGCGGCAGCGGATGCGCGGTCGCGTCGCGGTCGATCACCAGCACCGACAGCCCGGCCTTCGCGGCGAGGTTGGCGGCCAGCGCACCGACCGGCCCGCAGCCAATGATCGCCAGATCGAACAGGGACGCGTCGCTCACCGGCTATGGCCAAGGCGCATGCAGCGCTTCGCAATGTGATGGTCGAACGACATCGAAACCCCTCCAGATCCGCTCTTCCCGGCGGTGGAGCCTGTGTGATCCGGCATAGCAATAATGTAAAATACTGGTTTTTAGCACGGCCATAGGATCAGGCTATGTCAGTCGGCGACGATCGCTGCCACGAACTGGCTGCCGAGTTCCGACAATTGCCGCCCCGCCAGCGTGCGGATGCCGATCGTCCGCGTGATCGGCACGTCGGCGATCGGGATCGCACGGAGCAGGCCCATCGACAGCTCCGCCTCCACCACGCCGCGCGGCAGCACGGTCACGCGCTTGCCGCGACGGACGATCGCCTTCGACGTCAGCAGCGAATCGCAGCGGATCACGTCGGCGGGCAAGGTCGTCTCCGCGGCGAGGAACAACGCGTCGATCTGGCGGTGGAATGCGCCCGCCGCCTGCGGCAACACCCAGCCGAGCGACGCCACTTCCTTCAGCGATACGACCGGCCCCAGATGCGCATGCGCCCGCCCGACGATCAGCGAGAAGGGATCGCGCGCGATCGAGCGCTCGATCATATCGGACGGCGGCGGCTCCAGCCCCGTGGTCACCACCGCGACCTCGATCTCGCCGCGGCGGAGGAGGTCGGTCAGCTGCGCATCGGCCTGTTCGATCACCGTCAGCGCCATGTGATCGGCGCGCTCCATCCGCGCGATCGCGGAGGGCACCAGGCTGACCAGCGCGCCGGGCGTGCCGCCGATCCTGAGCGGTCCGCGAATGCCGGTGCGCGCCAATGCCACCGCCTCCTCGGCATCGGCGAGCAGCACCTCCATCATCTCCGCGCGCCTGAGCAGCGCCTCGCCCGCCGGCGTCAGCGAGATGCCCTGTCGCCCGCGCTCGAACAGCCCGCCACCCAGGCTCCGCTCGAGCTGCGCGATCGCGACCGACACCGATGGCTGCGAAATGTTGAGCCACCGCGCCGCTCCACTGATCGATCCCTCGCGACATACCGCCAGGAACGTGCGCAGGATCCGCGGATCGATCATCATGCTCTCCTGAAGGCATAGGCAATTCCTATGCTTCCCTACGAATCGCGTATTTGCCAGATATGGCCGCGGCACGCCATACCGTGCCCGCGCCGCAGACGACGGCGAGGATGAGAGGATTTGAAATGGCCAAGTTTCCGGTCGCGGGCTTGCGCAGCGTCGATGTGATGGTGCCCGATCTCGCCGCCGCAGCCGCATTCTACACCGATGTCTGGGGCCTGACCGTCGCTGACCGCACCAGGACGAGCGTCTGGCTGCGCGGCACCGGCGGCGACGCGCAGATCTTCGCGCTGCATGCGGGTGATGAGAGCGCAATCCGGTCGATGACCTTCCGTGCCGCGCTGGAAACCGATCCGCACGTGCTCGTCGCCGCGATGGTCGCCCGCGGTGCAGAGCGGCTCGATGCTGGTAAAACAGCCGATGAGCCGGGTGCCGGCACGATCCTGGCGGTGCGCGACGCACAGGGCCGCACGATCCGCATCGTCCATGACGACATTCTAGCCGTACCGCTCGCACCCGACCCGGATCGCCCTGAGCGGCTGGCGCACGTCAACATCAACAGCGACGACGTGATGCGCGATGCCGACTTCTATACCGGGGCGCTGGGCTTCACGCTAACCGACCGTTCGAAGATGATGGCGTTTGTGCGCACCAACAGTGACCATCATTCGGTCGTGATCGCCGACGCGCCGGTTAACACGCTCAACCACATCGCGTTCCAACTTCCCGAATGGGAGGGCGTGATGCGCGCCGCCGGGCGAATGGTCGACCATCACTTCCCGATCGGCTGGGGCCCCGGCCGCCACGGCCCCGGCAACAACGTGTTCGCCTATTTCGTCGACCCGTTCGGCTTCGTTGTCGAATATACCGCAGACGTGCTGCAGGTCGATGACGGCTATCGCGCGGGAGGACCGGACGACTGGACCTGGCCCGCCGGCCGCACCGACCAATGGGGCATCGCCCCGCCCAAGACGGTGGAATGTAAGGCGGCGCAGCTCGCCATCCCGTTCGCCCGACCCGAAGGAGAGAGACAATGACCGACACCACCACCCTACCCGGCACTATCCCTTATGTTCTGCGCGCCGGCGAAGGCCTGTCGCATCTCGTCGCCGGACAGGTGATCCGCACGCTCGCCGGGGTCGATCAGACCGCCGGCGGGTTCGGCGCGGTCGTGGCCGAATGCCCGCTCGATCGCGGCCCCATCCCGATGCACTGGCATGAACGCGAGCACGACACCTGGTTCGTCACCCGCGGCCGCCTGCAGGTATGGGGCGACGGCGAATCGCGCGTCCTCGCGCCCGGCGACTTCGCCTATGTCCCGCCGCGCGTACACCACAGCTATCGCAGCGTCGCGCCGCGCACGCAGTTCTTCGGCATCGTGGCACCCGGCGGCTGGGAACAGTTCTTTGCGGATGCGGGCGAAGTCTGGGGCATGACCGGCCTGCCGCCTGAGGGCCATCCGTTCGATTTCTCTCGCATGGGCCCGGCGATGGGCAAGCACCGCATCATGCGCGTCGAGGACGCCGTCTATGCCGAGGCGACACCGATCGGCGCGGGTGACCAGCGGCTGCCCGAGGGCCCGTCGCCCTATTTCCTCGAAGCCGGATTCGGCTCGCGGCACAGTCTGCTCGGTCATCTGTCGACCGCGATCCTGACGGGGGCGCAGAGCGACGGCAAGGTTGACATGCGCGTAATCGAGGGGGGGCGCGGTGCCGCGCTGCCGACGCTCAGACATAGCTCGACCCATGTCTTCGTCTACGTGCTGGAGGGGCGGCTGAGCGTCACGTTGGACGGCCTTACGCATGACCTTTCGGGCGGCGATGCGGTCAACATCCCTGCGGGGACGGCTTACGCCACCGAGGTGCTGGGCGGTACCGCGCGCTGGCTGGCGACGAGCAGCGGCGGCAATGGCGGCACCTTCTGGACCGCGGGCGCCGAGAGCCGCGCGTTCAGCTTCGCGCTCGATGGCGACCTTGCCGCCGATCGCGATCGGCTAGCGGGGCTCGACGGCATCGACGTGACGGCCGGCTGACGGCCATGGCGACGCTCTCGATCGGCACCACATTCTCCGACCGGGTCGAGGCATTGCTCGACGGCCGCGTCGCCATCGAAGGCCACGCGGCCGAGATCCGCATCGTCGAGGCGCAGACGCTGTTCCGCCAGGTGATGCGCGAGGCGGCGTACGACGTCGCCGAGCTGTCGATGGGATCGCACATCGCGCGCGTGGCGGCGGGCAAGCGCGATTACGTCGCCGTGCCGGTGTTCCTGTCGCGCAGCTTCCGCCACGCCAACCTCTACGTCCGCACCGATCGCGGCATCGACCGGCCGGAGGATCTCGCCGGCCGCCGCATCGGCACCGTCGATTACCAGCAGACCGCGGGGCTGTGGCTGCGCGGGATGCTCGCCGACGATCACGGCGTCACCCGCGGATCGATCGACTGGGTCGCGGCGGGGCTCCACGCGCCGGTGCTCGAGAACCGTGCGGCGATGATGCTGCCAGACGGTATCCGGGTCGAGCGCTCGGCCGGGACGCTCGACGCGCTGCTCGCGGAGGGCGCAATCGACGCGGTGATGAGCCCCGGCGCGCCGCGCTGCTTCCTCCAAGGCACCGCGCCGGTCGCACGGATGTGGCCCGAGCCGCGCATCGCCGAACTCGGTTACTGGCGGCGCACGCGGCTGTTCCCGATCATGCACGTCCTGGTCGTGCGGCGCGCGCTGGTGGACGCGCATCCCGACCTGCCGCACGCGCTCCACGCCGCGTTCGAGGAGGCGCGCCGCCTCGCCGCCGCCGATCTGATCGCGCGCGATTTCCCCAAGGTCGCGCTGCCCTGGCTGTCCGATCACGCCAATGCGGCGCGTGCCGCGCTCGGCGGCGATCCCTGGACCTATGGGCTGGAGGCGAACCGCGCGACGCTGGCGACGATGCTGCGCTATGCCGAGGCCGACGGGCTGACGCCGCGGCGGCTAACCCCGGACGCGCTGTTCGCCTGACCGCGGCAGCATAAGCAGCGCGGCGAACGCGACCAGCGATCCCGCCGCCATCGCCACCGCCACCGCCTGCAAGCTCCAGCCCGCCTGGAACATCGCGCCTGCCGCGATCGGCCCCAGCGCCGCGCCGCCGCGCCCCAGCCCGATGACGAAGCCGGTGCCGCCGCCGCGCACCGCCGCCGGAAATCCCTGCGCCACCAGCGCATACAGCCCGACCATGCAGGCATTGGTGCAGAACCCCGTGATCCCCGCGACCAGCGCCAGCGTCGCCAGGTCGCCGTAACCCCGCCCGAACACCGCCACCATCGCCGCGGAGGCAAGCAGGCTCACCGCCATCAACGGCCTCACCCCGGCCTTCACCGTCGCCAGCCCGAACGCGACGCCGCCCGCCAACCCGCCGATATTCGCCCAAACCAGCACGCCCCCGGCGCGCGCCGCGCTGAACCCCATGTCGACGACGATCTTCGGGATCCATTTGAGCATGAAATAGAATGTCATCAGCTGCGCGAAATAGGCGATCGTCAGCAGGATCGTGGTGCGCGCGAGCACGGGCGTGAACAGCTCCGCGACCGGCACCCCGCCCGTCCCCGTCGCGACCGGTAGCGCCTCGACCCGCGCATGCCGCATCCGCGCCAGCACCGCATTGACCCGCGCCAGCGCATCGGCCCGCCTGCGCTGCACCAGGAAGCCGATCGATTTGGGCAGCAGCCACAGCGCCAGCGGCAGGCACACCGCCGTCATCCCCGCGCCCAGCGCGAACACGCTGCGCCAGCCATGGCTCGCCAGCAGCATCGACGCGATCGCGCCGCCGACCACCGCGCCGAGCGGATAGCCCGCCGCCATGATCGCCACCGCCAGCGACCGCCGCCGCGCATTGGCGAGCTCGGCGACCATCGCGTTGGTGCAGGCGAGCATGCCGCCGATCCCTAGCCCCGTCACGAACCGCACCACGAGCAGCGCCCCCACGCCCGCCACCTGCGTCGTCGCCGCCATGCCCAGCGCCATGACGATCAGGCAGCCGAGGATCGTCGGTCGCCGCCCCGCGCGATCGGCGACCGCGCCCAGCGCCACCGATCCGACCGCCATGCCGATCAGTTCCATCGACAGCACGACGCCCAAGGCCGCGAGGTCGATGCCCCATTCCGCTGCGATCCCCGGCGAGGCGAAGCTGATCGCCAGCACGTCGAACCCGTCGAGCGCGTTGAGCAGCACGCACAGGCCGATCGCGACGATCTGCGGCGCCGTCATCGGCGCTTCGTCGAGCAGGCGGCGCGGATCGGTCATGGCGGGCTCCTTCAGGCCGGATCGACCAGCATCAGCGCATCGAGCGCGACCGCGCCCTGCCCCTGCGGATAGAGGATCACGGGGTTGAGGTCGATTTCGCGCACGTCTGCATTGGCCTGCATCACCGCGGCCAGCCGCTCGACCAGCGCGGCAAGCGCATCGACGTCGAGCCTCGGGCCGCCCCGCCAGCCGTCGAGCAGCGCGCCGCTGCGCAAGCCCCGGATCGCCGCGACGATCTTTTCGCGCGTCGTTCCCGGCGCGACCAGCGTCACATCCTTCAGGATTTCGGCCTGCACCCCGCCGAAGCCGACCAGCACCGCCGCGCCCCAATCGGGGTCGCGCCGCGCGCCGACGATCGTCTCCAGCCCACGCGCACCCATCGCCTCGACCAGGATGCCGTCCAGCGCGACGCCGGGCAGATACGCGCCGACGTCCGCGGTCATCCGCTCCCATGCCGCCGCCAGCGCCCCCACATCGGCGATCCCCACCGCGACGCCGCCGGCATCGCTCTTGTGGCTGAGTTGAGGCGACTGCGCCTTGAGCACCACCGGATAGCCGATCGCCGCGGCGGCGGCCTGCGCGCCGGCCATATCGGTCGCCAGTTGCGCCACCGGAAACACGAACGCCGCCTTGGCCAGCAGCGCCTTGGCGCAATATTCGGGCACCACGCCCCCCGCCATCGGCAGGTCGAGCATCGGCCCCGCCGCGTCGTCCGTCATAACCGGCGCGGTCCGCGCCACCAGCCGTGCGACGGCGCGCAGCGCGCGTTCGGGCGACGGGAAATACGGCACCGACAGCGCGCGCAACGCGGCGACGTCGGCGGCCGGGATCGGCGCGCCCTCGTCGAGTCCGGCGAAGATCACCGCCTTGCCGGCTCCCTCACCCAGCGCGCGAAGCAGCGGCGGCACCTTGATCCCCGTCGTCACCGGATCGGTCTGGATGATCCCCATCACCACGGTCCCGATACGCGCGTCGCCGAGCAGAGCCGTCAGCGTCCGCGCGTACAGGTCCGGCTCGACCAGCCCCTGCGCGGTCATGTCGAGCGGGTTCGACACCCCTACGAAGTCAGGCAACGCCGCGCGCAGCGCCGGCGAATCCGCATCGCCCAGCGCCGGCAGCGACAAGGCGAGGTTCTCGGCCAGATCGAGCATCAGCGCCTTGAACGCCCCCGATTCGCCCAGCACCGCGACCCCCGCCTCGGGCAGCATCGGGCATCGCGCGGCGATCTCGGCGATGTCGGCGAGTTCCTCCAGCGTCTCCGCGAACACCACGCCCGCGCCCGCGACCAGCAATCGCATGAGGTCGTAATCGCCTGCCATCGCGCCGGTATGCGTCGCCGCACTCTCGCGCGCCGCGCCCGATCGGCCGGGATGGAGCAGCACGATCGTCTTGCCCGCCGCATGCGCCGCGCGCGCCGCCGCCAGGAAGCGCGCGGGCTTGCGGAACTGCTCGACGATCATCGCGATCACCTGCGTCCCGGGCTCCTCGACGAGCCATTCGACATAGTCCTCGACGCCGCTCGCCGCCTCGTTGCCGGTCGATACCGATACCGTCAGCCCCAGGTCGCGTGCCTGGAACACCGTGCCCAGGACCGCCGCCATCGCCCCCGATTGCGAGACGATGCCGATCCCGCGCTGCCCCGGTGCCGGCGGCGACACGCGCGTCTCGACGAAGGTCAGCGGCGCGCCAGACAGATGGTTGACCAGCCCCAGGCAGTTCGGCCCCTCGATCACCATCCCCGCCTCGGCAGCGATCGCGGCGATCTCCTGTTGCTCGGCCAGCCCCGCCTCGCCCCCTTCGGCAAAGCCCGCGGAGAAGATCACCGCCGCGCCCACGCCCCGCGGCGCGAGCTCGCGCACCGCGGGCAGCACGCCCGCGCGGGGAATCGCCAGTACCGCGACGTCGACGCCGTCGGGTAATTCGGCGATGTGCGGGAGGCACGGGCGCCCCGCGATCGTCTCTCGGTTCGGGTTGATCGGATAGACCTCGCCCGCAAAGCCGTTGCGGTCGAGATTGGCGATCACCGACGCGCCGAGCGCACCCGGCTTGTCCGACGCCCCCACCACCGCGACCGATCGCGGCCGCAGCAACCGCTCGATCCCGACCCGCGCTCCAACCCACTCCTCGACCGCCCCCGTCACGCTCAGGCCTGCTGCTTAGACTTGTCGTACGCGCCGAGCCCCGGCTTGAACGTCTTGTCGTCGATGAACTGCCGGATGCCCTCCTTGCGGCCCTCATTGTCGTAGCTGTTGGCGGCCTCCTGTGCGCGGATCAGGAAATCCTCGGCATTGTCATAGGTCATTTCGCGCACGCGGCGGATCGCATCCTTGGTCGCCTTCAGCGCCACCGGGTTCTTGCCGAGCAGCACGTTCGCGACCGCGGTCACGCGCGCCTTCAATCCGTCCAGCGGCACCGCCTCGTTGACCAGGCCCCATTCGGCCGCGGTCTTGCCGTCGACATTCTCGCCCATCATCGCGTGGTACATCGCCTTGCGGAACGGCAGCAATTCCACCGCCACCTTCGATGCGCCGCCGCCGGGCAGGATGCCCCAGTTGATCTCACTGAGCCCGAACTGCGCCTCGTCCGCGGCGAACGCCAGGTCGCACGCGAACAGCGGGCCATAGCCGCCGCCGAAGCACCAGCCATTGACCATCGCGATCGTCGGCTTCTGATACCAGCGCAGCCGCCGCCACCAGCCATAGCTCTCGCGCTGCGCCTGCCGCGACGCGCCGAGCCCTTGCGCCTCGGTCTCGCGGAAATATTCCTTCAGGTCCATGCCCGCGGACCACGCGCTGCCCTCGCCCGTCAGCACCAGCACGCCGACATCGTCGCGATATTCCAGCAAGTCGAGCACGCGCATCATCTGCCGGTTGAGCCTGGGGCTCATGCAATTGCGCTTTTCGGGGCGGTTGAAGCTGACCCAGGCGATGCCGTCCTCGATCATGTAGGCGACGGTGTCTTCCTCAATACGGTCGGTCATGTAGGGTAAGGCTCCGCGGAAAATCAGATGGGGAAATGGCCGGGCTGCGTCTCGATCGTGATCCAGCGCAGCTCGGTAAAAGCGTCGATCCCGGCGCGGCCGCCGAAGCGGCCATAGCCCGACGCGCCGACCCCGCCGAAC
>Ga0308170_10001060_pt1 | contig 28505 bp, 35 predicted proteins | sample PhyBR2_2_FD_202136 | JGI IMG/M metagenome (GOLD analysis project Ga0308170, IMG submission 202136) | Phyllosphere microbial communities from UC Gill Tract Community Farm, Albany, California, United States - DLSLSB.R2 | ecosystem: Host-associated > Plants > Phyllosphere > Unclassified | place...
TCCTTAGCGACCGTAGCTGACACGCTCCCTCTACAGACATCGAGTTTGCCGAGCGCTTCTCGTACTACGGCTCGACGGTCGTCTTCACCAACTTCATCCAGCGTCCCCTCCCTCCCGGCTCGACGACGGGCGCGACGACGGGTCCCGACCAGCAGGCGGGCGCGCTCGGCATGGGACAGAAGGCGTCGACCGGCTTGACTACGGCGAACCAGTTCTGGGTGCGTCAGAGCGTTCGCACCGTCCCGACGACGGGCGAAGCCCCCGCTCGAGCCTCGCTGACTCCCTGCCTCCTCCTCCTGCTTCCAGGTCTACGTTATGCCCCTCGTCGGCGCCTATCTTGCCGACAGTTTCTGGGGCCGGTACAAGACGCTGTGCGTGGCCATCCTCATCGCGCTCATCGGCCACGTCGTCCTCATCGCCGCCGCGGCGCCATCGGTCATCAAGAACCCGGACGTCGCCATCGGCGTCTTCGCCGTGGCCATCATCATCATGGGTGCCGGCACCGGCTGGTTCAAGTCGAACGTGTCGCCTATGATCGCCGAGCAGGTCGCGTCGCACCCGCTCTACGTTCGCACCAACAAGGACGGCTCGAGGGTCCTCGTCGACCCGGCTCAGACGACCGCCCGCATGTACAACTGGTTCTACCTCGCGATCAAGTACGTCGAGCCTCTCTGACCGTCGTGACGAGCTGTTGAGCGTCGCGGCGAGCTCTGTGGACGTCGTGGCGAGCTCGAGGCTGACGAACCTCCCCCTCTTCTCCCTGCAGCGTCGGCGCCCTCACTGGTCAGCTCGGAATGTCATACACAGCCAAAAATCAGGGTTACTACATGGCATTCCTCCTCCCGACCATCGTCTTCGCGACGACGCCCATCGTCATGTGGCTCGGCCGCAACCGGTACGTGCAGACCAAGCCGGCGGGCTCGGTCCTCGGCAAGGCGATGCGCATCCTCTCGATCGGGTTCAAGAATGCCGGCTGGTCGCCCAAGAAGTGGTACGCTGCCGGCTTCTGGGAGCACGCTCTCCCTTCGCGCATCCCGGTCGCCGAGCGCCCGTCGTGGATGGTCTGGGACGACACGTTCGTCTGGGAGGTCCGCCGCGGCTTCAAGGCGTGCCAGGTCTTCAGCTTCCTCCCGCTCTACTGGCTCACCTACAAGTACGTCCCTCTCTCGCTCGTCGACGTCGACCTTCTCAAATCGACCTTCTCAAGTCGTCCTTCCTCGACTAATACGACGTCCCACACAGCCAAATCAATAATAACTTGACGTCTCAGGCCGGCGTGATGCGCACCAACGGCATCCCGAACGACGTACTGAGCAATCTGAACCCTTTTGCGCTCATCAGTACGTCTCGCTCTCACTCCCTCGTCGCGCACCCTTCTTTCGCTCCCTCCTCGCGCTCGTGCTCCCTCCTCGCGCTCGTGCTCCCTCCTCGCGCTCGTGCTCCCTCGCCGCGCTCACGCACCATAATATCGTCCCGAGACACGTGCTGACGCCCCTCGACGACGTCGCCCAGTCCTCCTCCCGACCATGGACCTCTTCGTCTACCCCGCCCTCCGCCGCGCCGGCATCAACTTCTCGCCCGTCAAGAAGATTGCGGCGGGTTTCCTCTGTGGTACCGCTGCGATGGTGTGCGCCGCCGTCGTCCAGCACGAGATTTACAAGCGCTCGGCCTGCGGCAACGAGGCGGCGACGTGCGAGGAGGAGCCGTTCGTCGACCTCAACGTCTGGATCCAGGTGCGCCCTCCTGCTTTCTAGTCTCGAGACACGCTCCACGCAGATTCAAAAGGTCAGCGGGAACCTGAGGAGGGCGCACAGGTCCGACGCCGAAGCTGACCGTCCCCTCCCTCGTTCCTCCCTCTCTCGCCTCCCTCCCTCTCCCTCCCACTCGACACCCTGCTGCAGACGCCGTCCTATGTCCTCATTGCACTGTCGGAGGTCTTTGCTAGCGTCGTCGCGCTAGAGTACGCCTACACGAAGGCGCCCAAGTCGATGCGGTCGATGGTCATGTCGATCGCCCTCTTCACGACCGCCCTCTCTGCCGCGCTCGGCGAGGCCTTCCTCCCGCTCTCCGAGGACCCGAACCTCGTCATCAACTACGCCGTCATGGCCGGCCTGGCGTTCCTCGGCGGCATCGCGTTCTACGCGACCTTCTACAAGCTCGACCAGGAGGAGCGCTCGCTCAACGAGATCGCGGCGGGCGAGCACAACGCCGAGGTTGCGGCTCACCGTGCGGCGGAGAGCTCGGCGTAGTCGACGCAGTGCACCCCTCTCCTTGTTCCGTCTCTTCTCTCATTCGGTGTATCTGCAAGGTCCTCGTTTCAGCATCCGTACGCGCTCAGGCCTTCGCGAGCTCTCGCTCGCCGTGCGCTCTTCTCTGCTCGCTCGTCGTCGCCGCCGCTGGATATCGTGAGCGCGCACGTCCATAGAGAGCAGCGCTGCTCCTCGCTACGCCGCCTGCTCCGCCTCGACGAGCCGACCTCGCCCTTCTCCAGTCGACGCTCTAGCCGCAGGCTCGCCCCAGCAGCTTCGACGCCTCGTCAGCGTGTGCAGGTCCTCTCACGGGCGTGTCGAGAGCTCTTTCAAGCGCCGAGCCGCGCCGCAGCGACCTTGGGCGAGGTGTGCGCGCGCGCGCGCAGTGAAGGCGACGCACTCGGCAAGCCGTCGGCGGATGTCTCGCTCTTTCTCTCGCCGCTCGCTGTCGCACAGCTCCAGCTCGTTGCAGGTCATCTACGCATTGCACGCTCGACCTGACCTATCATAAACACTGCCGCTCAGCGTCCACCCGCGAGCGCCTCAGACCCGCACGAGCACGAGCATGCTCAGTCCCTGAGCGGCGGCGACGACAAAGAGGAACTGGATGCGGCGAGCGCGTTGAGCGTGCGAGGGCGTCGTCTGCAGGTTGCTGTTGTCGCCGTGGTCGAGAGGCGACATGGACGGGTCGGGGAGGACGAGGTGTCGGAGCGAGCGGAGCTGAGCGGCGAGAGAGGGAGGAGCAGGACGTGCGTCAGCTCGACGGGCTCTCCTTGAGCGCACGGGATGAAAGAGAGAGACGCACCTGGAAGAAGAAGTTGGCGAGGAAGACGTAGAGGAAGACGAGCCAGAAGGTCCAGCCGGTTGCGCCGAGCAGACCCGCCAAAAGCGCGACGATGACCCTGCGAGCGGACAGTCCGTGTCAGCTCCTGCTGCGCGAGAGCACAACCTCGAGAGCGGCTGTTGGACGCACCCGACAAACTTGTAGCCCTCGTACGAGACGAGGTCGACGACGGTCCCCTCCTCGCCGATGCCGAGGAGGTAGCAGCCGAGCTTGATGCAGACGAACTCGAGCGTGAGGAGGCCGAACGCGCGGCTCGCCGACTGGCCGAGGATGTTGGGGTCGAACGTGCCCGCCTTGCCCGCGATGACGGCCGAGAGGAGGATGTAGGTGACGACGGCCATGACTGCACGCGCGAGAGGGAGCGAGAGAGGGTCAGCTTCGCCGGCTCTTTCGGGGTCCTGCGCGCGCGCGAGGGAGAGAGAGAGCAGGACGCACCGGGGATGTACAGGTCGGGGCAGTTGAGGTCCTCGCGCGGCGGCTTCCACCCCTCGGCGACGCCGGTCCCCTCGTTGCGCACGACGCTGCGGCTCCAGGGGCGGTGCCGCCAGGGCCAGACGATGAGGCGCAGCTTGTTGACGACGTAGCCGTTCGAGACGTTGAAGCTGTGCTTGAGGTGCGCGAGGGGCAAGAGGCGCGTAAAGTTCTTGTCGAGGTAAGCCTGGCCGGCCGTGAGGGCGTGCTTGCCGAACTGGACGCCCATCTGCGCCGTCGCGTCGTTCATCATGCCGTTCATGCCGCCCGCCGCACCCGCGCCGCCCATGCCCGGCCACCCGCTCGGCGGCGCGCCCTGCTGCTGCTGCTGCGCCGGCCCTCGAGCGACGGCAGGAGCAGCCCCACCGCCGACGCCGCCGCCGACAGGCCCGCTCGGCGCCGAGTCGGCGCCGCCGCCCATCCACGCGACGCCCGGCTGCTGCTGCTGTGCGCCTGGGACGCCGTACTGCTGCTGGGCGGCGCCGTAGGGCGCGTTGGCGGGGATGTAGGCGTCGGGCGTGGCCGGTCCTCGGCCGTACGCGTGCTGCTGCTGCTGGGCGGCCTTTGCGCCGTACGAGGTCGGGTGGAGGCGCTGCCCCTGGTGCTGCTGGTGCTGCTGGGCGTGCGCGGGCTGGACCGGCGGGGACGAGAAGCGCTGGTACTCGGTCGACGACGAGCCGCCGTACGAGTAGGCGTCGGGCGGGGGCGACTGCGAGGGGATGTGGGACGGCGGGTGCTGCGGGCGAGGGTGCTGGAGCGGTGGAGGGGATCGTGCTGCTGAGGGACCGCCGTACATGGTCGCCGGTGCTGGTCGCGAGCGAGGCTGGCTCGGGTGACGATGAGGAGCGAGGAGGAGGGGGAAGGGCGGAGCTGCAGCTTGGCGGGGAGCTCGCTGGCTGGGCTGAGGTGGCTTGGTGTGTGTGCAGGTACGCGTGCAGCTCGTGGCAGGTGCTCTCGAGCTCGTGAGCGAGGCCGTGGTCGACGTGGAGACCTTGAGCGAGCGAGCGGCCGACTTGGTCGCGACGGCGGCTCGTCTCACCTTTTCCGTGGGGCGCAGCGCACAGCAAGGCAAAGCGTATCTTCGTGTCAAGCGCGTCTACAGCGTGTCCCAGCCACGCTACGCAAGTCGGCCTCCAGCTCTCCTCGTCGCGCCCTCGCTCCTCCTCCTCGAGCCCACCGCCTGCGCGACTCACGGGCGCAGCGAGCCCGTCCCGCTCCTAATGCCGTCCCACACGCACACGCCGTCGAGCGGGCCGTACTGCTTGGTAATGAGCTTGATCGCCTCCTGCGCGACGAGGCCGCCGAGGAGCGCGCTCGTCTGCGGCAGCGTCGTGCCCGGCGGTGCGCGCGCACTGCGAGCGAGGAGGAGCGTGCGTCAGCCGTGCGCCGCTTCATCCTGTAGTGAAAGACTCGAGCGAGAGAAGGAGAGAGAGAGGGACGCACACCTCGCCGCACACCTTGCGCAACCCCTCGGTCCATCCCTCCTCGTCGACGCCCATGCTCGCGAGGTCCTCGCCCTCGCTCCACTCGCGCACGAGGCCCTCGGCGAGCGCGACGAGCGCCGCAGCGTCCTCACGCTCGGGCGAGCGCGCGTGCTCGGCCGTGAAGAGGCTCGCGACGCGCAGGGCCGTGTAGATGAAGAGGGACGCGTCGGGCGGCTGCTGGAACGAGGCCGACGAGAGGAGGGCGCCTGCGGACGTAGGAAAAGTGCACGTCAGTGCTCTGGTTCGAGTCCATGCAGCGAGACCGGCGCTCCTTCGAGCGCGACAGCCCGCACAGACCGAGCGAGACGACCGACGCACCGATCTGACCCTTGAGCGCGCACGCCTCGTGCTCCATCCTCAAGCTCCTTCCCCTGACGACCTTGAGCCACGCCGCATGCTTGACAAACGTCTCGACCTCGTCGTCGCCGACGCTCGCGCGGTCGAGCCCGACCCGGTCGAGCGTCTCGCCGAGCAGGTCGCGCACGAGCGCGAGGTCCTCGCGCGCCTTGTGCTTGTACAGCGTCTGGAGCTCGACGTAGCCCGACGATGACGCCTTCATGTCGGGAAGCGCGCCCGAGAGAGGGAGGAGCCGAGACGGGTTGGTGGGGTGCGACACGAAGGCGCGCACGGCGTGCAGGAGGAGCCAGAAGGTGGGCGTCTGCGAGCGCGTGCACCATGAGCGAGATGAGGGCATCAGCAGAGCTCGAGGCAGGCGCAAGGACGGGGAGGGAGAAGGACGCACCGACGAGGTGACGTTCTCGCACGCCGGGTCGACAAACAGCGCCTCGATCTCGCTCGGAATCTGCGCACGACCATCGACGTACAGCGTCAGTCATTGTACGTGCGAGGGAGGAGAAGGTCGACGCAGAGCGAGAAGGCGCACGCACCCCTGGCCTCGTCCCCGCCCGACGGAACAGCGTCACGGCCTCGTCAAAGTTCTCCTCGTCGCCCTGGCGCTTCTGCCTCGCGACGCCGTCCGTGAACTCCTTGCGCTCGGCCGAGCCCGTCGGGACCTTGCCGCCGCGCTGCGGGGCCGCACATCTTCGAGCATCAGCGGCTACCGCCTCGAGAGGGGTCGAGGCGAGCGACAACGCCGAGCAGAAGGGAGAGCAGGACTCACCGCCTCCTTCCACTCCTCGAGAGCCTTGATGAGAATGATGACGGCCGGGACGTGCGAGTGCTGCGCCGAGTCCATGGCGGCGTAGTCGAACGAGTTGGCGTGCGCGACGAGGGCCGGGAACGGGTGCGACAGACGCAGGTCGACGATCGACTCGGGGTGCGTCTCGACGACTGTGTGAGATCAGCGTGCGACTCGATCAGTGTCTGTTTGCGAAGGAATGCGCAGGGTGGAACTGAGAGAGGGCGAAGCGAGCGACGCACCGGTGACCTCCTTGACCTGGGTCCTGAGCGACGCATAGAAGCCCGCGCTCTCGACCTTGATGAGCGGGATGGCCTTGTCCCACGCGGCGTCGGACAGGGCGAGGAGCTCGGCGGGCGACTCGACGTCGACGGCCAGGATGTGCGAGTAGGGCGACAGGTCGGTCAGGGACGAGAGGGGCTGCGAGCGGTGAGCGAGTGCGTCAGCAGTCTGCCCCAAGGAATAAAGAGAAAGAGCGCGAGCGAACGCACCTGGACGAGCGCATGACCCTTGACGTCGCCGTTGAGCTCGAGGAGGAAGCGGACGACCTGCTCGGCGCGGGGCTTGCCGAGGCTGGACGGGTCGAGGAAGAAGTTGCAGCCGATGTCGGCCTCGGTGACGGTGGCAGGGTCGAGGATGGTGAACTGGCCGACGTCTGCGAGGCGAGGCAAGGTGCGAGGTGAGTGCCCGAGGAGGACGAGGTGGGGGGGGAGGAGGGGAAGAGGAGGCGAGAGGGGAGAGCTCACTAGGGAGGACGAGGTTCTTGAGGGTCGAGGCGGCGGTGGCGTTGGCCCCTACGACGAGCACGTGGGCGTCCTCGAGGGCCTGCTGGCCCGACTTTGCCCAGAGGCGGAGCTGCCTGTCGAAGCGAGCGGTGTGGGCGTCGGGGCGGTCTGCCGAGGGCTGTGCGACGGGTGGGAGCGGGACCGAGTCCTGGACTGGAGGCTGGAGGAGGTCCTCTGCCATGCTCGTGCTGGTGCGAGGGAGCAGAGTGCGAGGGATGAGGTCAGGAGGAGGAGCGAGAGACGGACGCCAGGCCTTGGCTCCCTCCCGCTCCTCCGCCAGCTCGAGCAGCGCAGTCGACCCGCTCCAGCTACTCAGGCACCACCCACAGCCTACCCTCCACCACCGCAGCCGCCCTAGCTCGACGCCCGACTCGCCCTCCTCCTCATCTCCCCTCCTCATCGCTGAGAGCCGCCTCTCGTCACCCTCTGCGCCTGCGGCCCGCCTTCTAGCTCGCTAGCTCTCCACGATGGCCTCCACGTCCAGCACGGGTCGCTACAAGCACACAGAGGCCATCCTCGGCCCCGACCTCTTCGACAAGGTCAGCAACGCCCGCGTCCTCGTCGTCGGAGCCGGCGGCATCGGCTGCGAGCTCATCAAGAACATGGGTCCGTCCTCTTCTCCCTCTCCCTTGCTCTCAGGAGCATCTTGCTGACGCACTCCCCCTCGCAGTCATGTCGGGCTACGGCTGCGGCGAGCGCGGCGAGATCCAGGTCCTCGACCTCGACACGATCGACCTCTCGAACCTCAACCGCCAGTTCCTCTTCCAGAAGCAGCACGTCAAGCGACCAAAGGCCGTCGTGCGTCCCCTCCCTCGCTCGCCCGGCTCGAGCTGCGCAGAGAGCTGACCCCCTCCTCCTCCAGGTCGCGCGCGAGACGGCCCTCAAGTTCAACCCGCACGTCAACATCACGGCCCTGCACCGCAATATCAAGGCGCGCACACTCTCCCTCGTCGTACTCGTGCTCAAGCGCATGCTGACGCCGGCACGCCGAGCCCGCAGGACGAGGAGTACAGCGTCGAGTACTTCAAGTCGTTCGACTTTGTCATGAACGCCCTCGACAACCTCGGTGCGTTCACGCTCACGAACCTCGCTCAGTCGCACTACACCCATGTGTGCACATGCTGATCGAGCTCCTCGGTCGTGTGCTTGCCTCGCACAGACGCTCGCCGCCACGTCAACAAGATGTGCCTCGCCGCCGACATCCCCTTGCTCGAGTCGGGCACGTCGGGCTACGTCGGCCAGGTTCAGCCCATCAAGCGCGAGACGACCGAGTGCTTCGACTGCACGGGTGCGTCGGTCTCGCTCTTGCTCTCGTTCTCAGCGAGCGGCTCGACGCGCGTCGCAGCCGCTCGCCGTGGGAACGGTCGATCGTGAACTGACGCGCCATCGCTCGCACCGCTCGCAGGCAAGCCCGTGCCCAAGACGTTCGCCGTGTGCACGATCCGCAGCACGCCGTCGACGGCGCACCACTGCATCGCCTGGGCCAAGTCGTACCTCTTCCCGTGCGTCCTCGCTCCTCGGCTTTCTCTCGCGCGTGCACGCTCACCGCGCACCGAGACTGATCGTTGTGCTGCTCGACCGCACACAGTCAGCTGTTCGGCGCCGACGACGAGGCCGATCAGCAAGAGCTCGACGACGCCGAGAAGAACGGCGAGAACGTCGACGAGATCAAGAACCTGCGGCACGAGGCCATCGCGGTGCGAGAGCTGCGGGCGACGCTCAACCTCGAGGGTGCGGCGCGGCGCGTCTTTGACAAGGTGCGTGCGCTTCCTCTCCTCGTTGTCAGACCTCGTCCTGCTCCCACGGCTCGAGCAGGGACTGACTCGTCGTCTCACGCACGCAGGTCTACATCGCCGATATCGAGCGCCTGCTCAAGATGGAGGACATGTGGGCGCACCGCAAGCCGCCGCGCCCGCTCAGCTGGGACGAGCTGTCGGCGCCCGCACCCGCCGCCGAGGAGGCCGAGGCGCCCAAGGCGATCGACCAGGACGGCGAGCCTGTCGTTCCTGCGGCCGGCGAGAACGGCAAGGACGGCGCTGAGGGCAAGACCAAGGAGGACGTGCGCTTCTCGAGCCAGAAGAAGCTGAGCGTGCGCGACTCGTTCGCCCTCTTCGTCGATGCGTGCGTCCCTTTCCCTCTCGCTCTCCCTCGCATTTTACTCGTCGACGGTCTGCTGACGCGCCTACGCTCCTGTGCGCAGCGTGACTCGCCTCTCTGCGCGCTTCGACCCCAAGGGCGACCCGCTCTCGTTCGACAAGGACGACGACGACACGCTCGACTTTGTCGTCGGTGCGGCCAACCTGCGCGCCGCCGCGTTCGACATCGAGAGCCAGACTCAGTTCCAGGTCAAGGGTGCGTCCTCGCCGTCGCTCCTCCTCGGCGTGCTCTCCTCCTCGGGACGAGGCTGACTCGGTCCCCCCTGCGCCGCCTGCAGAGTACGCCGGCAACATCATCCCCGCCATCGCGACGACGAACGCCATCATCGCCGCCTGCCTCGTGCACCAGTCGCTCAACGTGCTGCGCGGCACGTGGGACCGTGCGCGCACGATCTGGCTCAAGCGCACGTCGGGCCGCGTCTTTGACGTGAGCCCGCTCAGCGCGCCCAACCCGCACTGCGCCGTGTGCCGCACCGTGTACGTCCCCGTGCGCATCGCGCGCGACGTCACGCTCGGCGAGTTCGTCAAGGGCCTCGTCGGCGAGGGCGACGGCAAGGTGCCGTTTGAGGGCATCGTCACGGTGCAGGAGGGGACGCGCCTCGTGTGGGAGTCGGACGACTTTGAGGACAACGGCGAGCGCACGATGGACAGCCTCGGGCTCGGCGAGGGCAAGTTCGTCACCGTGACGGACGACGACGAGCCGCACTGGCCCGTGCAGTTCTGCATCTCGAGGTGCGTTCTCTCTCTCTTTTCCTTCTCTTACTTTCTCTCGATTATGCGCGTCGAGCTGACGCTGCACCTCTTCTTCCCTGCGCACAGCTACCTCCCCGACGGCGCCACCCCGCGCCTCCAGCCCGACCTCTCGGCGCTCCCCTCGCCCATCCCGCTCCGTGCTCCGCCGCCCGCCCCGCCCGCCGACGACGCCGCCTCGTCCGACGACGACGCCGACCTCGTCACCGTCGTCGAGGGCGCCGCGGCGCACGGGCCCGAGGCGGGCGCGCCGGGCGCGCAGGTCGTCGGGAAGAAGAGGCGCGCCGACGAGCTCGAGGGTGACGGTGAGGGCGAGGGCGCCGGGGCCAAGAAGCGCAAGGCCGGCGAGAGCGACGTCGTCGTGCTCGATGCGGACGACGACGTCGTCATCGACTTGACGTAGCGAGCCTGCGGGAGCTGCTTCCCTCGCGCCGAGCGTGCAACCCAGCTTTCTGCAGTCGAGCGCTTTCTCTCCTTCTCTCTCTCCTACACGAGCACGCAAACGAGAGAGACGAGCGTCGATGCAGCTGCGCGCGAATGGCCCGCGCCGTTACAGCCCTCACCAACCGCCGCTCGGGCCTCCTCCTTCACTCCTTGCGCTTCTTCTTCCCCTTCTTGGCGCTAGCACCCGCTCCCTCTGCACCTCCCGCTGCTGCCGCGCTTGCCGCTCCTTCAGCCGCCCCGCCCGACGCGCCCTCGCTCCCGCCCGCCTCAGGCGCAGGCCGCTTGCGCGCTCCTCCTCCTGCGGTCGCTCCAGCTCCAGCTGCGCTCGCGCCCGCTCCTGCACCCGAACCTGCGCCCGCAGCCGCACTTGATCCCGCCGCAGGAGGCTGTGCGCCCGCACCTCGAGGCGCGACGTGCGGCGCGGCGAGGACGAGCGGTGCCGGTGTCGAGGTCGAGGTCGAGCTCGAGCTCGAGGGGGCGGCGTGCGTGAGGAGGGTCGGGTTGGTGAGGACGCCGCGATAGGTTTGGCGAAGGGAGACTGTGGTGTGGATTGAGTGGAGGAGGAGAAGAAGGAGGAGGGAAAGGTGATGAGGGAGGGAAAAGGGCGGCGAGGGAGAGAGGGGGAGGGAGGAAGAGCGAGGAGGGCGCAGGGAGACAAGGAGTCAGACACTCAGGCTCGGCTCGCAGCATAAACAGAGAGAACGGCGGGACGCACGGCCGCGAAGGATGGCGCGCTGCGGGTTGACGGTGAGGGCGTCTTTGGCCTGTGAGGGCGGCATCCCGATCAGTGAGCAGCTGTTGACGACACCGGCGACGAGGGTCAGCCTCATGCACGTCGAGCAGAACGACGACGACGCCTCGAGAGAGAAAGGAGAGCGCACAGGTTGATGAGATCCTCGGGCGCGCGCATCTCGCCCGCACGGTGCGCCCCACTGCTCACGACGACGCCCCTCCCCTCGGTCGCGCGCACGACCTCGCGCGCGCCCGCGATCCAGTTGCGCCTCCTCTTGCCCGCGTCGCCCGGAGCGTCCGTCTGCGCATCGTCGAGGCGCGTGACGCCGCGCAGGACGAGCTCGAAGCAGACGCCGGCGCGCGAGAGGGACGAGATCAAGCCGCGCTTGAGCGGGAAGGGGAGGCGAGGGGACGTCGAGGGATCGAGGGTGACGAGGGTGGGCGAGAAGGCCGAGGGGGGCGAGAGCGAGAGGGCGACGTGCGTGAACGAGGTGAGCGAGGTGGGCGTGACGGCGAGGAGGGTCGTGTGCGGCGGGTACAGCGGCGCGGTCGAGTTGGCCTGCGAGGCGATGAGAGAGCGTCAGAAGCTTGTTTGTGGATGGATGTGCTGCTTCGAGAGTGAGGGAGCTTGGACGAGCCGAGCCAGAAGAGAGAGGGAGGACGGAGGGAGCGGGCGACGCACAAAGCCGTACCAGCCCTTCTGCCCTGCGCCCTTGACGGCGTCGTCGCCGTAGGGCTCGACGGTGACCCTCCACAGCTGAAGGACGAGGCCCTGGGTGCCGCTCGGCGCGGTGCGCGGGTCGAGGTCGGGGAAGAGCGGGGTCGGGAAGGCGAGGACCGAGGGGTCGCAGGTGGGCGGGATGCTCATGGTGAGGAGGATGGTCGAGTAGCCGACTGCGCGCATGCAGGGAGAGGTCAGTGCGGGCGAGGGGGCGGGAGAGAGGGAGAGGGGACGGACGAAGTGCGGCCATGTCGACCTGGCGGCGCATCTCTTGACGTTCGTGGTCGGTCCAGCTCTGGTCGACATGGTAGAGGGTCGCTGAAGGTGGTGGCTGTGCTGGTTGCTCCTTGGCCTTGCCCTTGTTGGCCTTGTTTGACGAGGCGGAGGTGGACGAGGCGGGCTTGAGGAGATGAGCGGGGAGGTGGAGCGGGACGTGGACCGAGTCGGTGTAGCCGTGCATGGTGAGCTTGCAGTGCTTTCTTGGCCCTGCTCGAGCTGGATCCAGCTGTGGTTGAACGAGGAGAGCGGGCGAGAGATGAAGCCGGTTCGTCCCCGTCCTCCTCGACCGCCGACAACCTCCGACCTCGAGCACAGCCGCCAAGGGTCGCAGGTCATGGCCGACGACCTCTTTGCCTCGTTCTCCAAGCCCCCACCGCCCTCGTCCACCAACGGCAAGCGCGCCCCAGCCCCCGTCGCCTCCTCCTCCAAGCTCGACCCCGCCCACTCGTCCGCCTCGTCCTCCCGCCAGCCGAGTGCCAGCACCGCCGCAGGCACCAAGCGCCAGCTCTCGCCCCAGGACGGCGACGCACCCAAGAAGCCCCGCACCTCGGACGTCGACGACTCGACCCCGACCGCTCCTCTCGCCGATGAGCACTCGAGCACCGCCCGCCTCGGCGACGCCTTTACCGCCACCGACGAGCTCGAGACCACCGTCACCCAGACCATAAAGCCCTCGGCAGGCCTCGCCGGTGGCGCCGACGCCCCCGACAGCTCCGAGGGCCTCGTCCTCCAGCACCAGGTCCGGCACCAGGTCGCCCTCCCGCCCAACTACCCCTACGTCCCCATCTCGTCCCACGTCGCACCCGCCGAGCCCGCCCGCGTCTACCCCTTCGAGCTCGACCCGTTCCAGAAGGTGTCGGTCGCGAGCATCCAGCGCAACGAGTCGGTCCTCGTCTCGGCCCACACCTCGGCCGGCAAGACGGTCGTCGCAGAGTACGCCATCGCTCAGTGCCTCAAGCAGGGCCAGCGCGTCGTCTACACCTCGCCGATCAAGGTGCGTCCCTCTCTTCCCCTCTCTCTCGAGAGAGAACCGTCCTCGTCGTCCAGCTCGCTGACTCGGCCTCCTCTCTCGCTCGCTCGCAGGCCCTTTCGAACCAGAAGTACCGCGAGATGCTCGCCGAGTTTGGCGACGTCGGCCTCATGACGGGCGACGTGACGATCAACCCGACTGCGTCGTGCCTCGTCATGACGACCGAGGTGCGTCCCTCCTCTCCTACTTCCTGAGCCGCGCCTCATACAGCCGAACCCTCGCTGACTCACCCCCCCTCACGCTTGCAGATTCTGCGTTCGATGCTGTACCGCGGTTCCGAGATCATGCGCGAGGTCGCCTGGGTCGTGTTCGACGAGATCCACTACATGCGCGACAAGGGTCGGTCCTCCCTCCTCTCCCTCTCGACGACGACGGCGACGACGACAATAACAGCAGCATGACTGACTCTTTGTCTCGGTTCCCTCTCGCAGAGCGCGGCGTCGTGTGGGAGGAGACGATCATCCTCCTGCCGCACAAGGTCCGCTACGTCTTCCTCTCGGCGACTATCCCCAACGCCATGGAATTCGCCGAGTGGATCTGCACCATCCACCAGCAGCCGTGCCACGTCGTCTACACCGACTACCGCCCGACGCCGCTCCAGCACTACCTGTTCCCGGCCGGCGCCGACGGCATCCACCTCGTCGTCGACGAGAAGGGCAACTTCCGCGAGGACAACTTTGCCAAGGCCATGGGCGCCCTCGGCGGCGACAGCAAGGGCGAGGACCCGGCGAGCGCGACGGGCGGCAAGGGCCGCAAGGGCAAGACCAAGAAGGGCGGGCCAAAGGGTGCGTGCGCGCTCGCTCTTCCTCCCTCCCTCTCTCCCTTCTCGCCTTCCCGCACTCTCTCTCGAAGCCTTGCTGACTCTCGTAACGCTGCTGACAGGCCCCTCGGACATCTACAAGATCGTCAAGATGATCATGGTCAAGAACTACAACCCCGTCATCGTCTTCGCCTTCTCGAAGCGCGAGTGCGAGGGCCTCGCGCTTCAGATGTCCAAGCTCGAGTTCAACACGGACGAGGAGCGCGACATGGTCGACACCGTCTTCAACAACGCCATCTCGAGCCTGTCCGAGGACGACCGCCAGCTGCCCCAGATCGAGCACATCCTCCCGCTCTTGAAGCGCGGCATCGGCATCCACCACGGCGGCCTCTTGCCCATCCTCAAGGAGGTCATCGAGATCCTGTTCCAGGAGGGCCTCCTCAAGGTCCTGTTCGCGACCGAGACGTTCTCGATCGGCCTCAACATGCCCGCCAAGACGGTCGTCTTCACGTCGGTGCGCAAGTTTGACGGGCGCGACTTCCGCAACCTGTCGGGCGGCGAGTACATCCAGATGTCGGGGCGCGCCGGTCGACGCGGCCTCGACGACCGCGGCATCGTCATCATGATGACGGACGAGAAGCTCGAGCCGGCGGCGGCCAAGGGCATGGTCAAGGGCCAGGCCGACCGCCTCGACTCGGCGTTCCACCTCGGGTACAACATGATCCTCAACCTTATGCGCGTCGAGGGCCTCACGCCCGAGTACATGCTCGAGCGCTCGTTCTACCAGTTCCAGAACACGGCGTCGGTCCCCAAGCTCGAGGACGAGCTGCGCCAGCTCGACGAGCAGCGCGCCGCCATCGTCATCCCCGACGAGGACAACATCGCCGACTACTACGACCTGCGGCAGCAGCTCGACATCCTCAACCGCGACCTGCGCGACGTCCTGAACCACCCGACGTACGCGCTCCCGTTCCTCCAGCCCGGCCGCCTCGTGCGCGTCAAGCACGACGACCTCGACTTTGGCTGGGGCGTCGTCGTCAACTACCAGAAGCGCGTCGGCGCAAAGGGCAAGCCCCTCGCCGCCGACGAGCCGCCCCAGAACCAGTACATCGTCGACGTGCTCCTGCACGTCGCCAAGGGCACGGCGCCGGCGCCCGCCTCGGTCACGGGCAAGAACAAGCACGCGTCGCCGGGCAACGCCATGAGCACGATCCGGCCGTGCCCGACCGTGACGGCGTCCGGCTCGAGCGCCGGCGGCGCCGCCGACGAGGGCGAGTTCGCCGTCGTGCCCGTCCTCCTCTCGACGCTCGACGGCATCTCGCACATCCGCATCTTCCTCGCCAAGGACCTCAAGCCCGTCGAGGCGCGCAATCAGGCGCTCAAGAGCGTCAAGGAGGTCAAGCGCAGGTTCCCCGGCGGGATCGCGCTTCTCGACCCGGTCGAGAACATGGGCATCGTCGACGAGGCGTTCAAGAAGCTCCTCAGGGTGCGTCGTCGCTCTCTCTCTCTCTCTCTCGTACCCTGCCTGCTGCAGAAGGGAGCGCTCTTGTCGAGCTCGTCGCTGATGACCTTCCTCACCCTCCTTTTTCCCCCCTCGAGCAGAAGATCGAGATCCTCGAGTCGCGCCTCGTGTCGAACCCGCTGCACAGCGACCCGGCGCTCCCCTCGCTGTACGACCAGTACGCCGCCAAGGAGGCGCTCAAGCTCAAGATCCGCTCGACCAAGAAGAAGATCACCGAGGCGCACTCGGTCATGCACCTCGACGAGCTGCGCAACCGCAAGCGCGCCCTCAGGCGCCTCGGCTTTGCGACCAACGACGACGTCGTCGAGCAGAAGGGCCGCGTCGCGTGCGAGATCTCGAGCGGCGACGAGCTCCTCTTGACCGAAATGGTCTTCGCCGGCCTCTTCAACGAGTTGACGCCGCAGCAGTGCGCCGCGCTCCTGAGCTGCTTCGTCTTCGACGAGAAGGTGCGTTTCTTTCGCTGTCGTGCGCATTCGTCGTCGTCGAGAGCGAGAACTGACGCTTCTGCTTCTCCCTCCCTCCTCTCCCTCTTTGCCCGCTCGCAGTCAGAGCAGACGTCGAAGCTCAAGGAGGAGCTTGCCGGGCCCTTGCGCGTCATGCAGGAGGCCGCACGGCGCATCGCCAAGATCTCGATCGAGAGCAAGATGCCCGTCGTCGAGGACGAGTACGTCGCGAGCTTCAAGCCCGAGCTGATGGACGCCGTCTACTCGTGGTGCAACGGCGCAAAGTTCTCCGACATCTGCAAGGTGCGCACCCTCTCTCTGTCTCACTCGCTTCCTCGAGCTCGAGCGCGCGAGGCTGACCCTTGCGCTCGGACCCCCTCTCGCCCGCAGATGACGGACGTCTTCGAGGGCTCGCTCATCCGCGTCTTCCGCCGCCTGCAAGAGCTCATTCGTCAGATGTCGATGGGTGCGTCCCTCTTTCTCTCTGCCTGCCCTTCGAGATCTCGGCGCTGACTCCGAGCCCGTCCTCGACTCGCAGCCGCCAAGGCCATCGGCTCCGAGGAGCTCGAGGAGAAGTTCAACGCGTCGCTGGCCTGCCTTGAGCGACCCAGCTCGGTCGCATTCGCTGCGTCTTTGGTGCGTCCCTCTCTTTCTGCCTTTTCTTCGTCGTCGTCGTCGTCGCCAAAGCTGACCTTCTCAAACTCGCCGTCCTCGTCTCGCAGTACCTCTGATCGTTGGCTCACTCGGCAGTCTATCTTCGCTCTGTTGCATGCACTGTACACCGTACCTCACGCAGTCTGTAGCTCTTAGCCTCCCTCGAGAGCGAAAGAGTGTTGGGCAGCAGAAAGGGCTCGTGGAAAGGGCTCGAGCGCGCACCTCTCGCTCGTACGCTTTCTCACTTTCGCCCTCTCGCTCGAGACAATCTGCGCGCACGCTCTAGATATTCCAATTTACTGCTTCTCGCCGCTCCCTATTCGCCCGAGCCTCTTCTCGTCCCGCTCCTTGCGCCGCTCGGCATCTCGCGCCTCGCTCGCCCGGCTCGCCGCACGCCACTTGCCGCCCCGGATCGCAACGACGACGAGCGCACCCTCGCCGAGAAGTAAGAGGACGCCCCAGCCTGCGAGGTGGACGGGCATGAGCAGCTGTGAGAACCAGACGAGGAGAGGAAGCGCACGGACCCGAGTAGAAGGCGCCGTTCTTGATCTTGTCGAGGATGGGCTCGGCGGCCTGGCTCGAGGCGCACTGCGAGCGCGAAGACCGGTGGTGCAACTCGGGTAAGTGAGTGCTCGAGACAGAGGGATGCTGAAGGTGAGAGAGGAGAGACGCACCGCGAGCACGCCTCGGAAGAGAGAGTTGCACGCGACGGCGCTCGTCGACCGGCCCGGGTTGGCGTCGACGATGTAGGCCAAGGTCGAGGCGTAGATGACCATGATGGCGGTGCCGAGGAAGAAGAGGACGACGACCGGGCCGGCGATGTTGACCTCGAAGTAGACGAGCCAGGCGTAGGCGACGAAGAGGCAGGGCAGGAAAGCGAAGGCCGGGTACGTGCTCTTGATGCGCATCTGCATGGTAAGCTCGAGAGTCAGTACGAGAAGCTCGGCAGGAGGACGAGGCTCGTGAGCGAGGAGAGCGAGGTGAACGCACCTCGGGCTCGCCCTTGCCGCCATTCTTCGCTCGCAGCCGCGCGAGGACAAAGTCAGAGTAGCGCCCGCCGCCGACCGAGCCGAGCTGTAGACGATGCAGTATGAGCTCGAGCTCGTCTCGGGTCGGAGGGGAGGGAGGAAAGCCGAGCGGGAGGGAGACGCACCACGTTGCCGAGGCCGAAAGCGAGCAGGACGAGGCCGACCTCGATCGGCGTATAGTTCCATGGCGCCGCGGCAAAGGTGCGAGACGACGTGAGGGTGACGGTGTACTGCGAGGCGAAGAGGAAGCCCGAGTAGGTGAGCATGAGGAGGTTGGCGGGCTGCTTGACGACGGCGCCGGCTGCCGCGAGAGGCTGTTACGTCGACGAGTCAGCGACGGCAGCGAGCTGCGAGGAAGGCTGAGAGAGAGTTTAACGCACGTTGATGTCGCGGAACCGGATCTTGACCTTGACGTCGCCGCTGCGCCCGCTCAAAGCCGTTCGGACCTTCCTCACCGGCAAAAACCCGCCGCTCGGCTGCTCTCGCTCCTCCCGCCCGGCCTCGACGTCGAGCTCGACCTTGGCCCTGCGCCCTGCGCGCCCCTCGACGTCCGCCGCCTTATCGTCGTCGCCGCCGGGACGAGGGAGCGCCGCTCGGGCCGCCTCGAGCTTCTCGCGAGCGTGCTGCCGTGCGCGGTCGCGAGCTTTGCGCCAGGCGAGGGAGCGCTCTTTGCGGAACGTGTCGGGGAGCCATAGGGCGAGGAGAAAGCAGACGCAGCCGTACTGAAGGAGGGAAGGAGGAAAAGAGAGGGGAGGAGGAGGAAGGAGGGAGGGGGTCAGCCGCACGCTCGGCTTCGGGTCGGTACCGAGTTGAACAGCACGTACGGCGAGGAGAAAGCTGCGTACGAGGGCGAGGGTCGTCAGCGCCTGCTACTACGTGAGAACGAGCGAGAAAGGGACGAACTAGAAAGTCGCCCTCCAGTCGGACACGGCCGTCACTGCGCCGCCGATGATGGGCCCGAGCGCCGGCCCGAGCAACGGGCACGCGTAGTAGACGCCCAGCTTGGTGCCGCGCTCGTGCGTGTCGTACATGTCGGCCAGCGTGCCGGCGCCGAGAGCGAGAACGGCCGACGAGCCGAGCGACTGCAGGACGCGCATGCCGAGGAAGACCGGCATCGTCTGCGCTTGGGAGCAGACGACCGTGCCGACGATGTAGATGACTGCGCGATCGAGATCGAGAGCGGGGAGGAGGAGGCAAGAGGGAGAGGGGAAGGAACGAAGGGGAGGGGGAGCTCGAGTCAGCGATAGTCGACGCGCAAAAGTGCCAGCGAGAAAGGGACGCACCCATTGCGGCGATGTAGCAGTACTTGCGCCCGTAGACCTCGGAGATGGCCGCCCACACTGACGGAAAGACGCCCTGACCGGCGATAAAGATCGAGACGGATGCGGCGACGAGGTCGTCGGTCGCGTTGAGGTCTTGCTGCAGGCTCTCGAGCGCCGGGAAGAAGATCGAGGCCGTGATGGTGCCGCCGATGGCCGTGAAGGCGATGGTCCTGCGCGGTGGAGAGAGACAGAGGTGAGCGAGCCGTCGTCTCCTCGAGCGCACAGACCGCGCACGGTCCTCGACAGAGGCGGTGAGGGGAGAGAGGGGACACACGCAAGAACGCTGTTCTTCTTGCGCTCTGGCCATGCTCGAGGATCGTTCTCGACGTGGACGTGCTCGACGTCGAGCGGTAAGTCCGCCTGGTTCGCCCGCTCCGTCGTTTCGCCGGCGACCTCGACGTCGCGCTCCTCTCCATCTCCTGCGAGCGTCTCCTCGCCGCTGCAGTCCCGCTCGTACTGCTGATCTGCTGCCCGCACGTCGGTCGGCATCGAGCTGGGCGGGGCGAGGGCCGCATCGTCGGCGGTGGTCGGGGTCGAAGGGGTCGAGCTGAGCTCGAGGGCTGAGGCGGTGCCGGGTGCTGGTCGATGTGGAGCTGTCATGCACGAAGTCGTAGTGGAGCGAGTGCGCGTGCCGCAGAGCTGGCTGTGAGGGAGAGAGTGCGGTGACGAGAGCGTCGTCGCGGCCGAGAGCAGACCGCTACGAGGCGTGGGGAGTCAACCAAGGTCCGCGGGATGCGCTTTCCACGGGACCGGAGATGGCAGCTCGGAAGATCGGGCCGTCGTAGAGCGGGGCTGCCGAGAGCCAAATCTGGTAGCGCGCGCGGCGCATCCGCCTCCTCAGCTCTCGCTCGCTCGCAGGATAGGAAGCGGAGTGCAAAGCTGGATGTACTGCACGGCCAAGCATATCGTGCAAGCTACAGACCCGTCCCCTCGATCCCGCAAGCGCTCCCTCGACTCGTCGTGCTCCCCTCGCTCAGAGCTCCTCGCGCCCTGTCTGCCCCTGCAGCGCGCCCCACAGGTTTCCGACGCTGTCGACCGGCCGCCCATTGACGCACAGGCGCACCTCGTCGCGCTTGCACGCCTCGACGAGCCGGTCGATGCCCTTGCCCGAGGTCCACCCCTCGCCGACGAGGTTGTCGGGGAAGAGCCCGACGACCTCGAGCGTCTGCAGGCGGTGGTGGTCGCCCTCGAGGCGCTGCTTGGCGCGAATCGTGCCGATCGACGCCGTGAGGTGCTCGAGCGCGACGTGCGACGCGAGGTGGACGCGCAGGAACGTCAAGGACGCGGCGTGGATCGACGTCGGCGAGAGGAGCGAGTGGGGCAGCTCGGGCTGGACGATGCTGGCGGCGCCGAGCTCGAGGCGGCGCAGACGCGGGCAGTACGGCGTGAGCTGTGTCGGCGGGACGTCGAGGTGGTGGACGGCGAGGGTGTAGAGCCCGCGGCCGAGGCTGACGAGGAGCGCCTCGAGCGCCGGCGACGTGACGTGCGACAGGCGCAGCTCGCGCAGGCCGCTGTCGAGTGGGTCGAGTGGGTTGGCGGGCGGGTAGACGACCTCGACCGGCGGAGGGAAGTACAGGCCCGAGAAAAGCTCGAGGCGCTGCAGCTTAGTGAGGCGGGTCGTGACCTCGTGCGCGACGGTCGGCAGGCGGGCATTCTGCACCATGGCCGGGATCGATACGCACACGTGCGTGAGGGACGGCGGCAGGTTGGCCCAGATGCCGTGGTCGCACGCCTTGTCGCCGAGGGTGAGCTTCTCGAGCCTCGACATGTAGCTGCGAGCGGTGCAGCGTTCGGGTCAGCGTCCTAGTCTCGCAGAAGTAGGAGGTGAGCACGCAAGAGAGAAGCTGGACGCACAGGACCATCTCGTTGGCGAGCTTCTTGCCCTGCTTGCCCTTGGGCTTGAACGCGAACTGCTTGAGCGAGCGACCCTTGCGCTGCGCATAGTCGAGCAGGTCGGCCTCGGTGATGCCCGTCACGAGCCACACCTTGAGCGACTCGAGGTCGCGCGCCGTCGCCGTGAGCCACTTGAAGACGCCCGACGGGACCGTGACCATGTCGAGCTCGAGGGTCGCGAGGTGGGGGAGGTCGAGAGGTGCGACAGGCGGAAAGAGGGGGAGGGCGTTGTTGGCGAGCTTGCTGAGCTTGAGGCTCGTGAGGGTGCGAGGGTAGGCGCGCAGGAGCGAGAGGTAGGTGGCCGAGATCTTGGCGGCGCGCTGCTCGTCGCGGTTGGCGGCCATGTCGTCGTCGTTGCTGTCGTCGTCGTCGTCGCTGTCGGTGTAGTAGCCCTCGGGCGGCGACGTGCTCGCGTGGCCGAGGCGCATCGACGTGAGCGTCTTGGGGTACGAGGGCAAGGGCCTGCGGCCGTCGGCGAGGGGCGCAAAGGCGGCGCGAGCGCTGTCGAACGCGACGAGGTTGACGGTGAGGCGCAGGAGGTCGTCCTGTGACAGCTCGCTGAACGTGGTGGGCTCGTCGAAGGCGTCGTTCTTGATGACGACCGAGCGGACGCACGCGCCGCACCCGGGCGACGAGCTGAGCGTCTCGAGGAGCTTGGCGCCGAGCTGAGGGTTGTCGACCGTGACCCAGCGCAGGAGGAGTCGCCTGTGTGGGGCCCAGGATCAGGGCTCCCCTGCAAGGCTCTGCGAGAGGGTGGGAGGGAGCCGGCGCACCTCGAAGCGGCGGAGAAGGCGCGGTTGACCGAGGCGAACGAGGCGAGGTTGCGCTGGTCGAGGCGGACGGGGCCGTCGAGGGTGGCCCTGAGGACGCCTTCGAGGAGCTCTGGGCTCAGGCTGGCGAAGGAAGCCATGACCCGAGTGAGAGGACGGAGAGAGAGAGAGAGGAGAGGGGCGGCGCCGAGCCGAGGTTGGCCTCGACACGCCGCGCCTCGTAGCCTTGGGGCGGGACTCACGACAGCTGGAATGCGCCTGTCGAGGTGCTCTCTGTGCCTGTGCGCCCTCCTCGCAGCTGCGCGCGCCACCGCTCTCGACCCGGACCCCTCCCTCCCCGCCGTCACTCGACAAGCCGACACGACCACAACCTCGCCCCCTGCGCCTGTGACGAGCGCGCCGGCTCCTCCAGAGCCTTCAAGTAGCACGACGGTGGTCCCGCAAGATCCTTCAGACGCCGTCGCCGAGCCCGAGCCGTCGCCAACCTCTTTGACCTCATCGTCGCTCGCCTCGCCCTCGACCGCGGCACCACCAGCAGCCGTCGAGCCCAGCTCGTACCCACCCGATACACCCACCACACCGTCCTCGACCCTCCAACCGAGCCCGACCGCCGTCCCCGTCGAGTCGCCCTCACCTCGTCCCCCACCCGCCAGCGCACCCGAGCCTGTGCCGGCTCCGCCGCCCCTCGTCGACGTCCAGCCGCCCGCCGCACCACAAGTCCTCGAGGAGCTCCCCCTCACCGAGGCAGCACCCGCACCCGAGTTCCTCTCGTTCAACGAGTGGCGCGAGCGCTACGTCGTCCAGCCCGACCCGTCGGCCACACGGCGCGGCAAGAAGCGCCCGCGGCACGACGCCGTCGCCGGTGCAGCCTCGGGCGCAGAGCGCGACGAGGCGCCGCGCGCCGCCAACGAGAGCGGCGCAGCACGGCCGCCGCTCGAGGTCGTCGACTCGGTCGGCGCAGGCGGGCTCGGGCTTGACGGCAGCCTACCGCGCGGCCAGGGCCAGCTCGTCTTCGAGGACGGCGCGCTCGGCCTACCCCCGACGACGTCGTCGACGCTGTCGCCGATCCAGCCCCTGCCCAACGTCGGCACGGGCGAGCCGTCCGACCCGCTCGTCCACCTCAAGGACCGCGCCAACTACGCCGGCGCCGAGTGCGCCGCCAAGCTGCACCGCTCGTCGCGCCAGTCCAAGGGCGCGTCGTCGATCCTCACCGAGAAGAAGGACCGGTACATGCTCACGCCGTGCGCGGCGACGCCCAAGTTTGTCGACGTCGAGCTGTGCGACGAGGTCCAGATCGACGCCCTCGTCCTCGCCAACTTCGAGTTCTTCTCGAGCACGTTCAAGCACTTCAAGGCGAGCTGCAGCGTCGACTACCCGGGCAAGCCCGACGACTGGCACGACCTCGGCACCTTTCGAGCTCGCAACGTCCGCGGCGTCCAGGTGCGTCCTCGCTCCCTCCTCTTCCTCCTCCTCTCCGACTCCCTGACTGACTCTCCTACCCTGCAACAGGTCTTTCGCCCGCTCAGCAACCCGCCCTTCTGCCGCTACGTGCGCATCGACTTCCTGTCGCACTTCGGCAGCGAGTACTACTGCCCGGTCTCGCTCCTGAGGGTGTACGGCTACACTCAGCTCGAGTCGTTCCGCGAGTCCGAGCGCAAGGCCAAGGCGCTCGAGGACGCGCTCGCGGCGGCAGAGCTCGGCGAGGGCGAGGGCGAGGACGACGTCGGCGACGAGCAGGAGCGCGCGCTCGAGGACGCGCTCGAGGTCGAGGTCGACAAGCTCGAGCGCATCGAGGTGCCCAAGGTCGTCGGCGACCTGACGGCGAGCGAGGTCGTCGAGTCGGCGGGCGGGTCGAGCACTGCGCCGGCTGTGACGCCGGCGCCGGTCGAGGAGGACCCTCACGCCCCGACGCCGCCGCCCGCCAGCTCTGCCCCTGCGGCCTCGACGGCGCCCGAGTCTCACGACGAGCCGTACACGGCTCTGCCGGACGCATCGACGACGACTGGCGCCTCGTTGTCGACCGAGGCGATGCACACGAGCAGCGCGGCGCCCGCTCCCTCCACCTCGGCCTCGACCGACAGCAGCTCGGCGGCCGACCCCTCGAGCACCGCTCTCTCAACGGCCAACGCGACCGAGGTCGAGCCGAGCGCGAGCGCGACCGTCGCTGTCACGGAGGAGGACAGCACGCGCTCGCCGCCGCCGACTGCGACGGTCGTCACGGCTTCGTCAGCAGCGCCCGCCGACAGCTCTCGCGCACCCTCCACCTCGCCGACCACGTCCTCATCGACACCGACTTCACCTTCGTCCGTCGTCGCCCCGCCAAGCGCTCCTGCGCCGCACACGGCGACAGGGCGTCCCGCAGCCGGCAGCGACCACCCGGTCGCCTCGCCTCGTCCTCCTCCCTCTCCCTCCCCTTCCTCTCCTTCCCGCAACGACACCCACTCTTCCACCGCATCGGTACCTCTCCACTCGGCATCAGCCTCGCACGTCCCTCGCGCGCCCCTCCCCATCCCTCCTCCGCCACCACCACCTCCCACCGTCGCCCAGCCGCAGCCGGGCGAGTCGATCTACGGCACGATCATGAAGCGCCTCGCGAGCCTCGAGCACAACCAGACGCTCGCGATGGGCTTCATCGAGGCGCAGAGCGGCATGCTGCGCGAGGCGTTTGGCCGGGTCGAGCGGCGCCTGAGCGACGTCGAGGGGTCCGTGCGTCCGCCTTCCTCTCGCGCCTCCTCGTTCGCTGCATCGTGCGCGCACTCTACTGACTCTGTCCTTGAGTTCGTGCACGCAGAGGAGCCGACAGGAGCAGAGCCTGCGCCAGTCGCTGCTCGAGCTCGAGAAGCAGCGGGTCGACCTCGAGCGCGAGCGGCTCGCTCTCGCCTCCCAGATCAACCTTCTCGCCCAAGAGGTGCGTTCTCCTCTCTCCTCTAGCTCTACAACGGAAGTGAGCACCTACTGACGAGCCTCGCCCTGCAGATCCGCTTCGAAAAGCACCTCACGCTCGCCCAGCTCGTCGGCCTCCTCCTCGTCGTCATCTTCGTCGGTTTCACCCGCGGCATCCCGACGAGCCCGTTCCTGCACCTTGCCTCGTCGGCTTCGACAGCTCGGGCGAGCAAGCGCAAGATCGAGGCGCTCGGCGCGACGGCGGCGGCGAGGGAGAAGGACTGGGAGGAGCAGCGAGTTCCGGATCAGGAGGGCGACAAGGCCGGCGGTACTTCCACTGACGGTGCGTCTCTCTTCCTCTCCCTCTACTTCTCGCTCTCGGGCGAGGATCCAGGCTGACCCTTCTCTTCCCGCAGCTCCTCGCCGCACCCACCGCATCAGCCCTTCCGCCTCGCTCTCTCGACACTCGTCCGCCAAGCGCTACCCGTCCATCTCTAAGCCGGGCGCACTGCGTCGGCACTACGGGCCCATGACGGGCTCGTCCTCGTCTTCGTCCAAGGCCATGTCGCGCTCGTGGACGCCGCCCGTCCGGCACTCGTCCGCCCCGCCCGAGGACGTCCTCGACCCGACGGGCAGCCTCGTCGACCCGACCCGGCGGCGCCTCGTGCCGCGCGCAACGGGCAGCGGCCTCGGAGCGAGCAGGGCGTACGAGTTCCCGCTGCGCTCCCCCAGCGGGTCGGGCACGACGTCGCCCGCACGAGGTGCGAGCGCACAGCCGCCGCCGGCTCTCGCGCTCGCGCTCCCCTCGCCGTCGAGCCACCTCACGCCGCAGGCGCTCGAGTCGCTGCGGACGAGCGACTTGACGCCCTCGTCGTCGAACGACGCCGACGGCGAGCCGGGTCCGCCTCGAGCGGCGGCGGCGGCGGCGGCGCCCGCTGCGCTCGGCAGGAGCGGGCTCCCCTTCCCGCTCGAGACGATCCCGTCGTTCGACGGCTACTCGACCTACAGCAGCGAGGACGAGGCGGCGCCTCCTGCGCTGCATCGGCGCGCCGCGCCGCTCGCGCCCGCCGTGCCGTCGCTCTCGACGGTCGACCGCCAGGACAAGGGCAAGGGGCGTGCGCCGATCCCCTCGCCCTCGTCGTCGTCGGCAGCGAGCACTTCGAGCCCTGGCGCGCGGCCGCCGAAGCCGCACGTCCCGCCGAGACCGGCGACGGCGCTCGGGATCCGGGTGCCGTTGAAGGACGACCTCGGGCGCTCGAGCGGCGCCGAGCGGGCGCAGCAGGAGGTCGACGACGAGCAGCTGTTCTCGGTGCAGCTCCCGAGCAGCTCGCTGCCGTCGCCGCCGCCGGAGCCGGTGCCCTTGTTGCGAAGGCCGAGCGGGACGCAGGGCGGCAAGGACGAGTAGCTCTCGCTCCGCAACTCGCACGTCTCTCTCTCTCTTTCCTTCGAGGGAGCACGAGATAAGAGACGATTCGATAGCACACGATGAACTGTACGAGCTACGGGTAGCGACAAGAGAGAGAGGGCGAGAGCAGATTAAGGTGGGGGAGGAGGAGGAGAGGGGCGTGCGAGAGCGCTACTTGTGCGTCTGCGGGCCCTCGTCGCCGTGCGCCGTGTTGCCCGCGCCGCCCCTCCCGCTGAGCCACTTGTCGTCCTTGTGCTTCTCGGCAAAGGCGGCCTCGACCCGCTTGTCCTGGGCCTCGAGCTCGCGCTCGCGCTCGCGGCTGCGCGCGTCCTTGCTCTCGCCGCGCACGTTGCCGAGCCCGCCGCGCCCGATCGGGACCGGGTAGTCCTCGCCGTGGTGGTGCGCGCGGGCGCGCGAGCGCGAACGCGAGCGCGCTGCTGCGACGTCGGCGGCCGACTCGGCCGGCTGGGACCCGTCGCGGACGCGCGAGCGGCTCATGTTGCCGGCTCCACCTGCGAGCGAGCGAGTGCCAGGTCAGCTTGGCCACGGTGAGATGAGAGGGAGGTGAGAGGGAGAGAGGGGACGCACCGCGACCGGTTGCCGTGAGGTTGCGGCCGCGGGGCTCGGCGGCGTGCGGCTGGTCGGCGTTGGCGGGGTTGAGGTGCGAGCCATGGGCTGGGGCGTGGCTGGCGCCGCCGCGGTCGCCTGCGCGCAGTCGAAGCGAGGGCGAGATAAGGTGAGCGGGAGCCAAGTGGGGAGGAGGAGGACGAGGAGCGGCGACGCACCCTCTTCGTGGCTGTTGGGCGCGACGACGTTCTTGATCTTGTCGAGGAAGGCGGGCATCGTGTAGCACGGAGAGCTAGCTTAGCTGTGGTGGAGAGGGAGCCGGGCGGGCGGGCGTTGCTCTCCCTTGTCGTCGTCGTCGCCCTTGCCCTTCCTGATCGAGACCCGGCTTGGCCGACACTCGCGACTGCAGCGATAAGCTCGTCTCGGCGCCATCTCTCGCTCGGCAGGGCCATGCTCTGCACCGACGCTTTCGCACGTCTCTTTCGTACCGGCTCAGCCTCGCGCAGGAGAGCAAGAGCGCCCCGAACTCGAACAGGCTCGAGCGAGAGAGGACGAGGTGAACCTGGCCGCGTTGAGCAGCGCCGGCTTGTATTGATGACAACGGTGGAACGAAAAGTACGACGGGAGAGATGATACAGACAAGGAAAGGAGGGGAGAGTTCGTCGAGCGGCGAGAGCCGGTGTCGCGGGTGAGGGGTCATCGAGATTGAGAGGGAGCACGCCGGAACGTGCTGAAGATGTTGCCCGCGCCGCCTGTAGGGGGACCAGGGTCAGCTTCGAGCCACTCGACGACGGCGAGAGGGGCGCAGAGAGGGAGGGAGACGCACCTCGTCCAGAGCTGACGTAGTGGTCGGGCCCCTCGCGCTCGCGCTTGCGCAGCACCTCCTGGTACCGCAGCTCCTCGTCCTCGTTGGCGGCGCGCTCCTGCTCCTCGAGGACGGTCGGGACGCGGCCGAGCTCGAGGTCCCTGCCGCGACTCGCGCTGCGGATGTTGCCGCGCCCGCCGCGGCCGGTCGTGCCGACCTCGGTGCGGCCCATGCGCTCGCGCGAGCGGCTGCGCTCCTCCTTGACGGCACGCACGACGCTCGCGTCCTCCTCGCCGTTGAACTCGGCCATGTCCTCGTCGCGCGCGACGCCGATGAGGTTGCCCGCGCCGCCGCGGCCGGTCGAAAAGACCTTGCCGCCCGGCGGGGCGCGGCCGCGCGACGACGAGCGCGTTTGCGACTTGGAGAGCGGGTACATGGTCGACGAGCCGTCGGCGTTGGTCTGGATCGAGTGGGTCGACGGGCCGCGAGAGACGGAGCGAGGCTGGAAGGCCGAGAGGGGGGAACGGCCTCGAGGCTCGTCTTGGTGAACGGCTGCGGGACAAGGGAGCGCGAGTCAGCTCCCTGAGCCGCCGCGACACGACAGGCGCAACGACGACGAGGAGAGGGAGGCGCAGATAGACGCACCGGTGTCGACGCTGGTGCGCCTGCCGCGGTCCTGCGAGTCGCCCGAGCGGTCGCGGCTGGCGCTCATGGCGCGCTTGAACTGGCCGACGACGCGGCTGAGGCCGCTGCGCGAGCCGTTCGGGGAGCGCGAGGCGCTCATGTCGTCCTGGTCGGCGACGGCTTGGCGGTGCGAGGGCCCGGGGACCATGGTCCTCCCGCGGCTGCCCTCGCTGTTCTGGCGGAGCGGGTGGTCGGGAAAGGGCGAGGGGACGGCGGTGGTGGCGAACGAGGCGTCCGAGTTTGCCGTGGTGGCCTCTGAGGGTCGAGGTCGTTCGAGGGTCGCCATCTGTGCCGGCCGCGGGAGGTTTGCGGGGGTGCGAGGTGGTCGAGGGCGAGGAGGGGGTCCGAGGTCGAGGGTGGCTCGGTGGGCAGGCGCGGGCTGAGCTGGTGCGGGTGCTGGTGCAGAGCTCGAGGCGGGCAGAGCTGAGGAGAGCGAGCAAGAGGTGGCCAAGAAGATGGCGCGAGCGACGTGGGCGCGGTCCTGGTCCGCCTCGTGATCGTCTCGGGCTCACGTGCTTCCTCTCCTCGCTCCCTCCTCGAGCCTCTCAAAGCCAGTGCACACTCGCTGTCCAGCTGCACCTACTCGCCTCAGCCCACCCGGCACGCGCACAGCACTCGCCCCGCCCCCTCGCCTCTCCCGCGCCCGCCCGCCTCCGCCCCGTCCTCGTCCTCGGCCTCGCGACCAC